>Ga0190274_10000540_pt1 | contig 22435 bp, 16 predicted proteins | sample Popmic531T_FD_133002 | JGI IMG/M metagenome (GOLD analysis project Ga0190274, IMG submission 133002) | Populus adjacent soil microbial communities from riparian zone of Yellowstone River, Montana, USA - 531 T | ecosystem: Environmental > Terrestrial > Soil > Riparian zone | place: USA: Montana... | reverse complement strand
GCGGTTTGAAGATTCCAGCGCCGGCGCGCCGCGCTGAACGCAAGGCGCCGGCCCCGCGCCCGGTCTCGAGCCCGATTCCGGAAGTGCGTCAGCCTCCGCCACCACCGGAACCGAAGCCCGAGCCCAAGATCGAGCCTCCGCCGCCCCCACCTCCACCCGTCGTCCAAGCGCCGGTCGTGCCGAAGCCGGCCGATCCGGTCGAAACGCCTGGCGTCCTCGCACCCCCGCCCGATCCGCGTCCGGCGAATCAGGGCTCTGGCGCGGGCGGCGGCGCGGGCACCGGCAGTGGGGCCGGAGTCGGTGAAGGTACCGGGCCGGGCGTTGGCCCAGGCATCGGTGGCGGCGAAGGCGGCGGTCCATATAGACCGGGCGCCGGCATCGATCCGCCGAGTCTTCAACGTGAGGTCAAGGCCCTCTACACCGACGACGCGAGGCGGCGGGGAATCGAGGGAGACGTCGTGCTCGAAGTCGTCGTCCGGCGCGATGGTTCGGTCGGCGACGTGCGCATCCGGCGCAGTCTCGATCGCGGACTGGATCAACGCGCGATCGACGCGGTGCGCCAGTGGCGTTTCGCGCCGGCCCGTCGTCACGGTGTCGCAGTCGACATCCTCGTTGAAGTCGCCGTCGCGTTCAAATTGAGGTAGTGCCATGCAGGTCTTGCTCTGGGTTGTCGCGCTGTCGTTCGTCGCTGCCGCTGCGGCGATGGCTGTCATCGGGTGGCGGACGGCGCGCGGCGTGCGCGAACGGGAATCAGCGCGGGTTGAGCTGCTGAGGACGCTGGCTCTTCCCGACGCCTCCGCTATTCCCGCGTCGGGTCCATTGGTCTCTCATTGGAAGGCCGATTTCCTGTCTGAGGAGGGGACCGCCCCCGCGGTCGACAGGTACGAGCCGGCGGCCCCGATCTTCGCCGAGCATGCGCAGCCCGCGACGGCCTTGCCGCGATGGATGTCACTCGCCGGGGTCGGCGCGGCCATGGCCTTGGGCGTCGCGATCTATGCCGCGATCGCGGGCGGCCCGGAGACGGCGATCGCGACAACGCGGGCGGCCCGCCCAACGGCGGCGCCGGGCGCCCCCGCAACAGTGACCGCTCGCACGACCGCGGCCCCCGACAGGCCGATCGAATTGATCGCGCTTCAATACCGGGTCGCGCGCGCGACGGACTTCGAGGTGAGCGGCGTCGTTCACAATCCGGCGGACGGCCGGGGGCTGTCCCACCTCGTGGCCGTCGTCAACCTTGTGGACGCGGACGGCCGTGTCCACACGAGCCAGGTGACGCCGGTCGACCGGCCGGCGTTCGAGGCCGGCCAGACGTCCGCATTCTCGCTGGTTTTCCCCAGCGTGACCGGAGCGGTGGTGCGCTACCAGGTGCAGTTCCGCCTGGAGCGCGGCGACACGATCCCGCACGTCGATCGCCGTGCCCCCGATCCAGGCGCGAAAGCCCCATCGTCATGAGGTCTGTTATGCCCGTCCAGTCGATCGCTCGAGTCGTTCGTCCCGCCGCGGCAGTGGCGCTCATCGTTTCTGGCTCGTTCCTCGTGTCCGCTCAGGAGCCATCGCCGAGTCCGGGTGGCTTCTCGTTCCGCACCGCTGTCGATCTCGTCGCTCTCAACGCCACGGTGACCGACGCGTCGGGACACGCTGTGACGGGACTGCGTGCCGAAGACTTCATCGTCTACGAAGACGGCGAGCGTCAGGCGGTCTCGCAGTTCGAAGCCGAGCGCGTGCCGGTGAGCCTGGGGCTCGCGCTCGACACGAGCGGCAGCATGGTGGGGGAAAAGATGTCGGCGGCAAAGGCCGCGGTCAGCCGGTTCGTGGTCGACTTGCTCGGGGCGCGCGATCAGGTCTTCCTCTACAGCTTCGACAGCCGCCCGACGCTGGTGCAGGGCTGGACCGACGATCGACGCGCGGTCGTCCGCTCGCTGGGTTCGATCGACCCCGCGGGCGGCACTGCCCTCTACGAGGCCGTTGCCGAAGCCGTGCCGCTCGCCGCGACAGGGACCCGCCGCAAGAAGGCGCTCGTCGTGATTTCCGATGGGAACGACACCGACAGCGACATCACGGTCGGCGAGCTCCGTCAACTCATCCGCGAATCCGAAGTCATGGTGTACGCGATTGGCATCGACGGCTCGGGAGCGGGTTCCTCGTCGGGGGCGCCCAGGACAGTGCCCATTCCGTGGCCGGGCGGGTCCAGCGGCACCATCCAGTTGCCGTGGCCGCGACGTCAGCCCGCGCCCACCTCGCGCCGTTCGCCCGGGCGCGGCGGGCAGGATCGTGTGAACGTCGAGGCGCTGCGCATGATCACGGATGATAGCGGTGGCCGGACGGAGATCATCTACTCGGCGCGGGATCTGGATCTGGCGACGGCCGGCATCGGCAGCGAGCTCAGTCAGCAGTACCTAGTCGGGTACGTTTCGACCCGGCCCAAAGACGGACGGTGGCATCGGATCGACCTTCGCGTAAGCAACGGCAGCTACGTGGTTCGCGCGCGTAAGGGTTACGTCGCGAACTAGACGTCGCGGCGGTAAAAGAACCGAGGGCCTGGAGGTGATGCCTCCAGGCCCTCGGTTTCGTGATTCGCGTGGACCTCTATTTCAGGGTGAGCTTCTGCACGCGCCAGTTCATGAGCTCGGCGACGTACAACGTGTTCGGTTCGCGGCAGTCGATACCGTTGACCATGCCGAACTCCTTGAACTGCTTGCCCGCGCGGCCGATGCGACCGACGATGGTGCCGTCGAGCTGCATCTTGTAGATCTCGCCGTCGAGGAACGGATCCTCGGTCGGGTTCGAGTTCGAGGCGTAGAGGAACTGCGTCGCGCCGGGCGAGATGCAGATGGCGCGCGGCGCGCCCACGTTCGTGAACTCGGTCTTGAACGTGCCCTCGTTGTCGAACACTTGGATGCGCTTGTTGCCCATGTCCGCGACGTAGACGTTGCCCTGGGCATCCACGGCGAGCGAGCTCGGAACATTGAACTGGCCGGGTCCGGAACCCGTCCCGCCCCAGGACTTCGCGAACACCCCACCACTGTTGAACTTGGCGACGCGCGCGTTGCTGTACCCGTCGGACACGAAGATGTTGCCCTTCGCGTCCCAAGCCACGTCGGTCGGCTGGTTGAAGCTGTCACCGGGCGTACCGGCGCCTGGCGCTCCGCGGCCACCACCGCGGCCACCACCGCCACCGGCAGCCGGAGGCGCTGCACCAGCCGGAGGAGGAGGAGCCGCCCCGGCACCAGCACCACCGCCACCGCGGCCTTCACCACCGCGGCCGCCGCCACCGCCGCCTGGGCCAGCGCCGCCACCGGCGCTGCTGCCGACTTCGCCGATCGCTTCAGGCGTTCGGCCCAGGATCATGAGAATGCGGCCGTCAGGAGCGAACTTGATGATCGTCCGGGAGCCGCGGTCCACCGTCCAGATATTGCCCTGGGCATCGACCCTGACGCCCTGGGCCAGTCGGAAGCCGTACGGGCGCTCCTCGTTGGTGCTGCCAAACTCGCGCAGGAACTTGCCCGCCTTATCGAACTCGAACAGACGCGCGCCACCGGCCGGGTGGAGACGCGCGGCACCGACCGTGAGGTTGAGACCCCCGCCCTGGTTGTAAACCCAAAGGTTTCCAGTGGACGTGGTGGCGACGCCGGCCACTTCACCCAGGTGGATGTCGGCCGGCATGGTCAGGAAATCACCGGCGGAGTCGAACGCGAGTTCCTTCTGCTGCGCGCCCTGCTGAGCGATGACCGGGCCGCCGGACAGCGCGAACGTGCCAATGGCGAGCGCGGCTGCGAGGCCTGTGGCTGCAATGCGTGAGAACTTCATTACTTGCCCCCTGTGCTCGCCGTGGGCTGCAGGATGAACTTCTGCATGCGCCACTGCGTGATTTCCGTCGTCAGGATCTCGTTTTCAACGCTGCAATCGATGCCGTGCACCGTGCTGAACTGTCCCTGCTCTTTGCCCGGGACGCCGAACTTGCCCACGATCTTCCCATCGAGTTCCATCTTGAAGATCTGGCCTGTGACCTCGTGGAGCGGCGAGTTCTGGCTGTCAGGGTTGGAGTTGGATGTCCAGAGGTACGGTCGCGAGGCTGGCCCGATACACAGGGACCAGGGCGCGCCGGTTTGATCGAACACCGTCTTGTAGTTCAGGTCGTTGTCGAAGACGACGATGCGCTGGTCGCTGCGGCTGCCGACGTAGACGTCGCCGTTGGGCCCCACTGCGACGGCATGCGCGAGCGTTAGTTGGCCAGGCCCCGATCCGCGCGTGCCGGCCTGTTTCACGAAGCGCCCGTTCTTGTCGTACTTGATGACGCGCGCATTGACGTAACCGTCGGACACGAAGATGTTGCCGGCCTTGTCGAATGCAACGTCGGTCGGGCGATTCATGACGTAGGGCGGCGGCGTTTCGTTGTACCCCGGGGCGGAGACCAGTCCGCTCACCGGGTATTCCGGCCGGCGGCCGATGACCATGGTCACGCGTCCGGCCGGGTTGAACCGGATCATCATGTTGCTCCCGGCGTCGACCGCCCAGATGTTGTCCTGGGCGTCCACCCGGACGCCATGACACCAGATGAGGCCCAACAGGTCCTTGCCGATCTCGCGCGTGTAGTTCCCGTTCTGGTCGAACTCCAGCACCCGCGTCTGCTGCGAGCAGGTGTTCACGTAGATCATGCCCTTGGAGTTCCGCGACACGCCGATGCCCTCGCCCATGAGGTAGCGGGCGTTCGGGGGCAACTTCATGAAGTCGGGCACCACCTTGAACGGGATGTCGGGCACGTTCTGGGCCTTGGGCTTGAGCGCCAACTGTTGCGGCGTCTCTTGACCAGGCGGCGTGCGTACGAGCGGAGCTTGCGCGAACAGGGTGGTCGCACCGGCACACAGAGCCAGCGCCGCGGCCAACAGGCCTGAGCCACGTATCTTCATAGGTTCACCTCTGGAAGCAGGTGCAAAATCTAGCACCGATTGCCTGAAACGCGACAGCGACAATTTAGCTCCTCAGACAAAAAACGGCCGCTCGATGAGCGGCCGTAAGTTCTTGATGTGATTGGTCGGGGCGCCGCGATTCGAACGCGGGACCCCCTGCGCCCAAGGCAGGTGCGCTACCAGGCTGCGCTACGCCCCGACTCTGAAGATCTTCAATTCTACTGCGGTTTCCTGTAGCTCACCCGTTTCGCGTGCTGCGCTCTCCTGGCGACAATTGGCGCAGAACTGTCCCAGGGCCGGTTCGTCATCCCGCTTGTCCCCAACCGCCGCAGACTCGTTGGCTGTGCGACTGAGCCTTCTGCAGCTTGCTTGCGCTTCATCTGCACTTCATCTGCGAGTACTTCTTAGACACCTTCGCGTCGCTGCGCATTGCACCTTTGCACGCCGCAGCGTCGCTCGGCGCGTCGCGCGGTTCCGTTCCCAGATAGTCATTTCCCTTGGGTATTTCCGCCGACTTGGCCATAATCGGCCGCAGATGGGGGCCTTATCCGCGCTGTTGTGAGGAGGCTGCCGAGGCGCCTGAGAACGGGCGTCATGCTCACCGCGAGGCGGCCCTGTTGCTTTCCCATTGTCCGGTCGCGCGGCTGTAACCGCTCGAACATGACTAACCGGCTGGTATCGCGCTGGCTCTGCGCCGTGCTGGTCTCAGTCCTGTCCGGTCAACTCGTGCTGGCGCAGGCCACGACAGAGACGCAGGCTCCCGCTCCAGCCACGTCGTCAGGCCTCACGGACGCGCAAGTGCCCGCGCCGGCACCAGCCCCGGATTCAGAGACGCGCGCCGGACAGATTGAGCTGGAGCGCCGCTTGAAGCGCGCGACGTTGTGGCCCGAGCGTGAAAATCCGCTCGTCGTGCGGGCCAATCGGCTCCTGGATCGCGGCCTCCTCGAAGGGATTCAGAGCGGCGCCGGGAACAACGGATGGCAGCTGCTGCTCACCGGCACCCGGCCGGCGCAGGGGCAGACGTTCGGCATCGGCTACCGGCGCTCCGATCTGTTCGGCGACACAATCGCGGCCCGCGCCACCGTTCGCGGCACCTTGAACAGCGCATTTCTCGTCGACGGCGAGCTGCAGGTGAATCGATTCCGCCGCTCGGCCGACACGTTCCTTGACGTCTACACGAAATACGAACAATCGCCCCAGGTGGACTATTACGGTCTCGGGGCCGAGTCGAGGAAGGACGACCGGACCCGATATCAGCTGAACACCGCGTCGATCGACCTACGAGCGGGCTACCGGTTCACACGTTCGCTGAATGCCGGCATCGATCTGGGACTCGGCGGGGTGCACACTGGCCCGACCAGCGGCGGTGAGATCCCGTCGATCGAGACCAAGTTCGATCAGGCCACGGCGCCGGGACTCTTTGACGACACCACGTTCGCCTCGTGGGGCGGTTTCGCGGGGTACGACACACGCGACGTGATTCGGGGACCACGGGCCGGCGGCTTCTACGGAATCGAGTTCAGACGCTACGTCGATCTTGACGCGGGCACCTACACCCATCGCCAGCTGTCCCTCGAGGGGCAGCATTTCTTCCCGTACTTCAACAAGCAGCGCGTCATCGCCGTGTTCGTCAAGACGCGGTTCGCCTATAGCGGCCGCGATGATGGGATCGTTCCGTTTTATCTGTTGCCGCAACTCGGCGGCAACTTCGACTTGCGCGGCTTCAACCAGTACCGGTTCTACGACAACAACGCCTTCATGGCGGCCCTCGAGCACCGCTGGTATGTGTTCAGCGGACTGGAGGCGGTGGCGTTCGTCGATGCCGGTAAGACGGTACCGGAGAAAGGCCACATCGACTTCAACGCACTGAACTACAGCGGCGGCCTCGGGATGCGCGTCCGCCTCCGCGGCGCGGTCGTGCTGCGGATGGACGTTGCCCGGAGCCGAGAGGGTGTCCGGTGGATCTGGTCGTTGAGCGACATCTCGCGGAGGAGGTTCTAGTGGCCTTCCAGCGACTGCCGGCGCGACGCCTGGTCCGCGTGCTCGCGCTCTTCCTCCTGGCGATGTGCATCGGCCCGCGTCAGGCGGCGGCGCAGAAGTTCTATCCGGACGATCCGTTGCTGCGCGAACCGGCGCCGACGCCCGCGCCCGATCCAGGTCCACGCAATCTGAGCCTGCTTCTCGAGGCGATGTCGGCGACGTTTGGCCGCCCGGGCGAGCGGCATCCTGGCAAGGGCGTGATCGCGGCGCAAGGCGTCAATACCCTCGGCCAGGTGCTGGACGGGCCCTGGTACGTGAACCGTCACGGCCGTACGCGCATGAGCCTGGCGGAGTTGCGCCGCGGCAGCGGGGACGATGAGCCACCGTCAATGGGTGGTCCATGGCACGTCCTTCTGGTAAGGAACCAGGGGTTACGGCCAATGCTCGTGTTTCGCGACGAGAAAAATCGCGTTTACCTGTTGCGTCTGGACCCGCTCGGCGCTCCCGAACTGGCGACCGGCGCCGAGATGATCTCGTCGCGCTTCTTTCACGCGCTCGGCTACCACGTTCCCGAAACGTACCTGACCGTGTTCGAGCGCGAACGTCTTGTCGTCGAGACGAACGCCACCGTCGTGACGTCCAACGCCGATGTCCGCCCGCTCCTCGGGGAGCACATCGATCGCTTCCTGGAGTCTGCCGAACGTCGGAGTGACAAGCGCTACCGTGCCGTGGCCCTTCGCGTACCCACGGACGGCGTCTCGCTGGTCGGTCCGTACCAGCTGTTCGGCACGCGCAACGACGACCCGAACGACATCGTCCCGCACGAGCGCAGGCGTGATCTGCGCGGCCTGCAGGTGTTCTCCGCCTGGTTGAACCACGCCCGCATGGATGCGCTCCACACGTTTGACATCGTGGTCCAGCCGCCGGGACAGCCTCCGCACATTCGCCATTACCTTTTCGACTTCACGGCCACGTTGGGGAGCGGCATCAACGGGCCAAAAGGCGTGTGGGAAGGCCGGGATCGGATCTTTGGACAGAGCGCGGCGATCCGAAACTTCTCCGCGCTCGGCCTCTACACGCCGGCTTGGATGCGGGCGAAGTACCCGGGTCTGCCGGCGGTCGGCGCCTTCGATTCCCTGACGTTCGAGCCGGAAAAGTGGAGCAGCGTCTACGACGTGGCGCCGTTCGCCAACGGTCTACCGGACGACGCATTCTGGGCGGCCCGGCAGGTGGCGGCCTTTACCGACGACGATATCCGAAACATCGTGCAGGTCGCACAGTACTCCGACCCGAAGGCCGAGCGCTGGATTGCCGACAGCCTGATCGAGCGGCGCAACCGCATCGAGCGCACCTACTTTGCGACGGTCCTGCCGCTCGACGATATCGCCGTCCGGGGCGCTGAGTTGACGTTTGTCGACCTCGCTGTCCAGCATCAGATCGTGGCGCCGCGCGGGTACCGCGTGGACTGGTTGACGTACGACAACACGGCGGCCAAACCGTCCGCCGTGCTCGGAACGACCGGCCAGGGCCAGCCCGTGCCTGCGGCGGCTGTCAACGCACCCGCCGGCAGCTACGTGCTCGCGCGGATCATGGCAGAGGGCGGCGCTCCCGGCATGGCCGTCAGCGTGTACCTGCGGCGCGAGACGGCTGGACTCCGCGTCGTCGGGATCGATTATGAGTGGCCCGGTCGTTCGCTGGTCGATCCGCGCATCGTCGACCGACCGGTCCGGAATCGCTACATCGAGCTCGACGCCGAACGGCAGCGACTCTTCGACACCTACGCTCGCGGCATCAACGTCAGGCTTGCCGAGAACCTCACTCCCGAGGAACGATTCCGGGCCTTCAGCCCTTCAGAGCAGACGACGTTCGACGCGATTACGCACGCGCTCATGAACTCGACGTTGACCGACGACAACCGGCAACCTTTGGGGAGGGCGTTCGATCTTCTGGCGGGCCTGGACCGGATTGCCGGCGAGCAGGCCGGCCGCAGCGGCGATCAGCAGTTCCGGATCTATGTCACCCTCCGGCCGAACGCGTCTGACATCCTGGACCGATCGCGCGAGTTCGTCCGGAGTCAGGAGAACACCGCGTTCCATGCAGGCTACCCGCGGTCGTACCGTCTGGGCTCGGGTGCGCCGAGTATCCAGTTCTCCGTGGCCGGGGATGGGCTCAGCGCGGACATCGACGTTGACTATCGCACGAGCAAGTCGCCCCAATCGTGGTTCAACGGCCATCTCACGTCGTCGAATTCGGATGTCCGGGCCGGCGATAACGCGCAACGCCACACGCGGCGCTGGAGCGGCTTCACCAACTGGTGGGCGGACACGTTCGGTTCCGTGAGGTTCGGCACTCAGAATGAGGAAGCAGCAGGTCCTTTTGGCGGCGCGCCCACGCGGGTGCCGAGCGCCGTGCCGCCCAACCGGCCTGCCAACGCATCGATTCCGGAAATAGCTGACGCCGTGCAGGAGTTCCTGACCGACTGGCTGATTCGGCGCAATTATCAGGAGGCCTCTGCGTTCCTCGCGCCGGACGCGTTGCCCTGCGTCGCGGATTCGATGGACATGAATCCCAACACGTCGCCCGAGCGCCTGCGGCAGGCAAGCCTGAAGCTGCTGGAACGGGCCGCAAATCAGTGGGGACGGCCCACCAGCCTGACCCAGGCGATGTATCCCGTTATTCCCTGGTCGCCCGCGGTGCACGTCGTGAAGCACGCGTTCGACGGGGACTTCACGATCGTCGAAGCCCCGACGGAGGTCGGTGCGCAGTACGAGTGCGGAGCGACGCCGCCGAAGAAGTTCGTGCCGTCCGCGACACCGGAGTTCGGCGAATACTACGGCGCCCTGCTGCAGATCATCCACGAAGGACGCCCGGGCGGGACGATCGTGCTCGTCTGGCGCCGGGTGAACAACGACTGGCGGCTGGTTTCCTATCGATCGGTCGAATAACGCATTTGGGATCTGCGATCGGAGGATTGCATTGAGTCGAGCTGCTCACGGCCCCGGTCCAGCCCTCGGCATGGATGCCGAGATCTCCCGACGTGATTTCCTGAACGGCACACTGGTCGCGTCGGGTACCGCGCTGCTGGGTGGGCTGTCGCCGGAGCAGGTCGTTGACGTCGAAGACGAGTGGACCGGATACGGAGGGGTCGGAGACTACCGTCGTTCGAACGGCAACACGAAACCGGTCGTCGACGCCGCACACGTCATCCGTGACACAAGTCTCGACACGCTGCCGCCTGACACGATCGACACCGGGGAGGAGGTCGATCTGGTCGTCGTGGGAGGAGGAATCAGCGGGCTCGCGGCGGCCTTCTTCTTCCGGCGTCAGGCGCCGGCGGGCCGAACGTGCCTCGTGCTCGACAACCATCCAATCTTCGGTGGGGAAGCCAAGCAAAACGAGTTCGTGGTCGATGGCCGGCGGCTGATCTGCCACCAAGGGTCCGCGTACTTTCATGTCCCGCATCCCGAGAGCCTCACTGCGGACTTCTACAACTCGATTGGTCTCCGCAAACATCGCTTCGAGTACCAACGTTGGGCAGGTCCCTCGACAGAACTCCCGCTGAGCCAGACACCGTACGACGCCCTTCGCGGCGAGCCGCCTTCATACGCGTTCTACTTTGGGCGCAAGTTCGGTCAGCAACCTGGAACATGGGTCCGCGATCCGTGGCGTCGCTCTCTCGAGGGCGCACCGCTCTCGGAAGCCGCGCGTCTCGATCTGATGCGCTGGAAGACAGCCGATCCAGCGAAACGTGCGACCTACGAGCCGGAATCCGAGGGCGACTCGATCTCTCGGCGCCTCGACACGATGACGCTCGAAGAGCTCCTCATGGAGCGCGACGGAATGACTCGCGAGACCATTCGCACGTTTCTGTCGGCGGTCGAGGCGGGCAGTTTTGGACTCGGGGCAGACGCGCTGTCGGCATTCATCGCCTATGCGGGCAAGGTGCAGTACCCACGCGACGGCGATCCTCACAGCGGCGGGCAGATGCCTCTTGGCGGCAATACGGCCATCGCCCGGCTGGCGGTGAAGACCTTGATCCCGACCGCGATCAGAGGCGATCACACGTTGGATGCGGTCAGTCGGAATTCAGTGAATTTCGACGCACTGGACCGGAAGGGTTCCGAGACGCGCATCCGGCTCAACTCCACGGTTGTCTCGGTTCGACATGAGGGCGACCCGGCGCGCGCCCCATTCGTCTGGGTCGCATATCTCCGCGACGGCAAGTTCTACCGTCTCAAGGCGCGTGCGGTGGTGCTTGCCGGCGGAAGCTGGACCACGCGACGCATCGTCCGCGACCTCCCCGCGGAACACCGCGACGCGTACAGCCAGTTCCATCGCGCACCCTGCCTGATGGCGAGCGTGGCCGTCCGGAATTGGCGCTTTCTTCACAAGATGGGGATTACCGGCGGACGGTGGTTCGAGGGAATCGGCGAATACACGGAGGTCAGAAAGGAGGCGCTGTTCACCGGCGTGCCACGAACCATCAGCCCGGACTCGCCGACGATTCTGACCGTGAAGGCGATCTATTCATACCCCGGCGAGCCGATCGCGGCCCAGACGCTGCGCGGTCGCGCAGAGCTGTACGCCGTCCCGTTCCGTGAGTATGAGCGCCAGATTCGTGAACAGTTTGCGGACATGTTTTCGCAGTCGGGTTTCGATCCGAAGCGTGACATCGCGGGAATCATCCTGAACCGATGGGGTCACGCGTATCTGAGCCCTCAGCCGGGATTCTTCTTCGGGAAGGACGGCAAGCCGGCGCCGCCTGACGTGCTTCGGCGGGCGCCATTCGGGCGCATGGCGTTCGCCAACACGGACCTCAGAGGCAACAACGACAACCGGCACTCCATCGTCGAGGCGCATCGGGCCGTCAACCAGATTCTCGATCGGGTCGTGTAATCGAGAATCCGGTTTGAATCGACGATCTGCGATGGGTGATTGAGGATTGCATCCGGCCATTGCGGATTGCGATTACGGATTGCGCACCCGCTTGTCGATCGTAGATCGATCAATGCCCAACGGGTCCGATGCAATCCGCAATCGCCGATCGCAGATCCGCAATGTGACCGTAACGCCTATCGCGTGAGTGTCGAAGCAGGAGCCGACCCATACGCGCCTTGAGTGACCGAAGCCGGTGTCCGCAAGTCAGCGGGAGGCGCAGAGAAGTGCGGATCGAAGCCGTACACGCCCCCGACCTCAGGGCTGGGCAGCGCGACCTGGCTGCTCGCCGGCGCATCGCCGCGATACCAGAGGTTGCGCGCAAACGTGAAACTGGCCGCATTCGTCGCGGCCCCGATGTTGAGCGCCACGTCTCCGCGCCAGGCGAAGATGTTGTCGGTGATTACGCCGTTCTGGCTCGGCACCATGCCGGCCTCGCGGTTCTCTTGAAGAATTCGCAGCAGGTACGCGCTCGGCGAATACACCGTGTTGAAACGAAACACTCCGCCGTCCGACCCAACGAAAGTGACAGGGGTCTCGGAGCCGACGATGACGTTCCGCTCCACCGTGATGCGACTGGCCTCGGCCCGTTCGTGCGGCTGCGGTCTGAAGAGTGTCAGGCTCGTGGTCCCGCCGATTTGCACGGCTCGAGCGCCGCCGTGGTCGAAACGATTGTCGGTCACGGCGATCTGGCTGCTGCCGCCTTTCATCGACAGGCCGGTCCCACCTCGCCCCGCGACATTCGTGAAGGCATTGCCGCGAATCAGTCCGCGATGGCAGCCCACCATATTGATCGCCGCGCCACTCCAGCGTTCTATTCGCGAGGCGGCGATCAGAAAATCAGTCACACCCGCCAGCTTGATGCCGTCGACCATGCCGTCGGGCAGATCGCGGACGACCACGCGTGTGAAAGTAATGTGATGGGACGGAGTGTCAAACGTACCGGCGTCATCGATGCTGATGCCAGTCAGCGTGGCGGCTTCGAAGACGAGGTCTTCAAACGTCACGTGCTGTGCATCTGACAGCTGAATCCCGTTGTCGCCGCCTCTGAAGACGGGCGGATTCTCACGGTCGCTGCCGCGAATCACGATTGGTGCCGCTGCCGTTCCCGCGACGTTCACGTGGTAACTGCCGCCCTGATAGATTCCCGGTGCGACCGTGATGGTCGTGCCTGACCGTGCCGAGCTCACCGCCGCACGAAACTCGCCAGTGGTCTGGACTGAGACGACGGTCGTTTGCAGCGTCGTCAGCGTCGGACTCAAGAGCACGTACGCCAGGAGTCCGCCGGCGCCAATCTTCACGCAACTTCGCCTTTCAGACTGCGAACGAACTCGTCGACCAGCAGGCGACCTGTCGGTGTCTTCCACGTGAACTCGAACGCGACGAGATACAACGGCTCACCGTTCGCCGATTTGATAGGCGCGTGGCGCTTGGGAATACCCTTGAACGCAATCTTGCCGAGGCCGAGAGGAAATTCGAAGTCGCGGGTTCGCATGTCGGTCATCGGATCCGGCGACTCGACGGCAAAGGATCGGGCACTGAAGTCACGCAGGCGAACAGTGGCACCCGAGGTCAGATCCACACCTTGTACGACAAGGCTCGGCTCGTCTCGTCTGTCGCGTCGCCGGTCCTTCTTGCGGGAGGGGAGGGTCGTCATGCCTCTTTTTTCGGCGTGAGTGACGTGAGGCGTGAGGCCTGGGGCTAGCCGGAGGGCTCAAGGTGCAACAGGGTCTTAGCCGCAGGGTGTATACGAATAGTCTCAATCTATGAGTTCCAGCCGTCTTCAGGGAGTCAAAGTCATGGTCGCCGGCGCCGGCATGGCCGGGCTCTCGGCCGCGCACGCGCTCGAAAAGGACGGCGCTGACGTTTTTGTCGTTGAGGCGCGCGATAGGGTCGGGGGCCGGGTGTGCACCGTTCGCGACGGGTTCGAGCACGGCCAGCACGCCGAAGGGGGCGCGGATCTCATCGAGCCGGGACAGACGGACGTCCTGGAACTGGCCAAAGAACTTGGACTGAAAACGTCGAAGATTCTTCGTCGCGGATTCAGCTACTACGGCCCGGACCGAGACGGCCGGCCGAAGATGCAATCCCAGAAGGCGACGTTCGAGCGATTTGGCGAACTGCTCGATCCGCTGATTCAGGAGTACAAACTGAACGACGATCGGTGGGACGGCGCGATCGCCGATCGCCTTGGACGCACATCGGTCGCCGAGTGGCTGGACGGTCTGGCCGGTTCAGCAAACCATTCCGATAGAGACGAATGGCTGAAGCAGCGCTTTCGTGCGCTGCGGGGTCTCTTTCTTGCCGACCCTGAACGTCTGTCGCTCCTAATGCTCGTGGAGTTCTTCGCCGACGACTCCGCGCCGCCGTACGGGATGATGCGCGTCACCGATGGCAACGACCGGCTCGCGACCGGGCTCGCGCGACGGTTGCGGAAACCGCCGACGTTGAAAGCGGTCCTGCGTCGAATCCGCCAGGACGATCGCGGCGTGACGGCCACGGTCGACGTCAAAGGCAAGCTGGTCGAGCGCGCCGCAGATTTTCTCGTCTGCGCGCTGCCGCCCACGACGACGCGCGATGTGATCTTCGAGCCGGGGCTCTCCGACGTCCAGCACCGCGCGATCGCGACGGTCGATCTGGGTCCGGCGACGAGAGTGTTGCTGCAGTTCGACCGCAGGTTCTGGCGCCGAGCCGCACAGGCGACCGCGTTCGGATCGCCGTACGCAATTGGCGCCGTATGGGATGGCAACGAGCAGCAGCGCGGGGCCGCCGGAATTCTCAGTGTGCTTGCAGGGGGCGGCGCCTCCGGCGAACTGCAGGAGATTCTCGAGCACGACGGAACGTCCGCCGTGGTTCCGCATCTGGCCTGGCTCGGCCGGCCCGCCAATCTCCTCGCGGCCCACACCATCACATGGGAGCACGACCCGTGGGCGAAGGGCGGCTACGCCTTCTTCGACACGTCGTTCAAACCCACGGACAGGAACGCACTCGCGCGTCCCGCAGGTCGGGTGCTGTTCGCCGGTGAACACACGACGATTCGGTGGCAGGGATATCTGAACGGCGCGATCGAAAGCGGCAAACGCGCCGCCGCGGAAGTCAGGGCGCTCGCTCGCAAGTAATTGCGGATCTGCGATCTGCGATTGAGGATTGCATTGAGGATCCGGCGGTGGTGGATTGTGGATTGAAACGATTCGCAATCACCAACCCTCAATTCATCAATGCAATCTCCAATCGCAGATCGCAGAAGGTAGAAAGAAAATTGCCTTTCTACGCGTCTACGCGTCCGCTCCCGCCTCGCCGTTGGCTCGCGTGCGGCGGAACGCCTCGCGACCCGCGGTTGTTGCCGATCGGCCGCGTTCGACCCATTCGCCCATCGTCTCGGCCGCGCCGTTGTAGGTGTCGGCCGTCTTGCGCCCGAGCCGCTGCGCTCGATCGGTGAGCTCCGATCGGAGCTGACGCCCTTCGGACGGCGCGAACAACATGCCGAGTGCCACGCCGAGAGCAACGCCCGTGAAAAACGTCAGTGAAAAATGCGCGCCCGAAGGGGCGGTTTGATTGAACTGCCTCATTTGACATGCCCTCCTTCTGCAGTGAATTGCGCTTCCGCACGCTCATCCTGCGTGCTCTTCGTGCGGCTTGATTCCTTGCCCTTGTCGTCGCAGCGTTCCCGCGCGTCGCGCTGCCGCGGGCCGTCACCCGGTTCCGAGGCGTCAACGCAATCCGGGTCGTCCTGCTGATGCTCCGGCAGGTTGTCCGGCCGGTACGGAGCGTCGGGCTTCAAGCCAATCTCGAGCTTGTCCTTCAAGGACATTGGGATTCCTCCCTTAAAACGATTAGCCGGGGATACTCGCGATCCTGCAGGAGTCGTGCCCGCGCCAAGGCGCTGGGGATTAAGGACTTGCGGAGGCGTTTAGGTCGAACCGTGCGTAATTGAGGTATTTCCTTCATCCGATCAGGGCCGCCGCGCGCAGCACACCTTCGTCCTGGCCGCGGCGCCCCGTGAGTTGGACCCCAATCGGCAGCCCTTCAGCATCCGTGCCGCAGGGCACTGAGATCGCCGGCGTACGGGCGGCGTTGAGCGGCCACGTGTTGCGGAGGATGAGCGCCCCGTCGATTGGTCCCGAGATTGGCGGCGCCGTCACGGGGACCGTGGGCATCATCACGGCGTCCACGCCGATGAGCGCGGCATCCATCTGTCCCTGAAACTCGGAGAGCGCGCGGCGAGCCACTGCGACGTCAGCCGCCGGCGGCGCCGGGGCCGTGAAGAACTCCGCAAATCCCGCCGAGAAGAGCTGCGGCCGTGTTCTCCAGTCTTCGCCGTAACGCGACCAGATCTCCGACACCACAATCGGATCGAATACGTGCGCCATCGTCCGTGCATCGACCGGCAGATCACGGTCCACGACCTCGACGCCAAGTTGCCGATACCGATCGACGACCCGGTCCATGGCGCGCGCGACGTCCGGTTGCAGCGCGTCGAAGAAAAACGGGCGAGCGACGCCGATTCGACGTCGAGTAGTTCCTGAGTCAGCTCGAGACGTGCCGCCTTCGCCCGTCATCGCGCGGACGACGAGCCCGGCATCCTCGACGGTGCGCGTGAGCACGCCGACGCGATCGAAGGTCGGACACGCGCCCAGCAGCCCCGATGTGCTCAGACGTCCGAACGTCGGGATGAACCCGACGACCCCGCAGAGCGCGGCCGGAATGCGGATGCTGCCACCGGTGTCGCTGCCGGTCGCCGCGGCGCACAAGCGAGCCGCGACGGCGGCGGCCGATCCGCCGCTCGATCCCCCGGCAATTCTCGACGGATCGGCAGGATTACGGGTCGTGCCGAAAAACGGATTGATCGTCGTCACGCCACCGCCGAGCTCGTGTGTGTTTGTCTTGCCGATCATCACGGCGCCAGCGCGCGTGAGGCGGTGAACGGCGTCAGCATCGCGTACCGGCACGTGCGATTCGAACAGCCGCGATCCGCCAGTCGTCCGGATGCCGGCCGTCTCGAAGAGGTCCTTGTGCGCGATTGGGATGCCGCGCAAGAGGCCACGCGCGCCGCGTCTCGCGTCAAGCCGCGCGCGGTCGGCGGTGACCGTGATGAACGCATGGAGTTCTGGATCGGTCCGCCCGATGCGGGTGAGGTAGGCCTCGACAAGATCGGCAGCCAAGAGCGTGCCGGCGGCGATTTTGGCCGACGCCGCGGCGACCGACAGCGTCGTAAAGTCATCGCCCTGGTTGACAATGCGTCGCGCGCCCATGGGCAGCGGGCCTGCCAGCAATGCGGCGATCAATTGCCTCCGTGTCATACGCGCATTCTAGATGGCAGACGTCGACAAGAGCCGCGGCGTCTGAGGTAACATTCAGCGGTTCTGGCCACCCCAGTCCCAGTGATTGCCCAGACCGTCAAAGGACGCCGCGCCTCGGACAAGGTCCACCGCTACGACAAGATCCGCCGTCTGATCTTCGGCGTCGTCGTCGCGGCAGGCCTCCTCACAGTCGCGGTTCTCCTGTGGCCGGCCGCAGAAGACGTCGCGACCGCCTACGATGGCGCGCCGAGCTGGTCGCCCGACGGAGAGCGGCTGGCGTTCTCCGCCGAACGCGACGGGCAAACAGACATCCTGGTGATGTCGGCCGATGGAACCGGACGACGATCGCTGACGACAACGCCGGGAGAGGACGGCTCGCCCGCGTTTTCCCCGAACGGCCGACACATCGCGTTCGAGACGAATCGCGATGGCAATTTCGAGATCTACACGATGGACTCGGAGGGGCATTCGCCGGCACGCGTGACCAACTCCCCGTCGATCGATCGCTCGCCGGCCTGGTCGCCCGACGGCCGCCGGATCGCGTTTCTCTCCGATCGGGATCGACCGCCGAACTTCGATGTGTACCTCATGAACGCCGATGGCTCGGGCCTCCAGCGGCTCACCACCGCCGGCACGTTCTGGGCGCCGCAGTTCTCGCCCGACGGCAAACACCTGGCCGTGCAGGGCGACCGCGATATCCGCGTGATCACATTGGCCGACAAGGCGGCGAAGCGGCTGACGTTCGAGCCGCAGAACGGCATGTCTCCGAGCTGGTCGCCTGACGGCTCGCGGATGGTGTTCGCCAGCACGCGCAACGGACGTCTCGAGATCTTCACGATGCAGGCGGACGGCTCGAGCCAGGACATGCTGGTGTCGATGCCCGGCGCCAGCGTTCTCGACCCCCGCTGGTCGCCCGACGGCGCGCGAGTCGCTTTCGTCCAGGTGCCGACGCTGGACGAAAAGGCCGCCAGGGACAGCTCACAGCCCTATGCGATCTACGTGATCGAGATTGAGAGCCGTAGAGTGCGGAGGCTGAGTCCGTAAACACCCGCCCGACAGAGGTTGCGCCGGCCCTCGCGATCCCAGCCCCAAGAAACGAGCCTCACCCCGAAACACGTGACATCGCCGGTCGTAATATGAAGCCATCATGAAGAAGGCGACCGGCATCATCACGCTCGTTTGGATTTCAGTGCTTCTTGGGGCCTGGCCCACCGCTCAGGCGCCGGCGACGGATGCTCCGACGGTATCGGCGGATCCCAACAAACCCGAATGGGCCTATGCTGCGGCGCCACTGCCCCCTGGAGGACGAGCTGGCGGTGGGGGACGCGGAGCCGGCGGCGCAGGACGGGGAGCCGGGGCACCGGTGGACACCACGAAGTTCACGCTGCCGGGCTCGAACTTCTCCTTCACCCGGGCCGAAGTCCGCAATTCGTTCGCACCGGCCGACTGGTTTCCCGAAGACCACCCGGCGATGCCGGAAGTCGTCGCGCATGGACGCGCGCCGGACGCGCGCGCCTGCGCGTTCTGCCACATGCCGAACGGCAAGGGGCGTCCCGAGAACGCGCCCGTCGCCGGTCTGCCGAAGGATTACATCGTGCAGCAGATGGTCGACTTCGCCAGCGGCGATCGGGTGACCGCTGAGGCGCGCAAGCCGAACGACATGACGCAGATCTCCCAGAACATCACGCGGGAGGATTTCGACCAGGCCGCCGAGTACTTCGCGTCGATGAAATGGACGCCGTGGATTCGCGTCGTCGAAACTGACACGGTCAAGAAGACCCGCATCGCCGGCCAGATGTTCCATCTCGTGGACGATGGCACGGCGGAGCCGATCGGTGTGCGGATTGTGGAGGCGCCCGAGAACGAAGACGAGGAGCAGCTCCGCGCGCCGCGCACGGGGTTCGTCGCGTACGCGCCGGTCGGCAGCATCAAGCGGGGTGAAGCCATCGTGAAAACGGGCGCGAACGGCCGCACGATCGCGTGCTCGACCTGCCACGGCCAGAACCTCGAAGGCATGGGACCGATTCCGCCGCTGGCCGGGCGCTCGCCAAGCTACCTCGCGCGGCAGATCTGGGACTTCAAGCAGGGCGCGCGCAAGGGCCCGCTGTCCACGCTCATGCAGCCTGTCGTCGCGAACTTGACCGGACAGGACCTCGTTGACATCTTCGCCTACACGGCGTCGCGAATGCCTTAGGGGCTTAGGGCTCAAGGCATAGGGCTTGGACTGGACTCGGGAGCTGCCGCTCGAGACCGCCTGCTCTGTTCGCGCCGCGTGCGCGCTCGCAAAACCCTCAGTGTCATCCGAAGCTGGCCTTACGCCCTAAGCCGTAAGCCCTAAGCCAGTCCCTGAACTGTCTGAACGCCTTGCCCCGGTGCGCGACGGCCAGCTTTCGCACCGCGTCGGTCTCTCCCAACGTGGCCCCGTACGGGGGATACAAGAAGATCGGGTCGTATCCGAATCCGTTCGTGCCGCGCGGCGCTGAGGCGATCTCGCCTTCAACGGTCGCTTCGGTCGCGAAGAGCACGCCTGGCGGTGCGCCAGGCGCAGGGACTGGGACGAACGCCAGCGAACACACGTAGCGCGCCGTCCAGGGACGCGGGTGAGGGGCGAGCTCGCGGTAGAGATTCTCGAATCGCTCGGGGTAATCGCGGCCGGGATAGCGCGCGCTCTCGACGCCCGGTCGTCCGCCGAGCGCGTCGATCGCCAGGCCGGAATCCTCAGCGACCGTCGGCTGGCCCGACGCCTCGGCGTAGGCCAGCGCCTTGATGGCGGCGTTGGCGGCAAACGTCCCTCCGGTTTCGTCCGGCGCCGGAATGTTCGATGACAAATCTGACAGCGTCAGCAGACGGATCGGTAAGCCGTCCGCGCCCAGGAGGATGTCCCGGATTTCCCGTATCTTGCCCGGGTTGGTGGTCGCGACGAGCAACGCGTCGCCAGGGCGGGGTCGAGCCACGTCGGTAAGCCGGGCATGATAGCGCACCGTATAATTCAAAGGTCCGGAACTTCGGCCCCCGAGTGAAGGAGCGTTCGATGGTGGCTCAGCGGCGCGCATCGTTTTCGTGGCTGATCGCGGCGGTTTCAGTAGCCGCATTTGTCGTCGGTGCGTCGGCGGAGCAGAACGGCTCGACGCGGCCGGTCGTGACGCCCGACGATCCGGTGTTCGCGCTGCAGGACGGGCCCGGGCCCAACCCGCAGGACTCGGGTTCCGAACAGCCGCAAGCGGCACCGACGCCTCCGCCTCAGGGCGGCGGCCGCGGTGGCCGAGGCGGTCCACGCCCCTTCAACCAGGTCATCACGAGCGACGCGCGCACCGACAACGGCGTCTTCAAGGTGCACCGCGTCGGCGAGACGATTTACTACGAGATTCCGCGCAGCGAGCTGGGCAAGGACTTCCTCTGGGTGACGCGCATCAAGCGTGCGACCATCGGCGCCGGCTTCGGCGGCCAGGGCGTGGACGATCGCGTCGTCCGGTGGGAACAGCAGGGCAACCGCGTGTTCCTGCGGCTCGTGAACTACGACCTCGTCGCGGATCCGAAAGAGCCGATCGCACAGGCCGTCGCCGACGCCAATAACCCGACGATCATCCGCGCCTTCAACGTCGCGGCCATCAGCCCGGTGGGCAGCCTCGTCGTCGACGTCACGAGCCTGTTCACGAGCGACATCCCCGAGTTGTCTGTTCGTCTGAGCCTCGGCGCGCGCGGCATGGACCAGAGCCGGACGTACGTCGAGAAGGTCGTGTCATTCCCACGGAATATCAATGTTCAGGTGACGCAGACGTTCACCGGCGCGGACACCTCAGGCCGGGGTCGCGCCGGGATGCGTGGGTCCAGCGGCACCGTGGTCGTGTATCACAGCATGGTCCGGCTGCCGGACACGCCCATGATGGCGCGCTTGTACGACGAGCGCGTCGGCTATTTCGCGACAGCCTCGCTCGACTTCGGGCGCGAAGAGAACAAGGCGGTGGAGCGCACGTTCATCCTGCGCCATCGCCTCGAGAAGAAGGACCCCACGGCCGCCGTGTCCGACCCCGTCGCGCCGATCATTTACTACGTCGATCCCGCGACACCCGCGCGGTTCGTGCCGTACGTGAAGAAGGGGATTGAATCCTGGCAGCCGGCGTTCGAGGCCGCGGGATTCCGGAACGCCATCGTCGCGAAGGACGCACCGTCCAAGAGCGAAGAGGCCGAGTGGGATCCGGAAGACGTCCGGTTCTCGGTCGTGCGGTGGTTGCCGTCGACCGACGAGAACGCCAGCGGACCGAACGTCCACGATCCGCGCAGCGGCGAGATTCTCGAAGGCGACATCCAGATGTACCACAACGTTTTGAACCTGGCGTCGATGTGGTATTTCGCGCAGGTCGCGCCGCTCGATCCGCGCGCCAAAGCCCTGCCGCTGCCCGACGATCTGATGGGCCGTCTCGTCGAGTTCATCGTCGCGCACGAAATCGGGCACACGCTCGGCTTCCGCCACAACATGAAAGCCAGCTCGCTCTACACGGTGGCGCAGATCCGCGACAAGAACTTCGTGCACGAGAACAGCCACACACCCAGCATCATGGACTACGCGCGCTTCAACTACGTGGCGCAGCCGGAGGATGGGATCGCGGTCGAGGATCTCGTGCCGAGGATTGGCGCGTACGACACGTTCGCGACCAAATGGGGCTATACGCCGATTCCGGACGCGAAGACGCCGGATGCCGAGAAGCCAACGCTCGACAAGTGGGCGCGCGAGCAGGATGAGAAGCCGTACCTGCAGTTCATGACCGCGGGTCTTTCAGAGCTCGACGCGTTTCCGTTCGACCCGGGCCAGCAGCGGGAAGCGATCGGCGACCAGAACCCGGTGGCCGCCACCACGCTCGGCTTGAAGAACCTGCAGCGCGTGACCGACATGCTCGTGCCGGCGACGACCAAGCCGGGAGAATCCTACGACGACCTCCGCGAAGCCTACGGCCGCGTCGTCGCGCAGTGGCGGCTCGAGATGGGCCACGTCGCGAACGTCGTCGGGGGCGTGGACTCACGCGAGCTGTATCAGGGACAGCCGGGCACCCGGTTCACCGCGATCCCGCGTGCCGCGCAGGCCGACGCAGTCAAGTTTCTGCTCGCGAACGGCTTCCAGACGCCGTCGTTCCTGACGAAGCCCGACATCCTCAACCGGATCGAGCCGGTCGGGATCGTGACGCGCATCCGCATGGCGCAGACGTCGCTCCTGAACGCGGTGCTCCAGCCGTCGCGGCTGGATCGGCTGGTCGAGCAGTCCGCGCTGAACCCCGCGGCGTACTCGCCGCTTCAACTGTTGACGGATCTCAGGACCGG
>Ga0190274_10000539_pt1 | contig 22441 bp, 16 predicted proteins | sample Popmic531T_FD_133002 | JGI IMG/M metagenome (GOLD analysis project Ga0190274, IMG submission 133002) | Populus adjacent soil microbial communities from riparian zone of Yellowstone River, Montana, USA - 531 T | ecosystem: Environmental > Terrestrial > Soil > Riparian zone | place: USA: Montana... | reverse complement strand
GGTCCATGCGGAGATCGGCAGCTCAGCTGGACCGCTCGACCGGGGTGATCTCCACCGCGGCGACCGCCGGCAGCGACAGCAGCCGGCGCCGCAACCCACCGACACCCCCCACCAGGTCGGCGCCCTGGACCGGCACCACGTGGGCAAGCACCAGCAGCTGCCGGGGGCCGACGTACACCGCGGTCAACTCGGCCACCTCGGCCACCCATGGCTCGGCGGCAACCCCCTCCCGCAGCCGCTCGCGGATCTCGGCTGGGGCCGCCTCGTCGATCAACAAGGCGCCGCTGCGGCGCATGAGCACGAAGGCGACCACGATCAGCAGCAGCCCGATCAGCAGGCTGGCCGCCCCGTCCCAGACCGCCGACCCGGTCACCAGGTGCAGCACCAGCGCCACCAGGGCCAGGGCCAGGCCGACCAGCGCGGCCGAGTCCTCCAGGAACACCGTGGTCGGGGTCGGGTCCGAGGAGACGGCCATGTACTCGCCCAGGTCGAGGTGGCGGGCGTTGGCCTCGGCGCGGAGCTGGCGGTGGGCGGTGCGCCACGACAGGCCCTCCAACCCGGCTGAGATCAGCAGCACGGCCACACCCACCCCCACGTTGGTCAGTGGCTCGGGATGGCGCAGGCTCTGGATGCCGTCGGCGATCGCCAACAGCCCGCCGATGACGAAGATGCCCACCGCGGCCAGCAGCGACCAGAAGTAGCGGGCCTGCCCGTAGCCCAAGGGGTGGCGGTCGTCGGCGGGGCGGGCGCCGTGGCGCACCCCGACATAGAGCAGCACCTCGTTGGCGGTGTCGGCGACCGAATGGGTGGTCTCGGCCAGCATCGCCGCCGACCCGGTCAGGACGGCGGCGACGCCCTTGGCCACGGCGGTGAGGAGGTTCGCGGCAACCGCCACGACCACCGTACGGACGCTGGCATCCTCGCTCTGGATCACAGCGGCGTCATCGTGCACGGGAGACGGCCAGTAGCCCCTCCGACGCAGCACGGTCCTGAGCAGCTCTTCATCGTCCGGGGAGCTATGCCGTGTTCGCGTCTCATCAGGGTCGTGGCAGGTTACGCAGATTGCTGCGGGCCATGTTGAGCACTTCGTCGGCGTCGCCGGACAGCACCAGCCGGCTCATGGCCAGCGCGAACCCCTTGACCTGCTCGCCAGTGATCTTCGGCGGCATCGACAGGGCGTTGGGGTCGGTGAGCACGTCGACCAGCACCGGCCCATCGGTCTCCAGGGCTTCGCGCAGCCCGTCGCGGACATCGCCCGGGTCCTCGATGCGGATCCCGGTCACGCCGGCGGCGCGGGCGACGGCCGCGAAGTCCGGGTTCTTGAGGGCGGTCTGGTAGGGCGGGTAGCCGGCCACCAGCATCTCCAAGGCCACCATGCCAAGCGAGCCGTTGTCGAAGATGACTACCTTCACCGGCAGGTCGTACTGGAGCAGGGTCAGGAAGTCGCCCATGAGCATGGCGAAGCCACCGTCGCCGCACATCGCGATCACCTGCCGTCCACGGTCGGGCAGCTGCGCGCCGATCGCCTGCGGCAGGGCGTTGGCCATCGACCCGTGAACGAAGGAGCCAAGGATGCGTCGCCGAGCGGTGGCGCTGATGAACCGGGCCGCCCACACGGTCGGCATGCCCGTGTCGACGGTGAAGATGGCGTCGTTGGCGGCCAGCTCGTCCAGGGTCGCGGCGACGTGCTCGGGGTGGATCGGCCGGTGGCCGCGGACCTCGTCGGCGTAGGCCCGCATCCGCCCCAGCAGCTCGTGGTGGCGACCCAGCATCTGGTCCAGGAAGGTCCGGTCCGGCTTCTCGGCCACCCGGTGCACCAGCGCCCGCACCGTCTCCTTGACGTCGCCCCAGACGCCCAGGTCGAGCCGGGACCGGCTCCCGAGCCGCTCGCGGCGGATGTCGACCTGCACGATCTTCGGCTTGGTCGGCATGAACTGCACGTACGGGAAGTCGGTGCCTAGCAGCACCAGCAGGTCGCAGGAGTGCATCGCCTCGTAGCAGGCCCCGTAGCCGAGCAGTCCGGTCATGCCGACGTCATAGGGGTTGTCGTACTGGATCCATTCCTTGCCCCGCAGCGCGTGCCCGACCGGGGCCTTGAGCCGCTCGGCCAGGGCCAGGACCTCGTCATGCGCCCCGGCGACGCCACGGCCGCAGAACAGCATGACCCGCCGCGCCCCGTTGACCAGGCCGACGAGCTCATCGAGCACCGCATCGGATGGCCGGGCGCTGGGCCGCTGGTCCAACCGATAGGTGTGCTCCAGATGGGCGTCGCTGGCCGCAGCGTCGGCCACGTCCCCGGGGAGGGCGACGACTCCCACCCCGCCGCGGCCAATCGCCTGCTGGACCGCGATCTGGGTGACCCGCGGCAGCTGCTCGGGGCGGGTGACCAGCTCGCAGTAGTGGCTGCACTCCTGAAACGACAGGGTGGGGTGGGTCTCCTGGAAGTAGCCGGTGCCGATCTCGGTGCTCGGGATCTGTGCGGCCAGCGCCAGCACCGGGGCCATGCTGCGATGGGCGTCATACAGCCCGTTGATCAGGTGCAGGTTGCCCGGCCCACAGCTGCCCGCGCAGGCCACCAGCCGACCCGTCAGCTGGGCTTCCGCGCCAGCGGCGAACGCGCCGGCCTCCTCGTGGCGCACATGAATCCAGTCGATGCCGTCATGGTGACGGACGGCGTCCACCACGGGGTTGAGGCTGTCGCCGACCACCCCATACATCCGCTGCACCCCGGCGGCGAGGAGGATCTCGACGAACTGGTCGGCTGCGGTCCGCTTTGCCATGACGATCCCCACGGTCGAGCACGATCGGGTCAGGAGACGACACTCGCGTGGTTGGCCGGGACAAGCACTGCCGCCGTTGCCCGGGCAGCGTTTCTCCCAGCAATTTCGCACCTGGCGCCACGTTCGTCCAGGCGATCCAGCCACGCAGCCGCTGATGCGCGGCTGAGCATCGACATCAAGACCGCAGTCGAGATGGGGTAAATGTGGCTGCTGCAGCACCAGCTATTGGTGGTAGATGGAGAGCGTGTCGAGCCTGACCAGGACCTCCGGTCAGGCAAGATAGAACCGCCGACGAGCATCGACAATGCGAGCGCGAGCTTGAGGGAGGACGGCCGCCAATATGGCCACGGTCTCGGATGTGGTCCCCGAGCGCTGTGACAGCCTGGTCCGCCCCCGACCTCCGACCAGGCCGCTGGCGCGGTGGCTGCTTCAGCGTCGTGTCGAGGAGGTCGAGGGCCCCGAGGCCAAGGGGACCTCCACCGATCAGCATCCGTGGTGGCAGGTGATGTGCCTGACCGGAGTCGACTACTTCTCCACCCTGAGCTACCTGCCGGGGATCGCAGTCCTGGCCGCCGGGGTCTTGTCGCCGCTGGCCACGCTGCTGATCGTGCTGCTCACGCTGTTCGGGATGCTGCCGGTATACCGGCGGGTGGCGGCCGAGAGCCCGTACGGGCATGGCTCGGTGGCCATGCTGGAGCGGCTGCTGTCGTTCTGGGGCGGCAAGCTGTTCGTCCTGGTCCTGCTCGGCTTTGTGGCCACCTCCTGGATCATCACCATCACCCTGTCCTCGGCCGACGCCACCGCCCACGTGGTGGAGAACCCGTTCACTCCCGGGTTCCTCCAGGACCAGCAGGTCGTGATCACCCTGGTCCTGTTGGCGGTGCTGGGAGCCGTGTTCCTGGCCGGATTCAGCGAAGCCGTCAGGCTGGCCATCCCGCTGGTCGTCGGCTACCTCCTGCTGAACGCCGTGGTGGTGGCGGTCGGCCTGGTCCAGATTGCCACCCACCCTGGGCAGGTGACCGGGTGGCAGCAGGCATTGACCGGCGCCTATGGCGGCCCTGGGGCGATGCTGGGCACGGCCGTGCTGGCCTTTCCAAGGCTGGTGCTGGGGCTGTCGGGGTTCGAGACTGGGGTGAGCATGATGCCGCTCGTCAAGGCCGAGGGCGCCACCCCCGAGGAGCGGCTGGCGGCCCGGATCCGCAACACCCGCCGCCTCCTCACCGTCGCCGCCGCCATCATGAGCGTGTACCTGCTGGCGACGAGCTTCGTGACCACCGTGCTGATCCCGCCGGCGGAGTTCGCCGACGGTGGGCAGGCCAGCGGGCGGGCGCTGGCGTTCCTGGCCCACGAGTACCTGGGGGAGGGGTTCGGCACCGTCTACGACATCAGCTCCATCCTGATCCTGTGGTTCGCCGGGGCGTCGGCGATGGCCGGGCTCATCAATATCGTCCCCCGCTACCTGCCCGGCTACGGGATGGCGCCGGAGTGGGGCCGGGCGGTGCGGCCGGTGGTGCTCGTCTACACCGCGTTGGCGGTGGTGATCACGCTCCTGTTCAAGGCCGACGTCAACGACCAGGCCGGCGCGTATGCCACCGGGATCCTGGCCATGATGGTCTCGGCAGCGTTTGCGGTGACGATCACCGCCCGCCGCCGGCGCCAAGGCCCGGCAATGCTGTGGTTCGGCCTGGTGACCCTCGTGCTTATCTATGCGCTGGTCGACAACGTGATCGAGAAGCCCGACGGCATCGCCATCTCCTTCGGCTTCATCCTGGGCATTGGGGTGGTGTCGCTGGTCTCGCGGGTGTGGCGCAGCACCGAGCTCCGCGCCGAGCGGATCGAGTTCGACGCCACCGCCCGCAAGTTCATCGCCGAGGCCATCCGCAGTGGCGGGCTGCACATCATCGCCAACAAGCGCCAGGCCGGCGACGCCCGCGAGTACGCCCTCAAGGAGCGGGACCAGCGCGAGATGAACCCGATCCCGGCCAGCGCCCAGGTGCTGTTCCTGGAGGTCACCGTCCAGGACCCCTCGGACTTCTCCCGGGTGCTGGAGGTCCACGGGGTCGACATCGACGGCTACCGGGTGCTGCGCACCGAGAGCCCGGTGGTGGCCAACGCCCTGGCGGCGGTGCTGCTGTGCCTGGGGGATATCAGCGGGCTGCGGCCCCACTGCTACTTCGAGTGGTCTGAAGGGCACCCCCTGGCCAACCTGGTGCGGTACCTGCTGTTCGGTCAGGGCGACACCGCGCCGGTCACCCGGGAGGTGCTCCGCGAGGCCGAGCGCGACCCCCAGCGACGGCCTGCCATCCACGTCGGAGGCTGATCGAGCCAGACGACCACGCTCCGGCTCCACCAGCCGATCTCGCGCCTACTAGCCACCGCGTCTACCCGCCAACGGAGTCAGCTGGCGAGGCCGATGACCAGCCACATGAAGCCGACGCCGAGGACCGTGCAGGCCAAGGTGAGGCGGCTTGGATGGCGGGCGTGGGCCTCGGGAAGGATGTCAGAGGTTGCCAGGTAGAGGAGGACGCCGGCGAGAAACCCGAGGTAGAGCCCGAGGATCTCCTGCGGGATGGTCACCAGGAGCGTGATGGCGGCACCCGTCACGGGGGCGAGGGCGTCGGCGACGAGCAGGATCAGCGCCCGCCGGCGGTCGTTCCCGTACAGCGAGGTGACGGTGTAGGTGTTGAACCCGTCGGCGAAGTCGTGGCTGAGCACGGCGATCGCCACCACGGCCCCGACGGTGCTGCCGGCCTGGAACCCGGCACCGATGGCCAAGCCGTCCAGCAGGCTGTGCACGACCAGCGCGGACGCCGCAAAGATGCCGAGGCCTGGGGCGTGAACGTGGCCCGCGTACTCACCTTCCTCACCTTCGTGCCCGCGGTGGATCGCCAGCGAGCGCTCGACGATGTGCAAGGTCAGAAAGCCGAGTACGGCGGCGAGCATGGCCAGTGGAACGCCGAACAACTCGCCGGGCTGCTGGCTGAGTGCTTCGGGCACCAGGTCGAAGCCGACGACACCGAGCATGAGCCCTGCCGCGAGCCCGAGGATGAGGTGCTGTTGGTCGCGGAACCGCAAGGCGGCGAAGCCACCGACCAGTGTGGCGACGAATGCTCCAAACGCCACAAGAAGGGGGATCACCGTCGCCTCTTCTCCGTCGGGGTGCGTACCGGGACGGAATTATGGAGGGACGAGAAGCGGGGCGCTGGGGCTGGCTAGCGTGGGGCGCGCAGCACGGTCAGGGACCGCGGACCCACGGTCACCGGGTCGCCGGCGGTGACCGCTGTGGTCCGCTGCGGGTCGTAGGTATCCAACTCGACCTGCCAGTCCGCAGGGCGGCCGACATCGGGGAGGCTGAAGGCGACCGGCTCCCACCAGGCGTTGGCCAGGATGAGCAGGTCGTCGTCGAGCAGTGGCCGCCCGCGTTGGTCCAGGTCGGGTGCGGCCATCCCGTCCAGGTGCACCGCCACCGTCCGCGCGCCGGGCCACTGCCAGTCCCCCTCGGTCATGGGCGTGCCGGCCGGGGTGTACCAACCCAGATCCCGCACGGTGGCGAAGTTGCGGCGGCGTAGCACCGGGTGCGCGTGGCGCAAGGCGAGCAGCCGGCGGGTGAAGGCGAGCAGGTCGTGGTCGACGGCCGACCAGTCGTACCAGGAGATCTCGTTGTCCTGGCAGTAGGCGTTGTTGTTGCCACCCTGGGTGCGGCCGAGCTCGTCACCGCCACCCAACATCGGCACACCGCGGGACAGCGCCAGGGTGGCCAGCAGCGCCCGGGACTGCCGCGCCCGCAGGGCAACGATGGCCGGGTCGTCGCTGGGGCCTTCCACCCCGCAGTTCCACGACCGGTTGTCGTCGGTCCCGTCCCGGTCGGCCTCGCCGTTGGCCTGGTTGTGCTTGGCGTCGTAGGAGACCAGGTCTCGCAGGGTGAAGCCGTCATGACTGGTGATGAAGTTGATCGAGGCGGCGGGCCGACGCCGCGACCAGCCGTACAGGTCGGGAGAGCCGGCCACGCGGGTCGCGACCTGGCCGAGCAGGCCGTCCTGGCTGCGCCAGAAGTCCCGCACCGTGTCGCGGAACTTGCCGTTCCACTCGCTCCACTCCGGGGGGAAGCGACCGACGTCGTAGCTGTCGGGCTGGCCGACGTCCCACGGCTCGGCGATCAGCTTGACCTGCGAGATGACCGGGTCCTGGGTGACCACGTCGAAGAAGGACGACAGCCGGTCGAAGCGGCCCTCCTCCTCCCGGGCGAGGGTGGCCGCCAGGTCGAAGCGGAACCCATCCACGCGCATCACGGTCGCCCAATAGCGCAGCGAATCCAGCACCATCCGCAGGCATCCAGGGTTCGAGAGGTCCAGGCTGTTGCCCGTGCCGGTGGTGTCGAAGTAGTGGGCCAGATCCCCTGGGACCAGCCGGTAGTAGCCGGGGTTGTCCAGACCCCGGTGGCACAGCGTCGGGCCATGCTCGTTGCCCTCGGCGGTGTGGTTGTAGGCCACATCCAGCAGCACCTCCAGGCCAGCCGCGTGCAGGGCGCGCACCATCGCCTGGAACTCGGCGACCTCCCCGCCAGGGCGGCCCGCCCGCGCCGCGGCCGAGTACGCCTCGTGCGGCGCGAAGTACCCGATCGGGTCATAGCCCCAGTAGTTGGTCAACCCCCGCGCGGCCAGCGTGCCATTGGTCACCGACCGCTGGACCGGCAGCAGCTCGACCGCAGTCACCCCCAGGCCGGCCAGGTGCTCGAGCACCGCCGGGTGCCCAAGTCCGGCGTAGGTGCCGCGAAGCTCCGGCGGAACGTTCGGGTGGGCCGCGGTGATCCCCTTGACGTGGGTCTCGTAGAGCACCGAGTCGGCCAGGCGGGTGCCTGGCGGCCGGTCGTCACCCCAGTCGAAGGCCGGGTCGACCACGATCGAGCGCGGCGCGAAGGGGGCCGAGTCCTGCTGGTTGTCGCCGGCGAAGCTATCGTGCCAGGCGATCCCGCCGATGATCGCCTTGGCGTAGGGGTCCAGCAGCAGCTTGGCCGGGTTGCAGCGCAGTCCCCGCGAGGGGTCATAGGGGCCGTGCACCCGGTAGCCGTAGCGCTGCCCCGGTCCGACCTCGGGCACGAACCCGTGCCACACGCCCGCGTCGTACTCCGGCAGCGGCAGCTGCGTCTCCCGGCCGTGGCTGTCGAACAGGCACAGGAGGACCGCGTCGGCGACCTCGGAGGCAACCGCGAACCCCGTGCCACCCGGCGATGGCGTCGCCCCTAGCGGGAACGCCGACCCGGGCCACATCTCGGTCATCGCTGCCTCGTCGCCATGGTTCCAGAGGAGCGCGGCAGAACTACGGTGCTTCATTGTCACCCCACCACGCCCTGACGACGCAACCGCTTGTTGTGTTGGTGGCGCTACACGGCGGGCCCCGCGGCCTTGATGCTGCTACCACCATCCCTGCCGCTTAGCCCATCGCAGCAGGGTCGCCGACATGGCCGCCATGACCACCAGGACGACCGCCAGGTGGGGGAAGTCGGTGCGGTCATTCACGATGATGTTCATCCCATACACCGACGACAGCGCGGTGATCGGCAGGGTCATGACCGCGATCAGGGCCAGCCGTTCGGCGGCGATACCTCACGGGTGATCGTCTCCACAACGCCTCTTGGCCTTCCGCCAGGGCCGAGACGATCGCATAGGACAACTCAGCCGACGACCCGGGGCGCAGCCGTCCAGCCTCGATCCGCCCCAGCACCGCGCGGGTCTCCCGCTGGGCGGCCTCGGGCGTGACCGCCGGGTTGAGCGGGCCGTGGACGGTGACCACATATCGAGGGCCGATGAACTGGTCGAGCTCTACGTAGTGGACATGGCCACCCGTGCCGAGCTCAGGAGCGTGCAGCACGACGAAAATGTGGTCCCGGTAGGCGCGCACCTTGGGCACAGCGTTGCGCTCCATGCAGGCACCGATGGCCAGGGGATGGAAGCCGAACACCTCCGACAGCACCCGGGCGGCCTCCTCGTCACAGACGGGGATATCGATCCATGCGAATCCGTGGTCGCGGTCGAGCAGCTGCTCCAGCTCCCCGACCGGATGCTGCTGGATGCCTTCATCGGACACGAAGCGAACGTCCGACCAGACGAGACCGACCAGCGAGCTGGAAGCTGGCTCCCATCCTGGCCGTCGCCGGGCGCCTCACCGGCTTGCACGGAACCACCATCGGCATAGATCCCGAGCTGGCCGGCCACAGGTCCTTATGGTAGGTGGATGACGCCCTGCAGTCCGGCGTCCGTTGGCCAGGCCTGCTCCCCCGGTCGCGCGAGCGCGCATCCTCAGTCGCCGGGTGCGAATCCCGCTGCCGTCAGCATCCGCCGCAGGTCGACGATCATCTGCTGGTCGATGTCCTTGCCCCGCGGGGGCTGGAGGACCTCGGTCTCGGAACCCAGCACGACCTTGACCTTGCCATTGTGCTCTTCGGTCGTCGTCCCGACGGCTTCCAGGAGCGACAGCACCTGGCGCCACTCGATATTGCTGCTCGAGGGATGGGTGAAGATCTTCTCGAGGGTGTCGCGATGGTGGTGGGTGAGGTCCGCTGCCATGCGCCGTCCTCCTCAGGTCTGCGCTACAGGCTACCCGCACCTATGCAGGCCGCCAGAAGCCTTGTCCGTAACGCCGCTCGAACAAGGAGTGATCTGCGACCAGGAGCAGTGGCGTACCGCGATGCGGTCGGCAAAACTCGCACGGTGACCGCCATGCCACCAAAGACGCTGTACCACCGATGGGTGGGCTGGCATGCCCTTGCGCTGCGGCGAGCCGTCATCGTGGCCGGCATCGGGCTGATCGTGGCGGTTGTGCTCCTGTGGTTCGTGACCTGGGAGATGGCCGTGGTCGCCGGCTGGGACGCCGCCGCGATCGTCTTCCTCGCGATCATCTGGCCGATGATGATCCGAGCGGACGTCTCGCACGTCGAGCAGTGGGCGACCCGCGAGGACGAGACCCGCGGCTCCGCCAGGGTGCTGCTGCTCTGGGCGAGCGTGGCCAGCCTTCTTGGCGCCGGCTTCGCCCTCAGTCTTGCGGAGCGGGAGAGCGGGCCACCGCGGGTGCTGCTCACCGGCTTCGCAGTGTTGACCGTTGCGCTGTCGTGGACGGTGGTCAACACGGTCTACACCCTGCGCTATGCCGACCTGCACTTCCGATCGAGGGCCGTGGGCATTGCCTTCGGCGACGCGGCCGGGCAGGAGCGGCCCACCTACCGTGACTTCGCCTACATCGCCTTCACCATTGGCATGTGCTACCAGGTGTCCGACACAACGGTGCGCGATCCCCGGATCCGGCGCACCGTCCTCTCCCACGCCTTCCTGTCGTACGTGTTCGGCGTGGTGATCGTTGGCGGCTCCGTCAACATCATCGCCGGACTGATCTTCTGAACCCACGCCGGACGAGGAGTCCTGGCCGACGCCTACCAGGCGCTGCTGCGCTACGGGCCACTGCTCCCACTCAGCTCACGACATCGGTGGCCTTGTGACCCGGCGCGAGGCTGCCGTCGGCCTTTCGCCCCGCGTCACGGTGTCGCGGACAGGCGGGGTAGGTCCTCGAGCTTGAGGGCGAGCTCGACCTGCAGCCGCAGGTCGCCGCGGGCGGGGTCGCCGCCGAGGAGGCGGCGGATGCTGCGCAGCCGGTAGGCGAGCGTGTTGGCGTGGACATAGAGTCGCCGTGCCGTCTCGTTGGCGTTGTAGTCGGCCTCCACATAGGCGCGCAGCGTCGCCAGCAGGTCGGTGCCGTGGGCGGCGTCGTAGCGTCTGAGCTGCCCCAGAGCGTCCTCGACGAAATCGCGCCGGTGCCGCGATCCGCCACCGCCGAGCAGGACCCGGTAGACGCCGAGGTGCTCGAAGGCCAGCGGACGGTCGGCGACGTCGAGCCTACGGGCCACCTCGAGGGCCTGCTCAGCCTCGTCCAGCCCGTGTGCCAGCTCGCGGGCGGTGCACACAGGGGAGCTGACGGCCAGGTGGACCCGCGCCCCCGGCCCGACCCGCTCGGCCGCGGCGCGGATCCGGTCGAACAGCTCCCCGGCGACCTCCAGGTCCCGGGCCAGGTTCTCCCGGGCGGAGGGCAGCAGCAGCAGAAATCCGGACCGCCACGGGACGACGGCGGCCACGCCGACGACCTGGAGGCACTCCCGCTGGACCGCGGGGTACAGGCGCGCCTGAGGCAACTGCACCTGGTCTCTCCATCGAGCGCTCCGCTCGCTGGTGGGCTGTCGCCAGCTTGCGGACAGCTGCGCGAACCGCCACGGTCCGGCGATCGTGTAGCCGAGGTCGGCCAGTATCCGCTGGATGTCATGGTCGTCGCGGTACTCGCCGCTGGACAGATCCCGGAGCAGGTCTCCCTTGAGCCGCAGCTCCAGCTCGTAGGAGGTCCGCTCGTGGAGCATCTCCAGGGCGAAGATGGTCGCGGCGTGCTCGATCGCCCGCGCGTCGATGTGGTCGAGCGGGGCGGCGCCGTCCCAGACCGCCAGGTAGCCACCGAAATGGCTGCCAACGGCGATCGGCGCGAGCGCGGGCCGTTCGCCGCGCTCCTGACCACCCTGCCACCAGTTGTCGCCGTGGCCGTCGCTGATCCAGCGCCGGTGCGGCTGCAGCTCGTCGGGCCAGCGGGCGCTGGCGAGCGGCCGCAGCGCCGGGTCGAGGACCATGACCGGGCGGCCCACGAGGTCGGCGAGGCGCTCGGCCAGCGGCGCCATGCCGGGCGCATCGAACGCGGTCCGCGACAGCTCGCGCTGCAGGAAGATCGCCCGCTCCAGCTGGCGCCCTTGCTCGCGGACCTGCCGGAACAGGTGGGCGGACTGGACACTGACGGCCAGCAGCGGGGCGACCAGCGTGAACAGCTCGAGATCGTCCTCGTCGAAGGCGCCGCGCCGCTTGTTGATCGCGTGGCAGACGCCGATCGTCTGCCCTTCGACGACGAGCGGGACGCTGAGCGTGTTACGCGCTCGGAACATGTCGACGAACCGCCGGATCAGCCGGGGGTCGTTCGGGGCGTCGTTGGTCATGTATGGGCGACCTGACAGGAACACCTTGACCGCGTTGCCGCCGTCCCGCAGGGCCACGTGGTAGGCGCTGATCAGGTCCGGGTCGTCGATGCCGAACGCGGGCTGCTGCAGCACCAGCTCCGAGCGCTGCGGGTCGTACAGCAGGAAGCCGGCGCTCTCGACATCCAGCAGCTCGCTGATGGTCGTGATCAGCGCCGCGACCGCCTGCTCGTAATCGGCGGTCGAGGCCATCGCCCGGCCGACCTGCATGAGGGCGTGGACACGGCGCTCCTCGAGTTCGACCCGCATCAGCACCCCTCCCGCCCGTCTGGGGCATCGTAACAAGCGCCGGCCGCAAAGTCTGTGGGATCGGCACATGGAGCTGACCCGCGAGGCGGGCGACGCTGCTCGGACAGCCGTCGGTCGAGGGGAGTCGCATGTACACCGTCGACATCGACACCGGGGGAACGATGACCGATGGGCTCGTGTCGGACGGCACGACCCTGGTCACCGCCAAGGTCGACACCACGCCGCACGATCTCACCGTGTCGTTCCGGGAGGTCCTCCTGGAGGCGGCGCGGCGGCTGGGCTTCGGCGACGACCTCGGCGCCTTCCTCGACGAGGTGTCCATCATCCGCTGGACGACGACGATCACCTCGAACACGCTGGGAGAGCGCAAGGGCGCCAAGCTGGGGCTGCTCGTCCGACGGGGCAGCGAGCGCAGCCTCTACGGCGACGGCCCCTCACCCGCGATCGGCACCCTCGTCGCCGAGCGCAACGTGATCGGCCTCGGCGACGGGGCCGACGGGCAGGGCGTGCTGGACGGTGTCCGCCGGCTGTTGGAGGACGGTGCCCGCCGCATCTGCGTGAGCCTGGACAGGTTCCCGGAGACGAGCCGGGAACAGGCCGCCAAACGGGTCATCGAGGCGCAGTACCCCGACCACTACCTGGGTGCCGTGCCGGTCCTGCTCGCCAGCGAGATGGCCGAGGTCGACGACGCCGCCACCCGGACACACTGCGCGCTCATCAACGCCTACGTGCACAGCCAGCTGGCGTCCTCGCTGTTCAAGGCCGAGGACCTGCTCCGCTACGACGACCGGTGGGCGGGCGCGTTGCTGATCGGCCACAGCAACGGGGGGGTGGCGCGGGTCGGCAAGACCAAGGCCGTCGACACCATCGAGTCCGGACCGGTCTTCGGCACCTACGCCGCCGCGTGGTACGCCCGACGGTACGGGTTCGCCCGGGTCGTCTGCCTCGACGTCGGCGGCACGACCGCCAAGGCCAGCGTGGTGGAGTCCGGTGAGCCCCGCTACACGCGGGACGGCGACCTGTTCGGCATCCCGATCCGGCTTCCCCTCGCCATGCTGCGATCGGCCCCGTTGGGTGGCGGCAGCGTCGCGCGTCCGGACGGCGCTGGCGGGGTGACCCTCGGCCCCGACAGCATGGGCGCGGCGCCGGGACCCGCCTGCTACGGGCTCGGCGGGGACCAGGCCACCCTGACCGACGCGTTGCTGGTGCTCGGTTACCTCGACCCGGCGGGCTTCCTCGGCGGCCGCCGCAGGTTGGACGCCAGCAGAGCGCGCGCGGCCCTGGAGGGCCGGGTCGCCGAGCCGCTCGGTGTCTCGGTCGAGGACGCTGCCCGCCGGATCGCCGACGCCGCGGTCGGTATCGTCGCCGAGCTGGTCGGCTCGACCCTGGCGCGCGCTGGGATCGACCCCGGCGAGGCGGTGCTGTTCGCGTACGGCGGCAACGGCGGCCTGTTCGCAGGCCCGGTGGCCGAGCGTCTCGGCATCGGCGGCGCGCGGGTGTTCGCCCTCGGCCCGGTCCTGTCGGCGTTCGGCTCGGCGGTCTCCGACGTCGTGCACGTCTACGAGCGCAGCCTCGGCGTGGTCGCGGGAGAAGGCCGCGACGCGGTCGTCGAGGCGGCCCGCGATCTGGAGGCGGTCGGGCGGCGCGACCTGGCAGCTGAGGGGTTCGACCCGGACCAGGCGGCCATCGATGTCGAGCTCGACGTGGAGGAGCGCGGCGCCCGCCGCGCGGCGCAGGGCCGGGACGCCGCCTCGGCGCTTGCCAGCCTGCCGGGCGAGGCCCGCGTCGACGTCGTCCGGGTCCGCGCCCGGCAGCGACTGGCGGCCTGCCAGCCGCCGCAGCGGGCCGGCGGCGCGGGGGCCGACCCGGCGCTGCGCGCGCTGCTGCTGCCCGACGGCGGCGCAACCCAGGCGCCGGTGTACGACTGGACCGCCCTGGCCCCTGGCAGCCGCATCGACGGCCCGGCGCTCGCGACCGGCGGGAGCATGACCTGCCTGGTGCCGCCCGGGTGGGCGCTGGAGGTTGACGATCTCGGTGACGCCGCGCTGCTGCGCGTCGGCGGTTTTGAGCTCACGGGAGGCATGATGACCGCGCGACTGCGTTTCACGGAGTACCTCGACCTGGACCTGGACGAGGAGGTGTGGCGCTGCAACCGCTGCGACGCGGTGCTGACCTCCGCGCGCAACCTGTACAAGGTCGGCTGCCTGGTCTACGAGCGCGACCCTCGGGAGATCCACCCGCCCCTGCTCGAGGGGGACTACACCTTCTCCCCCGATCCCGAATGGGTCCGCATCCTCGAGTTCTACTGCCCCTCGTGCGGCATCCAGGTCGAGACGGAGTACCTGCCCCCTGGGCATCCGATCACCGCTGACATCGCCATCGACGTCGACCGGTTGAAGCAGCGGATCGCCGCCGCCGAGATCGAGGTGTCGGACGGGCGACTGGTCGTCCCTGGGCGTGAGGGGGCTGCGCGATGAGCCCGGCGCAGCTGTCCCCCACCGCCCAGCTCAACTCGGTCGACATCGACGTCGGTGGCACCTTCACCGACGTCGTGCTGACCCTCGACGGCCGGCGCTGGATCGCCAAGGCGCCGACCACGCCCTATGACCTGTCGGTGTGCTTCATGAACGCGATCGAGGAGGTGGCCGCCGAGGCCGGCCAGGACCTGGAGGGGCTTCTGCCCCGCCTTGGCATCGTGCGCTACTCCACGACCGTGGCCATGAACCGCCTCATCGAACGCCGCGGGCCGCGGGTCGGGCTGATCACGACCGAGGGCCACGAGGACGCGATCCTCATCGGCCGCGGCGCCCAGTGGACCGACGGGACGCGCCTGGCCGAGCGCCGCAACCTCGCCCTGCAGCGCAAGCCCACTCCCCTGATCCCACGGACGATGATCGTCGGCGTCAAGGAGCGCATCGACTCGACCGGCCGGGTGATCCGGCCGCTGGACGAGGACGACCTGCGGCGCAAGCTGCGCATGCTGATGGACCGCGGAGCGCGGTCGATCGTCGTCTCGCTGCTGTGGAGCTTCGCCAACCCGCAGCACGAGCGGCGCGCCAAGGAGATCATCCGCGAGGAGTACAAGGAGTACCACATCGGCTACCTGCCGGTGGTGCTGTCGAGCCAGGTCGTGCCCAAGCTCGGCGAGTACGAGCGGACCATGACCGCCGTGCTGGACGCCTACCTGCAGCATTCGATGCAGACCGAGCTGTCGGCGATGTGGGACCGGCTGCGCGAGCTCGGCTACCTCGGCAGCTTCCTGATGATCCACAACTCGGGCGGCAGTGGCGAGGTGTTCAAGACCAGCGCCAGCCGCACCTACAACGGCGGACCGGTGTCGGGGCTGATGGGCTCCTATCACCTGGCGACCTCGCTCGGCTACAAGAACGTGGTCGCCGGTGACATGGGCGGGACGAGCTTCGACATCGGGCTGGTCGTGGACCAGAGCGTCCGCAACTACGAGTTCCGCCCGATCATCGACCACTGGATGGTCGCCATCACCATGCTCCAGACCCTGTCGATCGGTGCCGGCGGCGGGTCGATCGCCTGGATCGACCACGACCTCGGCGGCCAGCTGAACGTCGGGCCGCGCAGCGCCGGCTCGGACCCCGGCCCGGTCTGCTACGACCAGGGCGGCGCCGAGCCGACGGTCACGGACGCCGACGTCGTGCTCGGCTACATCAACCCCGAGACCTACTACGGGGGGCGCATGCCGCTGAACCGCGCCAAGGCCGAGCGGGCGATCAGCGAGAAGATCGCCGGGCCCATGGGCATCGGGGTCGAGGAGGCGGCGGCGCTGGTCCGCCGCATCGTCGACGAGAACATGCACAGCGCGATCAAGCGTGAGATCCACCTGCGCGGCTACCACCCCGAGGACTTCGTGCTGTTCGCGTTCGGCGGGGCCGGGCCGACCCACGTCTCTGGCTTCCTCGGCGACCTGGGCGGTGCCGTGATCTTCCAGACGGCGCCGGTGTTCTGCGCGCTGGGCTCGTCGATCATGGACATCGTCCACCTCTACGAGACATCGCGGCGGATGATCGTGATGGCGCCGATGACCCAGGAGCTGACCACCGAGTACGAGGTGTTCAACGGGGTCGTCGACCAACTGGTCGAGCAGGCCAGGGCTGACCTGACGGCTGAGGGCCTGCCGGCGGACAGCGCCGAGTTCAGCCTGGAGCTGGACATGCTCTACGGCGGTCAGGTGAACGTGAAGCGCACCGCCTGCCCGGTGCTGCGCCTTCGCGGCCCCCAGGACGTCCAGGCGCTGTACGACGAGTTCGAGCGCGAGTTCTCCGAGGCCTTCAGCCCCCTGGTCGTCAACAAGCCTGGCGGCGTCTACCTGGACAACTTCGTGCTGAGGGTGAGCCTGCCGACGCCGAAGCCACCCCTGCCGGACCTGCCCCTGTCGGGCGCGGACGCCGGCGCGGCGTTGTCCGGCAAGCGCCAGGCGTGGTGGCCCGGCCAGGGCTGGGGCGACACCTCGATCTACGAGGCGGAGGCGCTGCGGCCCAGCCACCGGATCGACGGGCCAGCGATCGTCGAGGCCCCGCTCACCACGGTGGTGGTCCCGCCCGGCATGCGCTACACCATCGACCGGCACGGCCTCGGCCTGCTGCAGGCCGCCGAGAACGGGGGCGCCCGATGATCCCAACCCTCGAGCAGAAGCTGGCCTGGCTCAAGCCCACACCGGTCATGGGTGAGGGACGGGAGTCCATGGGCGCGCTCGGCCTCGGCGAGTTCGAGATCGGCTTCCAGCGGACCAACGACATCCTCGACGAGGGCATGGACGTGTTCGTCCGCTCGTGCCGCAGCGCCATGGGCATCGCCGGCGATTCGCTGGTCGGGATCTTCACCGCCGACGGCGACATGGTGAACGGCTCCTGCGGGACCTACCTGCACGCCGTGATCCCACCGCTGGTCATCAAGTTCATTCTGCACAACTACCGCGACAATCCGGGCATCAGGGACGGCGACCTGTGGTTCGCCAACGACGCGGTCTACGGCGGCATCCACAACCCCGACCAGCTCGTGGCGATGCCGGTGTTCTTCCGGGGCGAGCTGATCGCCTGGACCGCGGCGCTGGTCCACACCACCGAGACCGGCGCCTCCGAGCCCGGCGGCATGCCGATCGGGGCCACCGCCCGGTTCGAGGAGGGCCTCAACCTGCCGCCCACCAAGATCGGCGAGAACTTCCAGGTGCGCGACGACATCGTGACGATGTTCGAGGCGTTCGGCATTCGCGCGCCGCAGATGGTGGCGGTCGACCTGAAGGCGCGCTGCACGACCGCCGACCGTGTCCGCACCCGGCTGCTCGAGTTCTGCGAACGCGAGGGGGTCGACTACGTCAAGCTGCTGTTTCGCCGGATGCTCGAGGTGGCCGAGGAGGGCGCCCGCGCGCGCATCCGCACCTGGGCCGACGGGGTCTACCGCTCGGTCCATTTCGCCGACGCGGTCGGGCTGAACCAGGGCCTGGTGCGCAGCTGCTACATGACCCTGATCAAGCAGGATGATCACCTGCTGGTCGACTTCACCGGCACCGGCCCGGAGACGCCGTCGTCCTACAACGCCCACCCGCAGGCGGCGATCGGGCACTTCGCCAACTACGTCTACGAGTACCTGTTCCATGACCTGCCGATCAGCAACGCCACCTTCGCCCCGATCGACTTCGTGTTCGAGCCGGGCTCGTGCCTGTACCCCGACGTCCGCGCCGCCACCAGCAACTCGGTGATGATCGCCACCGGCGTGATGAGCGCGGTGCACAACACCTTCGCCAAGGCGGTGTTCTCCACCGAGCACTGGCGGCAGGCCGGCGCCTCCCAGGGCAACGGCGGCAACGCGGTGGTGCTCGCCGGGATGTCCCAGTGGAGCTCGCCATTCGCCGACATGCTCGCGTACTCGATCAACACCGAGGGTCAGGGCGCGCTGCCGGAGATGGACGGCATGAACGCCTTCGGGTTCCCGTGGTGTCCGGCGGGCCGGGCGCCGGACGTGGAGCTGGTCGAGAACGAGTTCCCACTGTTCATCCCGATCTCGTCGCACTGGAAGGACTCCGCCGGCCACGGCAAGCAGCGCGGCGGGGTCGGCACCGCCCAGCTGTGGGTCACCCACCACGTGCCGATGGTGTTCATGATGGCGATCGCGGACAACTCCAAGATCCAGACCCCGCAGGGCCTCTTCGGTGGCTACGCCCCGTGCACGATCCCCGGCGTCAGCGTCGCTGGCGCGGACCTGATGCAGCGGCTGGCCGCCGGGGACGCGATCGACCTCGACATCACCGAGGTGCTCCGCTCGCGCAGCATCGGCGGTGAGTGGAGCAACGAGTTCCAGGGCCGGGCGCCGCGACCGTACATGGAGAACGACGTGATCACGGTCGCGTTCGCGACCGGCGGCGCCGGCTACGGCGATCCGCTGGAGCGCGACCCGGAGGCGGTCGGCGACGACATCGAGAAGGGCCTGGTCTCGGAGTGGGCGGCCGAGCACGTCTACCACGTCGCCTGGGACGCCGAGCGCCGGCGGGTCGACCCCGCCGAAACCGAGCGGCGCCGTGCCGCCGAGCGCCAGGCGCGCATCGCCCGCGGGCGACCCTATGAGGAGTTCGAGGCGGAATGGTCGCGGCGCAAGCCTCCAGAGGAGATCCTCACCTGGTATGGCAGCTGGCCCGACGCCAAGCCACTCGCACCGCTGATGCGTCCCTGACCCGAGCCGGCCATGCCCGCACCCGCGCCGCTCGCCCGCAGCCGCGCCAGGCTCCTGGCCAGGCGCGGCCAGGCCTCGCCCCCCCTGGTCTGCCCGCTCGTCCTCGCCCAGGCCGCGGAGATCGAGGCGCTGCCGCTGCAGCGGTTCCTGACCGACGCGACCAAGCTCACCAACGGCCTACTGGCGCTCCACGGGGCGCTGGGCAACGACGTGATCGTCACCGCCGCCGCCGACGGCCTGGCCGCGGAGGCGGCGGGCACCGGCTCGGTCACCGCCCACCCCCGGGTGGCGGCGGCGATCGAGGCGACGCGGCGGCTCGTGGCCACGGCCGACGAAGCGGCCCTGGCGGTCGCGCTGTGCGGGCCCGCCCGGCTGGCGGCCCAGCTCGGGCAGGCGCCCGCCGACCCCGCGGTGCTGGAGCGGTGCGGCGCCGTGCTGCTGGAGCTCGCCAAGGCCTTCCTGCAGGCGGGCGCGAACCTGCTGCTGGTCGTGGAGGAGGATGCCCTGCCGGCCGAGCGCGGCGACGGCTGGCGGTCCGTGGCCACGCCGCTGGTCAACCTGGCCCGGTTCCATCAGGCCGCAGCGGCGGTCGTGCTGGCCGACCCCGCGGGCGCGGCGGATGCGCCGCGGGGGGCGGTGCTGTGCCTGCCGCCGTCGGATGCCGCCGCCGGCCAGGGGGTCGCGTTGAGCGCGGACCCGGCCGCCTGGGGGACGCCGGGGCCCGGCGCGCCCCTGGTCACCACGCTCGGCCCGGTGCGCGGCGGATTCGCGGAGGCGCGGGCGGCGGTCGCGCTGCTGGTAGCCGCCGTCGGGGAGGCGTGAGCGATGCCGCAGACCTACTGGGATCCTGAGCTGGAGACAGTCTCCTGGAAGGAGGTGCTTGGCTGGCAGGCGGCGCGGGTCGCGCCCTTCCTGCGGGCGCTGCCAGGGCGGTCGGCGTTCCACCGCGAGCTGCTGGGACAGCCACGCCCGCCGCGGCAGGCGACCGACCTCAGCTTCCTCGCCGACCTCCCGTTCACCACCAAGGAGGAGATCCGCCGCTCGCAGGAGCAGGGGCGGCCCGGCGAGCCGCTCGGACGGCACCAGGGCGTGCCGCTGTCGGCGGTGGTCCAGACCCTGTCCTCCTCCGGCACCACCGGTGACCCGGTCACCTTCGCGCTGACCGCCGCCGACCTGGAGGTGTGGCGCGACGGTATCGCCGCCGGGTTCTTCACCGCCGGGATCCGCGACGACGACGTGGTCGCGCACCTGGTCGGGCTGCCGGGCGTCGCCGGGGGCCTGCCCTACGCCGACGGCTTCCGGCGGATCGGGGCGGCGCTCGCCTGGATCGGCGGTCTGCCGACCGAGCGGATCATCCGGATGCTCCCGCGCCTGCAGGCGACCGCGGTGCTGGCCACCACCTCGTTTGGCACCTACCTGGCCGACCGTTGCCGTGACCTGGTCGGCCGGGACGCCTCAGCGCTCGGGGTCCGCAAGCTGCTCGGCGGTGGCGAGCCCGGGATCGGCCAGCCGGAGATCCGCGACAGGATCAAGCTGGGCTGGGGCATCGACCACGTCCGCGAGGTCATGGGTCTGGGCGACGTGATGTCGCTGCTGTGGGCCGAGTGCGAGGCCGAGGGCGGGATGCATTTCTGCGGCCAGCGCTCGGTGGCGGTCGAGCTGATCGATCCCGCCAGCGGCGCGGTCCGGCCGTGGGAGGACGGCGCCAGCGGCGAGGCCGTCTACACCACCTTCGCCAGGGAGGCCACCCCCGTGCTGCGGTACCGCTCGGCCGACCATCTGGTGGTGACCGGCATGAGCTGCGCATGCGGCCGCACCTCGCCGCGCGCGCGCTGCGTGGGCCGCACCGACGACATGCTGATCTACCGCGCGATGAACGTCTTCCCGAGCGCGATCCGCGACGTCGTCATGCGAGGCTTCCACGACGCGGTCGAGCCCTACCTCCGGATCTGGAAGGACCGCCCCGACCAGGTCCGCTACGACGCCCCCATCCCGGTCGACGTCGAGGCCACCCCCGGGCTTGCCGCGGGACGCTACGACGTGGTCGCCCGCGCCATCGAGCGCGAGCTGCGTGACCGGCTGCAGATCCGCGCCGCCGTCACCGTGGTTGCCCCCGAGACGCTGCCGCGCACCGCGTACAAGACCCCGCTGCTGCATGTTCGCGAACCGTCGGCGGCTCAGGGAAGCCCCTGAGAGGAGCCAGCCATGCCCGTCCGTGACGCCTGGATCCCCGTCCGCCTCGGCTGGTCCTCGCCGTTCGCCCGCTGGCAGGGGCCGCTGGCGGAGGTGTCCAGCATCGACCTGGCCGCGGACGTCACCAGCCGCGCGCTGTCCGACCGCGGGTTGCCCGCGTCCGAGGTCAGCGGGCTGATCCTCGGCTGGACCGTCCCGCAGCCGGAGATCTTCTACGGCGCGTCCACCGTCGCCGCCCGCATCGGCGCGCCGCACACCAGCGGCGCGATGCTGTCCCAGGCGTGCGCGACCTCCGCGGCGTGCGTGCAGGCCGCGGCGCTGCGGGTGGACGCCGGGCTGGATGCGTTGTGCCTGGTCATCGCCACCGACCGGACCTCCAACGGCCCGTCGCTCAGCTGGCCGGCCCCCTCGGCGCCGGGCGGGAGCCCCCGCCTGGAGCACTGGGTGCTCGACAGCTTCCGGCGCGACCCCTGGGGCGGGCTGGCGATGGTCGCCACCGCCGAGCGGGTGGCGGCCGAGGCCGGCATGACGCGCGAGCAACTCGACGACGTCGCGCTCCTGCGCCACCAGCAGTACCAGTCGGCGCTCGCCGACGACCGCGCCTTCCAGCGCGCCTACATGGTGCCGGCGACCCTGCCGAGGCGCCGCGGCGAGCCGGTCCTGCTCGACGCCGACGTGGGCGTCCACCCGACCGGCGCCGACGGACTCGCCAAGCTCGACCCCGTCGATCCTGGCGGCGTCGTGACCTACGGCACCCAGACCCACCCGGCGGACGGCACGGCGGGCCTGGTGGTCACCACCGCCGGCCGTGCCCGCGAGCTGGCCGGCGGCGAGGGAGTCGCGCGGATCCTCGGCACCGGCGCCGCGCGCGTGGGCAGAGCCGAGATGCCCAAGGCCCCGGTTCCCGCGGCCAAGGCGGCCCTGGACGAGGCCGGGCTCGGCTTCGACGACCTCGACGCGATCACCACCCACAACCCGTTCGCCGTCAACGACCTGTGGTTCGCCAGCCAGACGGGCGTCCCGCTGGACCGGATGAACCTGCACGGCTGCAGTCTGGTCTACGGCCATCCGCAGGGTCCGACCGGCGCCCGGCTCATCGTGGAGTTGCTGCACACGCTGCGGCGCCGCGGCGGCGGGGTCGGGCTGTTCACCGGCTGCGCCGCCGGAGACACCGGCGCCGCCGTGGTCGTCCGCGTCGAGGACTGACGGCAGATCGCCTCGTCAGTGGCGACGCCGCCGCCGCGGCGCCGTCAACGACCTGTGGCCCGACCCGACCGAGCCGGCCGGATGACCCTGGCCTCGGTCAGATATCGCGGGACCAGCCGCTGGTACTCGCCGGCGGCGGTGCGGCCCCACTGCCTCGCCCGGCCGGACAGCTCGCGCTTGACCTGGGCAGGGGCGCCAGCGGCGAGCACGCCGGGCGGGATCCGAGCGTCCTCGGCGACCACGCTGCCGGCGGCGATCACCGCCC
>Ga0190274_10000538_pt1 | contig 22459 bp, 15 predicted proteins | sample Popmic531T_FD_133002 | JGI IMG/M metagenome (GOLD analysis project Ga0190274, IMG submission 133002) | Populus adjacent soil microbial communities from riparian zone of Yellowstone River, Montana, USA - 531 T | ecosystem: Environmental > Terrestrial > Soil > Riparian zone | place: USA: Montana... | reverse complement strand
GCTTCCGGTATTCTGAAATTGAATTGTGTAAAAAAGAGAAATTCCATTTACGACATCAATCAGTCCAATTGGTCCGGAGGGTTCAACGGATTTCGAATTCGGATCAAAACTGCTTGTCACAAAAACCTTCGAAGTATCATAATTGTCTGAAGGAATCAGATCGGAAATTACGGGTAAGATAATCGCTGTAGAAATTAATGAATCAGAATCTGCGGCTGCTACACTCAACGATGTCAACACATCAATATTAAATGCCTGGAATGGAAGCAGCGAGCTGTAATTCCATTCAATTGTATTACCAATTACATTCCCCGGGGCAATGGAACTGGAAACGTAGGTCAGCATTGTATCAAGTGAAAGCGAAAGCGTACCGGTTTGAATGGTCGTACCGGGATTTGAATAGGTTAAGGAGTAATGCACAAAATTTCCGGGTCGTGCATTGCCATATTCAGTCAGCACTACCTTCACGTCAATCTCTCCCGGCAATGGCTGCATTGCGAAGTCATTGGCTGTATCGACCTGGTTTGGAAAGGTAAACGTTGCAGAATGGCTGGCAGGAAAAATTCCTGTGATGTGTGGCGGTAAGTTGGGAACCGTCATGGTAAAATTGCCTGTGCTGGTATACAATGAATAATCACCTCTGTTATCCGTAGAAATAAAAACAGGTCCGGGTTGAATTTCCACAATTGAATTTTGTGCGCCGAAATCCAGGCTGTCGCGGGTTGCATTTAAATTGAAATCATAATATACGTTGCCTCGGAGCATACTCAATTCGTAATCGAAGGAATAATGTGAGATGAAAAATTGTGAAAAGTTCACCGACGAAAGCGGGTAGATGCCAGGGCCAATACAAACATCTGAGGTATCATGATGCAACCCTCCCCAAAAATAGAAATGGGTAGGATCTGAAAAGGCAAAATTTAATGCACCTAAATTCCCGGCAGGTGGATTAAGTAAAAAATTATAAATGTTTATGCCTGTTGAATCGAGCCTCGACAGATAGAGGTATGAATAAGGATTGTTCGGAGTTAACACATCGTGGAAGCCAAATGAATTGGATATGATTGAATCATTAATCACAAAGTAAATATCCATCGAACCATCCGGGTGCACACCTCTGACATACATAGTCGAGTAGTTTCCGGAATTTGAATAAAGTGTTTTTGCCCAGGTCAGTCCTCCGGCAGAATTATATTTTGCAAGAAAAATGCATTGCTGAGATTGATTGTTAATCATCGTAACCGCAGGTGAAAAATCGAGGTCAATTGGAACGTTGCAGTTGCCGGTTATAATCAAATCGCTATTCAGTCCAGGGGGAAGATCAAAATTCAAATCGCCGCCATAATAGAACTCATGCACAAATTCAAAGTCCAGATTTTGGTTTAGCTTCAAGAGAAAGTTCATTCCATACCCTCCTCCATTTGTTGTTGCAGATAGGTAATGTGTTCCTCCACCCGGATCAAAATCTATTGTCCCGGCATAGCTACCGTTAATAAATACATCTCCCGAGCTGGTAGAAACAATTTGAGATGGTACACATTTGTTCGGATATGAACCTGAAGTTTTGAATTCTTTAGCAGTTACGAAATGACCGGTTGAATCATAATTTGCAAGAAACGTATTCGCAGTATTGGGAGAATTAAACATCCATGTTCCGGTATCCGGATCAAGATCTGTTATCCCATCCATTTCTCCCAAAACCAGCAAGCTTAGGTCGGACCGAACGGTCATCCATCTCACCAGGGTTCCACTGCTGTCATAGGGAATTGCCCAAATAAAATTTCCAACTGAATCGAACTTGACAATGGCCTGGCCCATAATAGGAAGAATGAACTCTCCGATTCCGGGAGCAGAATCAAAATCCCATGGACCTTGACCTATAAACGATACATAGAAGTTATCTGACCTGTCACGAATCATTTGCTGCAGATTGCCAGTCAAGTTTCCGTTGTAACAAAATGGTCTTGCAAAGACGAGCGTCTTTTGCTGTGAATAACCTGCCAGAAAAAAAGGACTTGCAATACTTACAATGCCAGGTCCCGGGTCGATGTCGGATCCATTATCACTGGTGCCGATAACAACCAGGTTCTTATTATCCAAAACCACAGCAGAATGGATGTTGCCGGTTGTTGCCCCTGAGTCAGTGAAAACCCAATTGAAATTTAGTTGTGCTGTTGAATGTAGCGACGTGCATAATAGAAAGAATGAAAAAAGATTCTTCATAGAAAAAATTTATGACGGTAAAATAAAAGATTATAATGAATTGATGAAAAAAAATTTGCCGAACCTCCAAGCGGAAGTGGGAATCTTCGAATTCGATTGATGAAAAGCGATTCTTTACTCGATTACGGAATAACTTTTCAGTTCCCGTCGGAAATCATGTTGTAAATCCTCGTGTAATGTAGAGATGGCAGCTTCAATTTTATTCAGTTGGTTGTTGTAGAGATTCAGAAGCACAGGGCTTTTCCGGAACGGAATTCCTGAGGCGACAAGTGTTTTACAATAGTGAATGCGAAGTTCCGCTTCGGTTTCCTTTGATCCGGAATAACGAATAAACTTGTTGATGGTGCGCAGGATTTTCCGGATACTTTTTTTGGCTAGGTAAAGATTGCTGCTGTTCATCTCCCTGAACTGCGCCTCCGTTTCGTCCTGGATATTCCTGATAAAAGTTTTTTCATCTCCCGCTTCAAAAAGTAAATAGGTGATGAGCTCTTTATTTTCTTTTTTGTGTTTTGCAAGGCGCATGCAGATATCCATCACCTGCTTCGGCGTGAGTGTTGCAATTTCCTGTTTCAATTCGCTGAGAGATGCAGCTTTCATTTCTTCTTTAGCGGATCAAGTAAGTATTCCAGTCCGTTTAATTTGATTTCATAAATCGTTTGTAACAACATTCCAAGTTTTCCCTGAGGAAATCCTTTGCGGGCAAACCATTCGAGATAGGATACAGGAAGTTTACACAATACAGTGTCTTTGTATTTTCCGAAAGGCATTTTCATTCGAACGAGTTCGGTGAGAATATTGGCGTCGACAGCGTCGCTAGGTTTTGTTTCTTTCAACTTTAAGTTTTTACAGATTAGCTAATCCATAACATATTGCTTCCAACAATATTCCATTTTCCCTTTGTCTTTTTTAGAAAAAATACTTTACAGAAACCCCAATCCCCAAATTTGTGAAAATTACAAACTTGAATTGCATTGATTAATGATCTATTATTGATAAGAGGATAAAATGTTAAGTGACCTATGGTATCATTTGAAAAATATTCTGCCTGAATTTCTTTAGTAAAATTAAGAACGTAATTATCGATTTTTAAATTTGACACATCCTCATCAGGGTTTTTTAAAGTGATTATTTCATTACTTTCAATCAAGTTGAGAAATTCTTCCCTCACAAACAAGTTTGTAGTGTCTAACCAGCGCGGTTTTAAAAGATCTTCCTTAACTCTCAATTTGTATAAATCCAGGGAATCAGCAATATCAATATTAAGTATGGGCTTATAATTTGAAATTGTAGTGTCACGATTCCATACTTTTGGATTTCCAATTGCAGAATCAAGTACGAGACTTTGAATTTCAGAATACTCAAAATATTGCAGTTTCTTATTTTCGCAACCTGAAAAACAAGCAATGAGAAACAAAGTTGAGATGATAAGGTTACTTCGCATTTAATTACTATTGGCTTTTATCTGCCGCGCTTCCTGCCGCCCGGTTTGCTTTTTGATCTTCCACCCGGACTATTTTTTTTAGGCCCACCATGTTTTTTGAAACGGTTCCGCCTGTCAGGGTTTGCATTTTGTTTGGGAACATTCTCGTTGCGCTTTGGCTTGTTACTTTGCCTGCTCTGTTGCGAAGATTTTTTTTCATCTTCAGAAGAAGAATCTTCTACCATGCTGTATATGACGTCAACTTCTTCCTGTGTTAGCTCGCGCCAATCGCCGGGTGGAAGGCCTTTCAAACCAATGTTCATGATGCGTATCCTTTCCAGTTTTCGGACTTCATATCCAAGAAACTCGCACATCCTGCGGATCTGCCGGTTCAATCCCTGCACAAGCGTGATGCGAAAAACAAAATTTCCTTCCTGCCTCACAGCGCATTTTTTTGTGGTGCCGCCATCCATAGGTACGCCACTACTCATCGATTGAATAAAGCTTGCTGTGACTGGTTTGTCGACCGTCACAATGTATTCCTTCTCATGTTTATTTCCTGCGCGGAGAATTTTGTTGACGATATCTCCATCGTTCGTCAGAAATATTAAACCCTCTGAATCTTTATCGAGCCGACCGATGGGAAAAATACGATCACTGTGATTTACGTAGTCGATGATATTGCCTGCTACGTTTAATTCCGTAGTAGAAGTTATACCCGCTGGTTTATTCAACGCAATAAAAATGGTGTTCTTCTCTTCCCGCGGTTCAAGCTCATGTCCGTTTACCGTAACGCGGTTGCCCGGATGCACCCTGTCGCCGATGTTTGCCCGCTTCCCGTTGATGAGAACATTTCCCTGCTCGATAAACCTGTCCGCTTCGCGTCGCGAGCAAAGACCGCTTTCACTGATGAATTTATTCAGACGCATTGTTTAAGGATAAGCTATAGTCCATCCAAAATTATTCACTTGATCTAAATTTACCTGAACACGCTTTAAATAAAGATTGTAAGCCTTAATTGAATCGCAAGTTGCATTATTAAAAATAGTAGAATCAATAAAAAAGAATTGAAGGTTGTTAAATTTATCAAATCTCAATTCGAGGCAATCAAACTGATCGCTGATTTCACTTTTCTCCTGAGAATTTATTTTTTCGCCATAATGATAGTCGCAATTAATAGAAGTATCTGGATATTCCTCACTATAGTTTAAGTACACAGATTGATTAGAATTATTTTTTATTGTTATTAAATAATGGCATTTTGAGGAGGTTTTTTTCTTGCAATCGGCAGAGCAGAATACCATAAAATAAACAAAACAGGTGAATATTAATTTAATAATTTTCATGGAATTATTATTTTAAATACTGATCCTATATTTTGCTAACGCAGCATTCGCTTGCTTGTTGATTTTGTTTTTCATGAATGCCGTCCATCCCAAAAGATAACCTGGCAGCCCCAATGCCTGTCTCGTCCATTTCCAAAGATCGAAATGATCAAAATGACGGATTATTTTTCCGTCGCGGAATTCAAACTCTGCGGTAATTTTATTTACAACAGGCCTCCCGGTTTTGCTGAAAGTGTAAACAGCAACCCATTTTGCAGAACCGCTTTTCTGATCTGCATGCACGCCGCTAAATGAAATTTTCAGATCGCCTTTGCTGTTACGAACCAGCATGCGCCACATGTTCATTGCATCTTTTCCATAGAGATCACCGAAGGCAGGATCCCTGAAATGAATGTCGCTGGAATAACAATCCACCATGCCTTCTGCATCACCAACTGCGAAGGAGCTGTAAAATTTTTCTATGAGTTCCTGGTTCGACAAAATTTCAGTTCAGTGCATCTCCGCGCAATGTGCGGAATCTTTTTCTTGCATCCACCGCATAAAGGCTGCCCGGGAAGTTTGTAAGCAATGCCTGGTAAAGCTCCATAGCCTTTGCATTGTCCTTGAATCTTTTCTCGCTTAATTCAGCACGATGGAAAAGCGCATCGTCGGCAAGCACTCCGTCACTGTATTCTTCCCCGACTTGTTTTAGCAGGGAATCTTCTTCGGCATATTTCTTTTTCGCATCCATGATCATTGCTTTTTTATACAATGAATATTGGATCAGGGAATGTCCGGGAAAAGCAAGCATAAGTGAATCGAGTGCAAGCAATGCTTCGTCTTTTTTATTCCTGAAATTCAAAAGATCTGCTTTGGAATAGACGGTCAAGGCATCGAATGAGGAATCAGGTCCGGGATTATCGGATATCAAAAGCGCCAATGCCAGCGCATCATTTGCAATCAGCTGTGTGGTTGCTGTTTTCAGCACATTGAGCTGGGCTTCGGCCCAGAGAAAATCTCCCCTGAAATAGTCAAGCCTTGCACTCCTGAATTTTGCTTCCTGGCCCAGCGGATCGTTCTTGAATGATTTGTCAACCTGTGCATACAAAAGGTCGCTGTCCCAAACATTCCCGGTGAACAAATAAATGTCGGCAAGTTCGAGCTTGCATTTGGCCTGCACGGACTTGCTGATTCCCGGGTATTCAATCGCTTCTTCAAGACTTATAATTGCCGAATCAGTATTGTCAAGATAAAATGCTTCCAGGTGTGCAAGTCCGCTGATGAGTGGCGCCGTAGTGGCATCTCTTCCCAATTCGGAAAGCGTTGTCTTGTATTCGCTTTCTAGTCTCAGCAGGTCATCCCTGTTATAATTCCCTTCTGAGGTAATATTTTTATTCCTCACTTCAAGCAGCTGCATTCGCGCCGGGATGTAATTGGCATTGTCTTTTCCTTTTTCAACTACATACTGGTAGCACTTGATTGCAGAAGGAAAATCCAGGTTGGCTTCGCTCATGCTGCCGATGTTCATTACACGTGAACCGTCTTCACGCATTCTTTTATCGAGTGCTTTTGCCTGCATGAAAGCACTTTCAAAATCTTTTTGCTGAACGAATAACCAGATCAGCATTTCCGAAAAAATAGTCTGGTCCGGATTGCGTTGTGTTCTCCTCAATAGCGCTTGTCGCAATAAAGTGGAGCGGGAGTTGTCAGGATCATTACCGATACGCGCCTGCAAAATGTTCTGCACGCTTTGCAGGAAGGCCTGGTTTTCAGCCACAGCATTCAGGTACTCATCGATCATCTTCTCGTATTCCTGTTTCTGGAAGTAGATTTCTGCAGTTTCAAAATTGAATGAATATATATTTCTCATCAACCGTTTGCCTTCAAGGTAGGTTGCAAGTGCATAGTCCCAGTTCTGGCGTGCAGAGAATGCATTTGCCAGGGAAATAATCTGTCCCTGGTCGGGCTGCAAACTTTTGACTGCCTTGTCATATGTCTGCTTTGCCTTATTCATGTCTCCTTTGGATTCATATATAAATCCAAGGTCCACTACATAACCGGGATTGCCAGGATTTTTTTTGGAAATATTCTTTACCAGCTTTTCGGCTTTATCATATTCTTTCAGTGCAATCAGGCATTTCAGGTAATTCGGATAAGTGCTGAAGGGATCTTTATCGTATAGCTTGTCGTAGAGCGCCGCAGCTTTATCAAACTCAAAATTACTCATGTACTGATCCGCCAACTGCTTGTTGCCGGTAGGTGGCTGGGCTTGTACAATGGTCGCAGCGAAAAGCAACAACACCAACGTAAATCGCGTTGTGTGATGATTGAAAAAAGATTTAATCAATGAGAACATGTTTTTTTCCTGGTAACGAATAACGGTTAACAGTTAACGATTAACTAATAACATCAAACCCTGTATAGGAACGTATGGCTTCAGGAATTGTTATGCCGCTTGAGGTTTGATTATTCTCGAGCAATGCTGCGACAATTCTTGGCAAGGCAAGTGCGCTTCCGTTCAGCGTATGTGCGAGCTGGTTTTTCCCGCCTGAATCTTTAAAACGTAATTTCATCCGGTTGCTTTGAAAGGATTCAAAGTTGGAAACAGAACTTACTTCAAGCCATTTTTTCTGTGCGGCGCTGAAGACTTCAAAATCGTAAGTAAGAGCGGATGCAAAACTCATGTCTCCACCGCATAACCTGAGTATGCGGAATTGCAGACCAAGCGAACGCAATAATGAAGCAACATACTCTTTCATTTCTTCCAACGTGTCGTATGATTTTTCCGGGTGCTGAAGCTGTACAATTTCAACTTTGTCGAACTGGTGCAGCCTGTTTAATCCGCGAACATCTTTTCCATAACTACCGGCTTCCCTTCTGAAGCAAGGTGTGTAAGCGCACATCTTCACGGGGAAATCGGATTCTTTAAGAATGACATCGCGGTAAATGTTGGTGACAGGAACTTCAGCTGTCGGTATGAGAAATAAATTGTCGATGCCCACATGATACATTTGTCCTTCTTTATCGGGCAATTGTCCTGTTCCAAATCCGCTGTCCTCATTGATCAAAATCGGCGGCTGAATTTCTTTATAACCTGCTGCAGTTGCCTGATCAAGAAAGTAATTGATGAGTGCGCGCTGAAGCCGTGCGCCTTTTCCTTTATATACAGGGAATCCTGCGCCGGTGAGTTTCACACCGAGTTCGAAGTCGATGATGTCATATTGAGATGTAAGTTCCCAATGAGGTTTGGGATCTTCCAGGAATGTTGGGGGAATACCTTCTTCATGTACGTTTACGTTATCCTCAGGCGATTTCCCGGGAGGAACTTTTTCAGAAGGAATATTTGGCAACCGGACAATCAATTCCTGCTGCTGTTTTTCGAGCCCTGACAATTGTTCCCCAAGTTTTTTTGAAGTTTCTTTCAGCGCAGAGCTCTTGCCTTTCACTTCATCGGCCTCAGCCTTCTTCCCGCTTTTCATGAGTTCGCCTACCTGCTTTGCAAGCTGGTTCGCTTCATTAAGGAGAGTATCCAGTTCCTGCTGCGTGGTTCTCCGGGCTTCGTCAATTTCGAGTATCTGCGTAATGGTTGCGACAGCATCAAAGTTCTTGACACCAAGTCGCTGAATCACATGGTCTTTTTGTTCCCGTATTTTCTGTATGGAGATCATCCCTTAAAAAAATTTCTGCAAAAGTAGGGTTTCTGGGGAAAGGAAGGCAGAAATCAGGAATCAAGACGCAAGAATCAAGAAAGCCTACCAACACCTGCCTTCCTCTGGGAAGGATTATCGGAATCAGGATGTAAGTCCTGTTACTGTTTTATAAACTTCGTCCTGTAAATATTTTCACCAGAAGTAATTTCAATGGAATACATTCCTGGTGGTAGCGCACGGCAATCAATGGTTGATTGATCAGGGTTAAGTATAACAGCAATTACTTTTTCTCCCACCAAATTGTAAATCGAAATCTGTAAGGCTGTTCCACTTATGACTTGTAGTTTTTGAATTGTGAATTTATCTTCCACCGGATTCGGAAAGATTGTAAACTGGGAACTGAAAACTGGAAACTGGTTAAGACTTGCGATTACATCATTGATCACTGCCTCCACTTCACAATCATTCTGATCAATCGCCACTACATTGAAATCTCCGCTTGCAGTAGCTACATAAAAATAATTTGTAGCACCGGGAATCAAATTTCCATTGTAATACCACTGGTAAGAAGTTGCGCCCTGGTTTGCAAAAAGAGTATCGTCGCTTTGAAGAATTCCTTGCGGAGCCGGATTCGGGTAAACCGTAATATAGTTTGGAAGAAAAAGTGTATCGCTGGTAGTCGCGTTCGAAGCGATGAGCGTCACGCCATAATTGCCCGGAGTGTTGTAGCAAATGTTAGATGGATTTTGATCGGTACTTACAGAAGGATTTCCGCCCGGGAAACTCCAGATGTAGTTGGTACCATTCGTAGAAAGGTTTGTGAAGTCAGTGCATGTGCCCGGACAAATATGATTGTCTGCTGTGAACATGGCCGTGAGCGTGGCGCCCGCACATGGAGGAACAACTGGTGATAATTCCGCAAGCGTATATAGCCGCACATTGTCGAGCATCAACTCCGTACAGGTTCCGCATACGTGTCCCCAGTTTGTAAATTTGATTGTGTGTGATGTTGACGTTGCATTGAATTCAATAATGAATCGCGTCCCCGTATAGCCGGGATTGGTTGGATAGTTCCGAAGGAAGGTGTATCCAAAACCAACATCAACACCGAAAACTCCGCGCGCCATCCATCCTGAATTCTGACCTTCTCCACCGGCCCAGAATTCCAGAATGTATTTATTACCTACGATGAGACCGTTTACAGTTTGTTCGATGGAAGGACCGTTGGGACCACCATACGTGCTGTCGTTGTAAGGATAGCCGGATTGTATATTGAGGGTGACACAATCAGAATCTCCCAGACAGGAAGTGTCGAAGATGGAAGGTGAACAAACCCTGGCGAATACTCCATTCCCGAAGTAGGCTACAAATTTTCCGTCAGGGGTTTCGCATACGCCTGTAGTAGTATCGTACACGCAGGCATATGACATGGAACCGCCGCCGCTTCCTATCCAGCTCGTCAGGTTGCAGGAATAACTGGTTGAGTTTGGTATATAGTATCCGAAGTTCGGGCATCCATATTCAAAACTTCCGTTCTGTATAAGGTTGTTCACATTCGAACTGATGGAATCATTCTGGTTGTAGCAAAAGACGCAGATGATTTGCGCCTGGGAACTGAAAGTGATGAGGGTGAAAAGTGCAAGTAATATTTTTTTCATTTTTTAAAAAGATTAAATGTTAGACTGACAAATTTACAATTCACAATTTACAATGCACAATGCAGAATTCGCGATTCAGGATTCATGATGCATGATTACAACTTTACAAATTTGGAACGGTAAATTTTTTCTCCGGAAATCACTTCAAGATAATAGATTCCGCTTCTGAGTTTGCTTACGTCTATAATTTCTTCCTGGCTCTTGACTCTTGATTCTTGAATTATTACTCTTTCTCCCACCCAATTGTAAATCGCAATCTCAACGGCTGTTCCCGATAACGGATAACGGGTAACGGTTAACGTTTCGGCGACCGGATTCGGAAATATTGCCAATTGCTCATCTCCAACTGTTGATTGGGGAGTTGTGTTTGCCAGTACGTTATTAATTACGGCCTCTACCTCACAACCGTTAATGTCAGTTGCTACTACATTATAATCTCCACTTTGTGGTGCTACATAAAAATAATTCGTACCGCCGGGGATCGCATTTCCATTGTAGTACCACTGGTAAAATGCGGAGCCGGGGTTTGCAAAAAGTGTATCGCCGTTTTGAGCGATGCCTTGCGGTGGTGGAGAAGGATAAACCGTGATGTAGTTGGTCAGTAGAAGTGTGTCGCTTCCTGAAGCACTGACAACGATTAACTGTACGTCGTAATTTCCGGAATTGAGATAACAAATGTTTTGCGGATTGGTGTCATAACTGGTATTAGGATTTGCACCTGGAAAAGACCAGTACGATGATGTGACGTTGGAAGAAAGATTTGTAAAGTTGATGCAAGTACCCGGGCAAATGTGATTTGGAGCCGAGAACAAAGCGAGCGTATTGCAAACATTGCTGTCGGGAGTGTATTCCCACAAATCATTTTGTGCAGTGTTGTAATTATCATCAATAAATCCTGTTCCGACATACGCCTTGCATCCGATAACGAAAGCGACAGCTTCCTCTCTTATACCGCCGGGAAATGTTGCAACTGCTGTCCAGGAATTTCCTGCAGGGTCGAACTTCAAGAAATTATCTGTGCAGCCCGACCCCCATATCGGAGTTCCAAGTCCTATGTAACCAAAGTTCCCGATCGAAAATCCAACACATTCACTCATACCGCCACCAGGAAGATTGGCCATTTGTGTCCAGCTGTTCGCAGTTGTATCATATTGCCAGATATCGCTTGTCCCTACCCCACTAGTTGGTGCTCCCGTACCCAGGTAACCTTTGTCTCCGATTGAAAATCCAACAGCCAGAGCCCTGCCCGAACCAGGCACCGATGCTTTTTGTGTCCAGCTGTTAGTTGACGGCGCAAATTTCCAAAAGTCATTTAGATATACATTGGATGAATTCACACCTGTCCCTAAGTACATGTGATCTCCAATATTAAAAGCGCTTGAACAGCACCTTCCGCCTCCGCCGATGTTGGCCTTTGCTGTCCATGAGTTTGACGATGGATCGTATTCCCAAAGGTCAGCCAAGTAACCGCCTGCACTGCCACCTGTTCCAACATAGCCTTTAGTTAAGGAAGAAAATGCAGCGGAAAAATAACGACCACCTGCCGGGAAACTGGCTTTTTGAGTCCAGGTATTGCTAACAGGTTCAAACTCCCACAGATCATCCAGGTTATTTCCTCCAGGACCAGCACCAGTACTAATATAACCTTTCGTGCCGATTGAAAACCCAACTGCGCCAAACCGCACCAAACCCGGAATGCTGTTTTTTTGAATCCATGTATTTTGTGCTCCAGCCAATCCAAAGCAAAGCAGAAATAGAAAAAGAAATATTTTTTTTTTCATGCCAGAAAATAGTTTGAGTAGCTGATGAATTGAATATGCGACAAGAAAGTTACTGCTTTATAAATTTCGTTCTGTAAATTTTTTCGCCTGAATTCACTTCAAGGTAGTACAATCCGCTTCTGAATTTACTCATGTCAATGATCTCTTCCTGGATCTTGCCTCTTGATTCTTGAATCAATACTCTTTCTCCCAGCACATTGTAAACCGAAATCTCAATGGCTGTTTCAATCATGAATTGTGAATTGTGAATCGTGCATTTGTCTTCCACCGGATTCGGAAATAGCCTCACCCCCGACCCCTCTCCAAAAGAGAGGGGAGTTGTGTTCGCTACTACGTCGTTGATCACCGCTTCCACTTCGCAATCATTCTCATCCGTTGCGACTACATTGTAATCTCCACTTGATGACGCTACATAAAAATAATCCGTAGCGCCGGGAATTGAATCTCCATTGTAATACCACTGGTAGGAAGATGCACCCTGGTTTGCAAAAAGTGTATCCCCGCTTTGAAGAATACCCTGAGGAGGAGGAGTCGGATACACTGTAATATAATTCAAGAGTAAAAGTGTATCGCTGGTTGTTGCATCCGAAGCGATGAGCTGCACGTTATAATTACCAGGAGTATTGTAACAAATGTTGACAGGATTTTGATCGGTGCTGATATTCGGATTTGCGCCCGGGAAACTCCAAAGGAAGTTTGTAGCATTCGAAGAAAGGTTCGTGAAGTCAGTACAGGTGCCCGGACAAATGTGATTTGGTGCGGCGAAAGCTACCGTAAGAAAACATGATCCGCTGTCGGGTGTGTATTCCCAAAAATCTGTTGGGTATCCGGCACCTTGTCCAAGTCCCACAAATGCCCTACCTCCAACAGAGAAATAAGCACAGTCGTCTCGCGGAGAACCGGGAAAGAAAGCTTTTTGTAACCAGGAATTTGTTACCGGATCATACTGCCAGAAATCATTTAACATCGGACCTTCTCCTGTGCCCACATATCCTTTTCCACAAATTACGAAACATGCTGCATCCTGACGGCCAATAGCAGGTAAGTCTGCTTTCTGAAGCCAGGAATCAGTAACAGGATCATATTCCCACAGATCATTCAGATAACCTGTGTTGCCATTTCCTGTGCATACATATCCTTTTCCATCAATAGTAAATGCAACAGGCTGCCTGCGGGCTGGTCCGGGAAGATTTGTTTTCTGAGTCCAGGTATTTAGAAGTGGATCCCATTCCCAAAGATCATTCATCAGTGCTCCTCCGGATCCACATGTAAAATATCCTTTCATGCCGATTGAAAATCCAACAGCACCCCAACGGGCAGATCCCGGAAAATCTGGTTTGGCTGTCCAGGTATTTAAAGTAGTGTCATATTCAAAAAATTCATTCGATCCTGTATAACCCGTACAACCATAACCTTTATCGCCTACGGAAAACGATGCGGAGAGATACGGAGTCAAACCCGGGTAATTCGCTTTCTGGGTCCATGAATTCGTTGCATAATCATATTCATAAAAATCGGTGTAGTTCCCGATACCACCGCCACCGACATACCCTTTATTGCCGATTGAAAAATTGATTGCCATTTCCCGGCCTACTCCTGGGAAATTGGCCATCTGCGTCCAGTAATCAGCAAAAACCGCAGACGGAAAAAAAAGGAAGAGAAGGATTTTTTTCATGGTTAGTTCATTGCTTTAAAAACGTTGATCTGTAAATATTTTCACCTGAAATAATTTCGATGGAATACATTCCGGGGGAAAGTAAGCAGTTTGCAATTGGCAGTTTGCAATCAACAGCTGAAAATATTTTTTCACCTACAACATTGAATATTGAAATCTCATCTGCCGGATTTGATCCTAACCCTAGAATGTCAATCGTCTCAGAAACTGGATTGGGAAAAACTTCAATTGCCATCTGCAAATTACCAACTGCCAATTGCGCGTTGGCCAGAACATTGTTAATTACCGCTTCCACCTCACATCCGTTCTCATCAGTTGCAACAACATTGTAATCGCCACTTGCGATTGCTAAATAATAATAATCCGTAGCTCCTGGAATTGCATTCAGGTTATAATACCATTGGTAGGAAGTAGCGCCGGGGTTTGCAAAAAGTGTATCCCCGATCTGCTGGATCCCCTGGGGCGGTGGAGTTGGAAATACGTTGACATAATTAATAACCGTAAGGGTATCGCTTCCGCCCGCACTGGTTGCGATCAGTTGTACCTCATACAATCCCGGATTCGCATAACAGATGCTGGAAGGATTTGCATCCGTACTTGAAGATGGATTTCCTCCGGGGAAATTCCAGCTGTAGGAAGTTGCATTCAGAGAGAGATTGGTAAAATCAGTACATGTTCCCGGGCATATCGTCGAATCTCCTGTAAATGCTGCCGAAGGTAAAATGGTCCCACAGCTGTTCACATAAATAAAAAACGGGAAACTCTGTACGCCTTCATACGGACATGCATTGTCGTGAATGGTCACTGTAAACACATAAGGAATACTGCTTGCGTCTCCGGCAACAGGAGTCCAGCAGAATTGTCCGCCGGGATTGAAAGATCCGTTGTTTGAAATGGTGAATGATGCGCCTGAAATTGGATTGTTATATGAAACAGTAAGTGTGTCGCCCGCATTTAGATCAGAGCCATTCACATTGAAACAAAGTTGTGAACCTTCGCAAACGCTGTCGGTGTTGTTTGTTAAATAAGGAGCTCCGTTAATTCCACTCACTTCAGGCATTGCATTGGTGCATGCAGTTACAATAAATTCCATGTCACGTTCCACTGAACCGATGAGCATTCCGTTCCTGAATTCTGAAACCCTGACATCAGTAACTGTAACAAGCTGTGTGGCCGGGGTTACACACATACTTCCTGTAGCGGGATCAAAAGTAATTGGAGAACCTGCACCGAACGGATTATTGAATGCATAGCCGCCATTGTAATTGATAAAGTTCCCGTTAAAAACTCCTGAGCGCGGATTGGTAAGTATGTAAACAAGCGAATCGCCATCCGGTTCGATCGTAGCCTGGTTGTAACAGAACGGCTGACCTGTACACAAATAAGAAATGTTTGGAGAAGCAAAAGAGGGCGAACTGTTTCCGGGGACATTCAGGTTATCAAGTGTTGCTCTCACGCAAAAACCTGTTCCTCCGGGATTATTTACAGTAGTGAGTGAAGCACTGCGCGCATATACGCCATAGATAAAAGTCCAATCATTACATTGATACGGAAGCGTAACAGTTTTTGTGTACGACCATTTTTCAATTCCGGCAAGTGCACCACCCGAACAATTGGTTTGCATGGAAGGGCATATAGGAGTAACATCTGTTTTCACGAGCGAAGCAGCAGGAAAAGAATCGGTGTAGCAGAAGCCGCAGGATGGAGCTGCGTATGAAAAATAAACAACCGCTCCTGCAGCTCCCACGCAACTGGCGCTGTTCACCTGGGTGCAATTGGAATTGAATCCAAGGATGCATCCTCCAGTGCCATTGGCACCATTGCATCCGCGGTAGAAGTCAAGATGAAATTCATACGTGTTCCCCGAGATCCATGTGTAAGTGAAATCAACACCTGCTGTGTGATCAGCATGTGCTGAAAAATAAAAAAGAATGGCGGTGAGAAGAGGTAAAGTTTTTTTCATGTATGGTTGGTTTGTTAATGCACAATGCACAATTCACAATGCATGATTATTGTTTTACAAATTTCGTCCTGTAAATTTTTTCGCTTGAAGTCACTTCAACGTAATAGATTCCACTTCCGAGATTGCTAACATCTATGACCTCTTCCTGTACCTTGCCTCTTGATTCCTGTACCATTACTCTTTCTCCCAGTAAATTGTAAATCGAAATTTCTTTGGCTGTTCCAATCGTGAATTGTGCATTGTGCATTGTGAATTTGTCTTTAACCGGATTGGGAAATAGCCTCACCCCCGACCCCTCTCCGAAAGAGAGGGGAGTAACAGCCGCCATTACATCATTAATCACCGCTTCCACCTCGCAACCATTATTGTCAGCTACTACAACATTATAATCTCCGCTTGTTGATGCCACATAAAAATAATCCGTCGCTCCATTGATAATGATGCCGTTGAAATACCATTGATAAGTAGCTGCGCCTGCAATGGCAAAAAGTGTATCGCCGTTTTGTGTAATGCCTTGGGGTGATGGTGCAGGATAAACAGTAATGTAGTTTTGCAACAGAAGCGTATCACTTCCATTTGCATTTGTTGCGATTAACTGTACGTCATATGTGCCGGGGTTTGAATAGCAGATGTTTGTTGGATTTGCATCAGTGCTTAATGGTGGGTTGGCTCCGGGGAAGGACCATTGAAATGAAGTGGCTTGAAAAGAAAGGTTGACAAAGTCAATACAACTTCCCGGACACAAATAAGAAGGTGAGGTAAAACCAGCCTGAAGTGTCTCACAGAATTTTATTATCCAGTAATCACTAGCGCCTCTGGAATTTTGAGTTTTATGACCAGCAATTCCTCCGGAAGTACTATTGGACATGATATAACAACCGGGGTTGGTCGTTTCTATTGCGAACCCGATTTCATCATGGCCCTGTGTGAGAAGCGTTTTATCCCATATTTTATTTCCCAGCGAATCTGTTTTTACAATCCACGATTGTTCAGCGCCAAGATTTGCTTCTGATTTATCTCCACCAACATTCGAATAAGACGTGCCGGCAATAAGAAATCCTCCATCTTGTGTTTGGGTGACATTTCCGAATTCATCTTCACTGCTTGTCCCGCCAAAATCTTTATCCCACAATTTATTTCCAAGTTGATCCGTTTTTACAATCCAATAATCCCAGGCACCCCACGTCGGCTGCGTCTTATCTCCACTGATTCCGGATCCCGAGCATCCTCCCAAAATAAATCCGCTATCAGTAGTTTGCTGTATGTAGTAAAGAACATCCTGATCTATCCCCCCAAAATCCCTGTCCCATTGTTTATTACCGAGTGAATCGGTTTTCAAAATCCAATAATCGTTTCCACCCCATGTTGATTGCGACTTATCACCACTGATTAATGAGTTAGAATATCCTCCCAAAATAAATCCGCCATCCATCGTCTGCTGAATGGAAAAAATCCAGTCATCTGCAGTTCCACCAAAATCCTTGTCCCATTGTTTAATACCGAGAGCGTCGATTTTTACAATCCAATAATCAAAATTGCCGCGGGATGGCTGCGTTTTATCTCCGCTGATTCCGGAAATAGAAGATCCTCCCAGAATATATCCACCGTCTGCAGTTTGTTGAATCGAACCAAGATAGTCGCTTCCGGTTCCACCAAAATCCTTGTCCCATTGTTTAATTCCAAGAGCGTCGGTTTTTACAATCCAAAAATCCCGGTCTCCTGCAGGACCCCATACAGGCTGCGTTTTATCTCCGCTGATTCCGGAACCAGAATATCCTCCCAAAATAAATCCGCTGTCAGATGTCTGCTGAACGGTAAAAAGCATTTCCTGGTCTGATCCACCAAAATTCTTGTCCCACTGTTTATTGCCCAATGAGTCAGTCTTCACAATCCAATAATCCCAATTACCCTGGGATGGCTGCGATTTATCTCCGCCGATTCCGGAAGGAGACCATCCTCCCAAAATAAGTCCCCCGTCCATTGTTTTTTGAAGAGATGTAATATTATCATAATCACTTCCTCCAAAGCGATAATCCCACATCTTCACCAAAGGGTTTTGGGAGAATGCATAATTCATGATGCACAATGTGACGCAAAGCGTCATCCAGATTTTCTTCGGGGCAAAATGGAGGAAAGGAAGAAGGAGTAAAGATTTTTTCATGCAGATCAAAAAAGTGATTTCAAAAGTAACCGTTTCTGCCTGATTTCCAAGCCATTTTTTGGCCAATGCAAAATCCCGATCTAATGGGATTCTATTGTCCCAAAAAAATCAATACTTGATAAATTTTGAACGGTAATTTTTTTCGCCTGACCTCACCTCAAGGTAATAGATCCCACTTCCGAGCTTGCTAACATCTATGACCTCTTCCTGAATCTTGTCGCTTGATTCCTGAATCATTACTTTTTCTCCAAGCACATTGTATATCGAAATCTCAACGGCTGTTCCCATCGTGAATTCTGCATTGTGCATTGTGAATTTGTCTGCCACCGGATTTGGAAATATTGCAAACTGCAAACTGCCAACTGCAAACTGGCTGTTTCCTGCTATTACATTGTTGATTACCGCTTCCACTTCACAAGTATTGTGATCGGTCACTACCACATTATAATCTCCGCTCAATGATGCGACATACAAATAAGTAGTAGCGCCGGGGATAATGATGCCGTTGAAATACCATTGATATGAACCTGCTCCTGAAATTGCAAAAAGTGTATCTCCGTTTTGGGTGATGGATTGCGATGCTGGTGTTGGATAAACAGTAATGTAGTCTGGCAGCAGTAGTGTATCACTCCCGTTTGTATTTATTGCAATGAGTTGTACATCGTAGCTGCCAGGGGTTGCATAGCAAATGTTGGTCGGGTGTGTAGCTGTGCTTGTATCAGGAATTGCACCGGGAAAATACCATTGATAGCTTGTACCCTGAAAAGAAAGATTCGTAAAATCAATACACGATCCCGGACATGTAAACGACGGTGCGGTAAAGCCTGCCTGTAATATTTCACAAAATTTTATTATCCAGTAATCGTCCGAGCCCCAGCATGGCTGCGATTTATACCCCCATGTTCCTCCACAAGTAGAATTGGCTACTAAGTAACATCCATCTTCGGTTTGTAAAGCCATGCCTGTTTCATCATGTCCGTTTGTGAAAATTGTTTTTTCCCAACGTAAGTTTCCAAGCGAATCTGTTTTTACAACCCATGCCTGCTCGTTTCCTAAATTATTTTCTGATTTATTGCCGCTGATTCCAGAATAGGAATCGCCTGAGATCAGGTATCCGCTATCTGAAGTTTGCTGTATAGAGTGTAACTCTTCCCTAATGTTTCCACCAAAATCCTTATCCCATTGCTTATTACCGAGTGAATCAGTTTTGACTATCCAATAATCATCATCTCCCCACGATGGCTGGGTTTTATCCCCGCTTATAAATGACGCCGAAATTCCCGCAAGAATAAAACCGCCATCTGTAGTTTGTTGCATTGAATTCAATTGTTCTTCCAATACTCCACCCAAATCTTTATCCCACTGTTTGTTACCAAGGGAATCGATTTTTACAATCCAGTAATCATAATGGCCCCACGAGCCCTGGGTTTTATCTCCGCCTGTTCCGGAAAGAGACGATCCACCAAGGATAAAACCGCCATCAGATGTTTTCTGAACTGAAAAAAGCCTGTCATCATCTGTTCCTCCGAAGACTTTGTCCCACAACTTATTTCCAAGTGAATCGGTTTTCACTATCCAATAATCATAGGTACCTCCTGTTGCCGTATCCCTGTTACCTTCCGTTTTATCGCCGCCGATTCCTGAAAGAGAAGATCCGCCCATAATAAATCCTCCATCGGATGTTTGCTGAATGGAATAAAGTTCATCCCAGCTTGTGCTTCCATAATCCCTATCCCAAAGTTTATTTCCAAGTGAGTCGGTTCTTACAATCCAATAATCATGTTGTCCCCATGTATCTTGCGTTTTATCGCCACCTATTCCTGAATATGAAAATCCGCCAATGATAAATCCACCATCGGAGGTTTGTTGAATAGAAGTTGCTATATCCCAATTTATTCCTCCAAAATCCTTGTCCCATTGCTTGATGCCAAGGGAATCAGTTTTTACGATCCAGTAATCATAATCCCCCTGTGTTCCCTGTGTCTTATCTCCGCTTATAAAGGATATGGAAGCTCCGACAAGAATAAATCCGTTGTCTGATGTTCGCACAATGGAACGAACCTCATCCCAATCTGTCCCCCCATACCTGTAATCCCATTGTCTCATAAGGGCATTTTGAGCAAGCGCAGTTGAAAATAAAAAGGTTGCACTTATAAAAATAGGTATGTAAAGTTTTTTCATGGCCTGTAATTTTAAAAGCGTATAACAAATATAAACGGAACACTTTACTTTAATGGGTCTTCAAATAAAAATGGAACTTCCGTGACTGCTATTTTACATTCCCATGAAACAGAAATTGATTGATGTTTTCAACCTTGCGTTCTTAAATGCAGAGCTTTTCAGAGGTCATTGTTTATGTTACAGCTTTACAAATTTGGAACGGTAAATTTTTTCGCCTGAAGTCACTTCAAGATAGTACAATCCATTTTCGAGCATACTCACATCAATGATCTCTTCTTGGATCTTGGTTCTTGATTCTTGATTCAGTACTCTTTCTCCCAGCACATTATATATCGAAATCTCAACGGCTGTTCCACTTGTGAATTGTGAATCGTGAATTGTGAATTTGTCTTTGACCGGATTCGGAAAAACTGCCAACTGGGAACTGCCCACTGCAAACTGGATTTCTGCTACTACATTGTTGATCACTGCTTCCACTTCACAGCCATTGCTATCCGTTGCGATAACATTGTAATCTCCGCTTGATGTTGCAACATAAAAATAATCAGTCGCGCCATTGATAATGTTACCGTTGAAATACCATTGATAAATACCTGTACCTGCAATTGCAAAAAGAGTATCTCCGATTTGGGTTATTGATTGCGCTGGCGGTGTAGGATACACGGTAATATAATTTGTCAGTAGAAGCGTGTCACTTCCGTTTGCGTTTGTTGCAATAAGTTGCACGTCGTAACTTCCCGGGCTTGGATAACAAATAGTTGTGGGATTGATAGCAGTGCTTGTATCTGGATTGGCACCAGGGAAATTCCATTGATAAGAATTAGCGTAAACTGAGAGATTTATATAATCAATGCATGTGCCTGGGCAGATTTGATTTGAAACGGTTAAAGCAACTATCGGCAACAGTGTTGTATCACAGAATTTTATAATCCAATAATCCAGTGTACCGTTCCAGGCATCATGTGTTTTGTAACCTGCGACTCCAGCGCTGGTATGATTCGCCATGAGGTAACAATCGTCACTGGTTTGAATTGCCATACCCCATTCATCATGCCCGGAGGTGAAAATCGTTTTATCCCATAAAACATTCCCAACAGAGTCAACATTCAGAACCCACATCTGCTCAAGTCCAAGATTAGGTTCAGTTTTATATCCACTTGCTGGAGAATATGAAGTGCCAGCCAAAAGATACCCACCTTGTTGTACTTGTGAAATGGTTTGAAAGTCATCTTCAGTATATATGCCACCATAATCTTTATCCCATTGCTTATTCCCAAGTGAATCGGTTTTTATTATCCAGTAATCCGTATCGTACAAACCTCCCCATGTGGGCTGGCTTTTATCTCCGCTGATTCCTGACCTGGAAAACCCACCGAGTATAAATCCGTCGTCATCAGTTTGCTGAATTGAGAAAAGTTCATCAAGATCATCTCCTCCAAAATCTTTATCCCATTGTTTATTGCCCAGTGAATCTGTTTTTACAATCCAGTAATCATATAGACCCCATGTCGGTTGAGTTTTGTCTCCACTAATACCTGACTGAGAATGTCCTCCGAAAATATACCCATTATCAGAAGTCTGCTGAATTGTAGTGAACCAATCATCAATGCTTCCCCCAAAATCTTTATCCCATTGCTTATTGCCCAAGGAATCGGTTTTTACAATCCAGTAATCCCAACTCCCTTGATTTGGCTGCGTCTTATCTCCGCTGATTCCAGACCAGGAATAACCTCCAAAAATAAATCCTCCATCTTTAGTTTGTTGAATCGAATAAAGGTTGTCGGCATCGATTCCGCCAAAGTCTTTATCCCATTGTTTATTACCGAGTGAATCGGTTTTAATAATCCAGAAATCTGTCCCACCCCACGAACCTTGTGATTTATCTCCACCAATTCCTGATACGGAATACCCACCAAGGATATATCCTCCGTCTCGTGTTTGTTTAATCGATGTAAGCCAGTCAACGGCTGTACCTCCAAAATTTTTATCCCATTGTTTATTTCCTAAGGAATCTGTTTTTACAATCCAATAATCACAAGATCCCCACATCGCCTGTGTCTTGTCACCGCTTATTCCGGAAGAAGAACGTCCACCCAGTATAAATCCACCGTCAGACGTTTGCTGAATAGAATAGAGGAAATCGTCATCATTCCCTCCAAACCTTTTATCCCACATCTTCACCAAGGGATTTTGGGAGAATGCACAATTCATGATGCACGATGTAAAATGGAAGAATGGAATAAGGAGTAAAAATTTTTTCATCCAGAATCAAAAAGTGATTTCAAAAGTAACCCTTCCTGCCTGATTTCCAAGGGGTTTTTTGGCTAACCCAAGGGTGGGAAATGGGAATTGGGAAATACCTGCCTGCCGGTAGGCAGGGAAAATGGGAAACAGCCACTTAGAAGATTTTCAACGAAAAAAT
>Ga0190274_10000537_pt1 | contig 22473 bp, 13 predicted proteins | sample Popmic531T_FD_133002 | JGI IMG/M metagenome (GOLD analysis project Ga0190274, IMG submission 133002) | Populus adjacent soil microbial communities from riparian zone of Yellowstone River, Montana, USA - 531 T | ecosystem: Environmental > Terrestrial > Soil > Riparian zone | place: USA: Montana... | reverse complement strand
TGAAAACGGTTTGCTTCAAATAATTTCCACTACCGGTCAGAAGGTATATTTAGAAAGGAAAAATGTGACGGCCAACGAAGATTTTCAACTTAATGTCAGCAATTTGCCTCCGGGAATTTATTATTTGCTGCTTAATGGCAAAAATGTATTTAATGGTAAAATGTTTGTAAAAAACTAATCTTCACCTTCTTACCCGCTCCCTCGGGAATGACCTGATAATAATAGAATCAGTATCTTTGCACCCTCTAAAACTTAAAAAATTACAATGAAAAAACTATTACTTCTGCTTACATGTGCCTTTACCAGTTTGAATCTGTCGGCGCAGACTGAAAACTCACTTTATTTTGACAACGTGGATGATTATGTGAGCGTTCCTAACGCTTCAGCTGCAATTGCTAACAGCAATGCAATTTCAATGACTATGTGGGTTTATCCGCAAAATGCCGCACCTACATTTCCTGATTATGATGGTATCGGCGGAATTAGAAACAACGCTACTGCGGATTTTTATTTCCTGCAACTTACTACTTCAAATGTTGAAGCACGATTCAGAAACAGTTTGGGAACTCCTTATGATATCGTGTTCACAGGATTAATATTAAACACCTGGCAGCATTTTGCAATGACTTATGATGGTGCTATGCTTACTCTTTATCACAATGGAGTTGTTGCAGGATCCATTGCTGCAACAGGGAACATCTCTTCAACAATTGAATCTTTTAATATTGGTATGACCCCTTGGCCGGGATCTGATTTTTATATGAATGGAAAAATTGATGAAATCAGCTTGTGGAGCAAGGCCTTAACTCCTGCAGAAATTAACTGCATGTATACCGGAGCGATAGATCCTTCTTCTGCTAACCTGGAATTGTACTATCGCTGCAACCAGGGAACTGCAGGTGGAAACAATACCACTGTGAGTAATCTATCTGATGCAACCGGATCTATTAACGGAGTGCTTAATACTTTCGCACTTACTGGTGCAACTTCAAACTTTGTCGCAGGTGTTACTACAGCTAATTCTTCTGTTGTAAATGATTTGCTTTGCCCTGGTTCTTCATACACATTCGGAAGTCAGACTATCACCGCACCAGGCACTTATTATGAAGCATACCCACTTGCAGGTGGATGTGATTCAATAGCTCAGCTTAACCTCACTACCGTTGTAATGAATATGGTTGTCGGCCAGGTTGGTCCTGTGCTCACCGCTCAGCAATCAGGTGCACTATACCAATGGATTAATTGCAGCACAGGTAATTCAATTATTCCCGGTGCTACAAATCAATCATACACTGCTACAGCAAACGGACAATATGCAGTTATCCTTACACTTGGTGGATGTACTGATACAACTACTTGTGCAAACGTTACGAATGTTGGGTTGAATGATTTGGAATCTGCATCGATAACTGCATCACCAAATCCGTTCAATGAAAACATTACTCTTCAAATTCCGGGTAATGTTTCCGGAAAACAAATTATAGTTTACGACATTACAGGACGTGAAATATATAATGCACTTTGCACTTCGGAACAAATGGTAATTTCTACTGCTACATGGAATAAATCAATTTATTTCATCGCGATAGAAGGTTTTGCCACACGCATGAAAGTGGTGAAGCAATAATCAAAATTACTGAATCGATAAAAATGCCCTTGTGAATCCACAAGGGCATTTTTTGTATATGGAATATATGTAAATCCGCAAGTCAGGGCTGAAGCCCGGTTTGTTTTAGTCGCACAACCCCCGCTCTGAAGAGCGGGGTTACAACATGATTGCTCATTCAACAAACTTGTCACTTTTTACTTGTCATACCTCGACGAGTTAAGTTCAGCACTTTAACTCGTCACTCGCTACTCGCCACTCGTTACTTTTCACTTGTCACACTTCGACGAGCTCAGTACGGCGCTTGTCACTTTCAACTTGTCCCTCCTTCGCTACTATAATTCTCTATGTGATCTAATCTTCGTCCAATAACTGCGGAGGGCGCAGCACTCGCAACTCGCCACTCGTCACGCGTCACTTTTTTATCAGTCAAGGCATAGCTATTATTCTACATGCAAATAGCGCCTTTTTTTGTACTTTCGCGGCTTAATTCACAAACTGATTTAAAATGAAAAAAACTTTACTTACATTAGTTCTTGCCATCAATTCCTTGTTGCTTTTCGGACAATCCGGAAATGCATTGTACTTTGACAACGTTGATGATGTGGTAACAGTACCGAATGCATCAGCACTCATAGCAAACAGCACTACAATTTCAATGTCATTTTGGGTATATCCCCAAAATACAACTTCAATCTACCCTGACCTGGATGGATTTGCGGGATTTCGTAACAATACTGACGCAGATTTTTATTTGGTTCAGTTGAATTCAACTGATGTTGAGCCACGATTCAGAAACAGTGCAGGTGCCAATTTTGATTTTGTACTTACAGGATTGCAATTGAATAGCTGGCAACATTTTGTGATGACTTATGACGGAATTACGCTCAGGGTATATCACAATGGAGTGCTTGGCGGATCTGTTCCCGCTAACGGATCTATTAGTTTACTGAACGAAACATTTTATATGGGACAAACCCCATGGCCGGGTGCAGGATTTTTCCTGAATGGTAAACTTGATGAAGTGAGTTTATGGAATAAAACTTTGTCGCAAGCTGAAATCGATTGCATCTACAATGGTGCTATCGATCCAACAAGTGCTAACCTGAAATTATACTATCGTTTTAACCAGGGAGTAGCAGGCGGAACTAACACAGGAGTTAACACACTCTCCAATGCAGCAGGATCAACTAACAATGGAGTCTTAAACACTTTTGCATTGACAGGCACTACTTCAAATTGGGTTAATGGTGTTGCAACAGCTAATTCTTCAACAACAAACGATATTATCTGTCCGGGAGAAACTGTTATTTTCGGAAGTCAGACTATCACTGCACCAGGTTCTTATTATGAAGCTTATCCTGTTACAGGAGGATGTGATTCTATCGCGCAGTTGAATCTTTCTACTGTTTCCTTCAATACTAACTTAAGCCAGGTAGGCCCTGTGTTGACCTCACAACAATCGGGTGCACTATACCAATGGATTAATTGCGGAACAGGAATTCCTGTTCCGGGAGCAACCAGCCAGTCATACACAGCAACGGCAAACGGTCAATATGCAGCTATCATTACCATGGGCGGATGTTCCGACACCTCAGTTTGCGCAACAGTTACCAATGTTGGCTTAAATGATCTGCAAGCAGCTTCAATTACCGCATCACCAAATCCATTTAATGAAAATATTACGATTCAATTACCGGGTAACAATTCAGGAAGACAAGTTATTGTTTACGATGTTACCGGACGTGAAGTTTACAACGCAATAAGCACTTCAAATCAAATGGTAATTTCAACTGCAAACTGGAATCCATCAGTTTACTTTATCGCAATAGAAGGTTATACCACAAGAATGAAAATGGTAAAGCAATAATCAAAACTTTTCATTCATAAAAAAAGTGCCTTTGTAAAATTACAAAGGCACTTTTTTTATAGTTAATAATGATCGCTTTATTTTAAGTCATTCAGCAAATACTTTTTCATAAACTCCACTGTTGCATAAAACTGAAAATCGATGTTAGACTTTTTTCGGAAGCCATGACCTTCATCTTTTGCTTCGAGGTACCAAACTGTTTTGCCCGCACCATTCAAAGTATTAAACATTTGCTCAGCCTCTGTCCTGGGAACGCGTGGATCATTGCCACCCTGAACAATAAATAATGGCTTCTGAATTTTATCAGCATTATTATTAGGAGAAATTTTCTCGAGGAACTTATACATCTTCGGATCCTGTTCATCTCCATACTCCACCCTTCTCAAATCGCGACGGTAGCTCTCAGTATTTTTAAGGAAGGTGTTGAAATTGGAAATACCCACCACATCTACAGCACATCGTATTTTATCGGCATACATCACTGAAACAGCAAGCGACATATACCCACCATAACTTCCTCCTGTAATCATGATCCTGGATGCATCAAGGTCAGGTTGTGTGGCTATCCAGTCGATGAGCGCACCAATATCTTTCACTGAATTTTCACGCAGCATTCCATTATCCATCTTCACAAAAGTTTTTCCATAACCCGACGAACCTCTTACATTTGGATATATAATTGCCACTCCCATCTCCTCAAGGAAATAATTACTTCGTCCCTGGAAAGTTGGAAGCGATTGCCCTTCCGGACCACCGTGAATGTTTATAATTACAGGGCGTTTGCCTGTGAATTTTTCAGAAGGTGCAAAATAGAACCCTGAAATTTCCTGTCCGTCAAAGCTCTTCCACTTAATAAGTTTAGCATCAGAAAGACTTTTTTCAGGAATGCCACCCAGTTCACTAAAAGTCCAGCGTTGCAATCTGTCGGTTTTTAATTCATATGAATATACATCGGAATTATTTTTAGCTGATGTAAACCCGAAGACAAATTCATCACTATTTTTTCTCCAGGCTATTGAACCTATCAATCCAACCGGCATATTTGGCACAGGTTTATATGTAAGTGTTTCTGTTTCCAATAAGAACACTTTTGTGATACCGTTTTCATTCACCGAAAAAATTGCACGCTTACCACTTTCCTCCAATGAAAATCCATTTACATCCCACTTCAAATCAGAAGTCAGGTATTTTATGTCAGTTCCATCCACATTCATCCGTGCCAGCCTTGTAAATTCATTTCCGAAATCAGTCACAAAAAAAATGTATTTGCTATCCTTGCTGAACCTGGCGCCGGCATTTACTACCTGTTCACTTTTCGAAGAAGGACCTACCGCAATTTTCTCGCCTTTTTCAGGATTCAATAAATAAATAGTGCTTTGATTCACCGAAGTCCGCTCCTGGATCAGCATTCGTGTATCATCGGGAGACCAATCAGTAACAGACCAACCACCTCCTTTTACTTCATGAATCAACTTTACGGTACCTGTATCAAGCGGATTCATAGTATAAATATCGCGATCAGTTCCATTGCGTTTTGTAGACGTAAATGAGATAGTGTTTTTATGCGAATTCCAAACAATGTTTCCATTTTGTGAGCGACCACCATCCGTTAGCAATGTAATTTTCCCATCAACTACATCATACTTGAACAATTGTGCGAATTCGTTACCACCAACATCTTTCGAAAAAATAAAATAACTTCCTTTTAAAGGTTCATACGAGGCATTACTCACAGGCTCTTCAAAAAAAGTAAGTTGTGTTCGGGCGGCAGTTGGAAATCTGAGATTATGTAACTGTTGAGTATTTCCAAAACGCGTACTGATGAGCATTTCTCTTTTCAATGGATGCCATTCAACCGGAGAGGCTGAGCGTGATTCCGTATACAACCTCACATCACCGGCAATGGATGAAGGAATATCCGGAATGTTTTTTACTATGAGATTTTCAGCAGGCTGAATTTTATCCGGAGTCTGGCTGTGAGCCGTATTCAAACAAAGTAATGGGGCAACTGCAATACCAAAGACCAAAAATCTAAATGGATTCATAATTTATCAGGTTAGTTAAATTTTTATTTTCAAATTACTGATCCCTGTGTCGCCACAAATGACGGCATGCCAAAGTGCGGAAAGGTTTCCAGGGTTCGGAGGTAACGTGCATTTGCTCAATCAGCTTCTTTCCTTCTCCATTTATGCCGTATATCTTTTTCATTTCATTTCGAATACCAATATCATCCACTGGAAGAATATCAGGTCTGTTGACTGTGAACATCAGAATCATTTCAGCGGTCCAGCGTCCTACTCCTTTAATAGAAGTCAGATATTCCATCAATTGATCATCTTCCATTTTATTCAACTTCCGGTAATCCAATCCATGTGTGATTGAAAATTCTGCAATGTTTTTAATATAACCGGCTTTCGCGTACGACAAGCCTGCAGCTCTTAATTTCTCCACATTAATTTTTATTACCTTTTCAGGGATGGGTTTCCTTTCGGGAAAGAGGTCGAGGAACCTTCCGAAAATTGTATCTCCTGCCTTGGTTGATAATTGCTGACTGGTGATACTTTGCAACAATGAAAAATAAAGATTTGTATTCTTAACATGATCAAGCTTCCCTGTTTTCTTAATGACAGCCTTCATCACAGGATCCTTCTGTAAAGTTTTGTATGCTAAATTCAGATCCCAGCTCATAATGTATCGAACAACTTTTTGCAAATATGAACATTTATTCCAAAATTAAAACATTGCCGGACCGGAGGCTCCTGGTTTTTGAATTGTACTACTAAAATTATATGCAAAATCATGTAATTTATTGATTATCACCAAATTTGTGTGCACTTTTTTTTGATTTAAAATAGTTATCTTGCATCTCCTAAGTATCGTCTCACTATTTAAAATCTACCTTATGAAACGAATTATTACTCTTTTGATCTTCTGTTCACAATTCACTCTGAATGCTCAAACCCCTAACCTGCACTGGAAATACCAGGATGACGGTAAATCATATGCTGAAGACAGAGGAGTTTGTACAGCATTCGACAATTCAGGAAATTTAATTGTTGCCGGTTACGTCGAGAGCGGTTGCACTTCAATTGATATTGATATCATAAAATATAGTGCTACCGGTGATACATTATGGGAAGTTACTTACGATGGCTCAGGCTCAACCATTGAAGAAGATTATCCTACCGCGATCACTACAGATGCAAATGGAAATATTTATGTAACAGGAAAAACTCAAAACAATAATTTCTTTTATGCGGTCACTTTGAAATATGATGCTTCCGGAAATCTTTTGTGGAGTCAGCGTTACCTTACATCAGAATCTGCAGGAAATGATATTGCAATTGATGCAACTGGCAATGTTTTTATTTGTGGGTTCAGAACAATTTCAAACAACCAGGACTTTTTACTTATAAAATACAATGCCTCAGGGGCTGAACAATGGGTAGAGAATTACTCAATCGGAAATTATGATGAAGCACTTGCTTTAGGAGTAGATCCTTTGGGAGATATTTATGTTACAGGACGTCAGTCAGGTGTAAATTCTGTTTTTGACTGGGTCACCTTAAAATACAGCACCACCGGAGCACAACTTTGGTTTCAGGTATACAGCAACCCCGATCTAACATTTTCAGAAGAACCGGTTGACCTTGAAATCGACAATATGGGTTATGTGTATGTTGGAGGATTTGCACCATTTACATCCAACTCCAACAGGGATTATTATGTGATCAAATACGACGACCTGGGAAATGTACTCTGGCAAAATTCATTCAACAACACATCTGCAAATAATGATGATTATCCGGTTGACATGATTGTGGATGTTAGCGGTAATGTATTTCTTACAGGCAACAGTGTTGGACTTACTTCCGGTCAGGATATTTGCACTATAAAATTTAATGCTGCAGGAAATTTTGTCTGGCAGGCAAGAATCGACAGTATTCAGCAAACTGATTATGCGCGATCACTTGGACTGGATCCAACCGGGAATTTTGTTTATGTGGCTGGTGATATCACCACTACAACTGCAAATCCTCTCGGTCGTGATATTATAATCACAAAACTTGATACCTCCGGAAGTGAGATAGCCCGCGTGGTGCAAAATGGTCCCGGAGATAATTTTGATTTGCCATATCAATTGGATGTGGATGCCAACGGAAATGTGGCCGTTACCGGGATGCAATCGATGAATTCTGCAGCTAACGGTAATGGCGATGTGGCAACCCAACTTTTCGATGCACAGCTTACTCCGATCTGGACCCGATATCACAACGGAAACAGTTTCACTAACGATCAGGGAGCCGACATGGTTGTGGATGAAACAGGAAATTCTTATGTATGCGGATTTACAAGAAGCGGCGATATAATGTATGAAGACCTGGTGGTATTTAAAGTCAACAAATCCGGCGAACGTGTTTGGGAATTTATTTACGGCGGCATCGAAGAAACCAGCAAAGAAATTGCAGTGGCTATTGCAATCGACGCGCAGAAAAATGTATATGTGACAGGTTCTACCGATTCTTCCACAGGTCAAAACTATCGTGATATTTACACAGTGAAACTTGATCCGAACGGACAGGTAATCTGGGAACAAATTTACTATGGTACAGGTAATGCCGTTGATGTGCCCGTTGCTATTGCAGTGGATCCAACAGGAAATGTATATGTAGCAGCCAATACTGTGAACATTGGTACCGGCATCGATGCAACACTTATTTCATATTCCTCAACAGGAACACTCAACTGGGTCACACCGGTAGATAAGGGAGGAATTGCGGAATTATTCACCTCAATGACACTCGACAATCAACAGAACATTTGTGCCGCTGGAACTATGATACCTGCCGGTGGAGCTTTGAGTGATGGATTGGTTGTGAAATTCGATCCATCAGGAACAGTGCTATGGGATACAATTTATGATTTCAGTCCGCCAACAAGTGTACGCGATTTTTTCAACTGCATTGCAGTGGATGCATCAAACAATGTGTTTGTTGCCGGACAAAGTAATAGCAATTTTGTAACTGTCAAATATTCTCCTGCCGGAATTCCCGAATGGATTCAAAATTACAGTTATAGTAGTTTCAATGATTCCGCTTCTGTAATTGCAGTGGATGTGAATAACGATGTAATTGTCGGAGGTACATTCGGCCAGACAGTAGGTGCTGATTTTGGTGTTGTAAAGTACCACAACGATGGAACAAACTTGTGGGAAAGAAGGTTCACCAATATTGTTGGTTCTGATGATATCATGAATGATATTGCTTTGGATGATGATGCAAATATTTATGTAACCGGATGGGAGACACACAACTTCACCACCAATTATAATTTCATGACATTGAAATATGATTCTACAGGTTTGTTTATATACGAACTAATTTATGAAGACTCTTTAGGAGTAGCTCCGGATTACGGATTGAGAATCGGTTTAGATTCCACCGGGAATATTTATATGATGGGGGATGCAAATGAAAACTGTTATGGAAATATTTTTGTGAACGGATACAGGTGGAATACCGCGGTGGTGCGTTATGGACAGGGAATATTTTCAGGCATTGACGATCCTCAATCGAATAATGAACATGTATTCGTGTATCCAAATCCGGCAAACGGAGAATTCAACCTTGTGCTTCCGGAAGTAGTGTTTGGAACCTCAATCGTCACAGTTGCATTTTACGATGTACAGGGCAAATTAATTTACAATACTCTAGTGCCGGGCGGAACATCACATATTGTAAATCCTGAAAACTGGCCTTCCGGAATGATATTCTTCGTTGCAACAAATGAACAGGGATCGAAAAGCGGTAAAATTATTTTACAGAATAATTAATTTCTGAAATCTTAAATTTTATTGCTCTTTCAGCACTCGCAAAGATCGAGGAAAATAGTTATTGATCCTGGTGCCGATTCCTTTGATCCACCCCAGTGGAAAATTATCAAACGTGACTACTGCCCAACCTTTGGGAATATCCTGAATGTTCAGCGTATCACAGCGAAGATATTTTATTGCATCTTCCCTGCTGAGTTCCACACGGGTGATTTCAGGATTCAAATCCAGACTAAGTGCCAGTTCGTGATCAGGAACAAGATCTTTGCCTTTAATTGTTCCAAGATGCAATCCTGCCTTTCTCACATAGAGCCTATCCATCAACAGCATCACATCCTGAAAATGTTCCTTAGGAAAGGCATACAGTTCTTCATTTTTTTTGAAAGCACTGAATTTTTCAGGTAGATTTAAATGAGTAACAAGGTGCTGGTTTTCGTTTGAAGATGAGGATTGCTTGTTGCGAAAATTAACTCTTTCCACAAATTCCATTTTCTTTAACACGCTTATAAAAAACCCTTCGCCATTTACAAGGTGGGGATAGAAACGCAGTCCATTTTCTCTGGACTGAATTCCATCCACTCCGGCATTCAACTTCACCAATTCCATTTCATACTTCTTGATCATCCGGGTGATTTGATTTTCATTTTCAGATGCCTCGAATGTACAGGTGCTGTAAATCAAATATCCGCCTTCTTTGAGGGAATCATAAATATCATCCAGTATTGCAGTCTGCCTCGTAGCGCAAACCGCGACTGCATCCGCACTCCACTCATCAACCGCATCCGGTTGTTTTCTAAAAAGTCCTTCTCCACTGCAGGGTGCATCCACTACAATCACATCAAAAAATCCGGGTAACCTCGAAAAATCGGAAGCATCATTTTGAGTTACCACCACATTGCTGAATCCCCATTTTGTCAAATTCTGTTGGAGAATTGTATTGCGGGAAGCAATCACTTCATTACTCACCAGCAAACTTCCTTCGGGTAACGTGCTTAGTATATGCGTAGATTTCCCGCCCGGAGCGGCACAAAGGTCAAGCACTTTGATTGAATGACCCGGAGTAATTACCTGGCGCAAGGCGCTTTCAAGAAACATGGAACTTGCTTCCTGTACATAATAACATCCCGCATGAAAATGCGGATCAAGTGTGAATGAAATTCTCTCAGGAAGATAAAACGCATCAGAAGCCCATTTCACTTTTTCACAATTATCAAATTCGGAAATTCTTTTCTTTGGATTTATCCGCAATGAAACAGGAGGAATTGTTTCAAGGCTTTTAGCAAAAATCTCATAGCTGTCACCGAGTTGAGCTTTGATTCCGTTTATAAAATCCTGAGGTAATTTTGGCAAAATAATAGTTGTGTGAATGAGTTGAATGCACTATTGATTTATTCCAACACAAACGACACAATATTCGAAGGTGCGCCCAGGTTCAGGTTTGGAAAAACTTTTTTACTGTTAACCGGATCTATGTAGGAATTGGTACGTATTGACTCACCGTAAGCAATTAAAAAAACTGTTTCGCCTGCACTGAATCCATTACTGTAAAACTCCGAACGAGGGTAGCCTGTGATTTGTCCGCTACCGGTTGAAGCCAGCCATGTATTGGATGGTGTGTATTGGTAATCTGTCGGTCCAACCGTTCCTGATTTACCAAAGAACAAACGGAATGCACGCGGACTTCCTGCAACAGGTGTTGGAAAAATATCACATCCGATTCCGTAAGTTGAATCCACTGTGTTAAAATTCACTGAAAGATTTGTGATTTGTGTAGTGCTTTTCTGACCGAGATAATCAATACCATTTAAAACAGTTTCATCTGCACCGGCTATCACCTGGATGTTAAATCGTTTGTAAGTTCCAAAACCTGACTTTGAATAGGTTAGATTATATGTGCCTGTGGGTAGATTGGTAATCTCATAATTGCCTGATGCAGTAGAAATTCCAACACTCTGGCCTTCGGCTGTCACATTCATATTGATATGATTGCTGAACTCCACACCTAATTCATCCGTCAGCCTCAATTCACCTGTGATTTTACCGGTTTGAAGCGGTTCAGGATCAGAGTCTTCCTTACAAGCATTCAAACTAAGAAGCAGCAATCCCGACAATATCAACATTTTACAATTTTTCATGAGCCTCGGTTTATAAGGTAAAAATAAGTCATGTTTGCCACAATTAACGATTTGATAATCCAAGTAATGAACAAATTGTTGTGCATCTCCGTAATAAACTATATATTTGTTATTCAGTTGGTTTGCTGCAATATTCCGACCCTTTTCGAGTCTAATCTGATGCAATAAAAATTATGCTGATGGCGCAACTTTGCTGTCGCCGAATTATGTTGATGTGTTTTGTTACACTGCTGTGGATTGCAACAGCGGGTGCACAAACGGTATTGCTTGATGATTTTCAAAGACCGGATAACAATGTAGTAGGAAATAGTTGGATCGAAGTTGAGACGGTTGCAAATACCGGTTCAGTTATTTTTGTCAACCAACTAAAAATAGGAAGCGGAACTGCTGGTCGCGATTACGATTACCGCGATGTGTCTGCTGCATACAACACTGTTTTCAATACCAACACCGGTGTACTTACCTGGGCATTTAACATGCGGCAGCGACGAACCGATCCATCAGGTTTCGATGGCGGTAATTATGGTGTCGCGTTTGTACTTGGGTGCAGTTCAAATAATTTTTTGATAGGAAACGGATACGCTGTTGTGCTTGGCAACTCGGGCTCTTCTGATAATTTACGTTTAGTCAGGTTCGTAAATGGACTGGATGCAAATGCAAATCTTACAAATATTATTGCTCCGGTTACCGATTTCGGAAATGATTTCTTGACCGTTAAAGTCACATACAATCCCGTTGGAAATAACTGGAGTCTGTTTATCGGAAACAATCTCACCTTTTTCGACGATCCCAACACAGCTACTTATATTCAATCGGGAGCAACTACAAGTGATGCAACTTACACAGGGACTGATTTGTTGTTCCTTGGTTGTCTCTGGAATCATGCAACTACTGCAACTGATGTAGCAGAGTTCGACAATATCCGCATCCCAAATCTTTGCACACTCAACTCACAGCCTTCCATCCCATGCGATGATGTTGTGGTTTCTGCACTTGGTGCAAACAGTGTGACGCTGAATCTTACACCTGGAAATGGCAGTGAGCGATTAATAATTTGTCGCATGAACGGCCCGGTAACAAGTGTACCGGTTGATGGTGCATCGTATGTTGCAAACACTACATACGGACTCGGTACGTTGATGGCTCCTGGAGAATATGTGGTTTATGCCGGAGGCGCCACAAGTGTAACAATTAACGGATTGTCACCTTCCACAAATTATGAATTCCGGGTGTTTGAATATAACGGCAGCGGATGTACGTCAAATTATTTAATAGGAGGACCGGCTATTGAAAACATAACCACCATAGCCTGCATTCCTGATGCAGAGCCTACAATTAACGCCTCTGCACCAATGATAGTATCAGGTCTTGCCAGCAGCATTCAACTGGCATGGACAAGAGGGAACGGTGATTATTGCATAGTGGTTTGCAAGGCAAATACCGCAGTAACAACTCCGCCAACAGATGCCACTGCCTATACAGCGAATGCGATATTTGGTACCGGCAGCACTACCGCTCCGGGCGAATACGTAGTTTACAGCGGAACAGGAAGTACAGTTACAGTCACTGGCCTGCTTTCAAGCACCACTTACCATTTTGCCATTTACGAATTCAATGCCTCAGGGTGTAATTCAAATTATCTTACCAGTAATCCGGCAAGTATAACAGGAGCTACTTCCCTGGTATCTTCATACAGTTTGTTCTTCGGAAACCTGCATGCTCATTCTGATTATTCCGATGGCGACATGGATAATGTTTGCAATGGTGCCAATAGCGCCTATTGTTGTTTCGACATCGGTAACACCGCACAGAATTTCGATTTCATGGGCATTGCCGATCACAATCACAATGAAGGTCCTGTCATGACTCCTGCTAAATATACAAGCGGATTGGCTGAAGCTACCACCTACAATGCAACGCATTCTAATTTTGTCGCCCTTTACGGGATGGAATGGGGAACCATTTCAACCGGAGGACATGTGGGAATTTATGGAGTTGATCAACTGGTTGGATGGAATGTCGGTAACTACAATGTATTTTGTGCAAAAGGAGATTATGCAACTTTATTCGGAATAGTGAATTCCACTCCAAACGCATTCGCATCTCTGTGTCACCCTAACAATTCAGATTTTGATAACATGGCGGGCACACCTTACAACACCGCTTTTGACAATGCAGTTGTAAGTGTCGCTATTAAAAACGGGCCTTACAATTCAACAAACACAACATACACTGATCCTGCTGCCGGGAACAATGCGAATTATTACAGGTCATTGCTGAGCAAAGGCTATCACCTCGGACCAACAGTCGACCTCGACAATCACAACTCAGCAACCATGGGAAAATCAAGTGAAGGACGCACTGTTGTGCTTGCAACTTCTCTTTCAAGAGCATCAATTGTGGATGCAATGCTTAACATGCGATTTTATGCAACTGAAGATTTTAATTTGAATATTTCATTTACCGTAAACACCAATTTCCAGATGGGAAGTGTAGTAACTCAAACTACTGATCCCGTGCTTGCCGTAAATGCATCCGATCCCGACGGTGAACAAATTACTTCAATTAAAATATGGTACGGAGTTCCGGGAAGCAATATAGCGCCAACAGTATTGACTACAGTGACCAACATTGCAGCACTGAATTATATTCATTCCATTGCGGTTGGCACCTTATATTATTTTGCAGAAATCACCGAAGCCGATGGTAATATTTCATGGACATCACCAGTGTGGTATACCAAAATAACTTCACCTCTTCCAATTGAGTTGCTCTACTTTACAGGAAGAAATACTTCGAAAGGCAATTTGCTTGAATGGTCAACTGCCACTGAATTAAACAACGATTATTTCACACTTGAGAGAAGCCGCAACGGAATTGATTTTATTGATATCGCTCGTGTAAATGGAGCCGGCACAAGTCTTTCACAACTCAACTACAATTACCTGGACACTCATGCTGCTGAAGGCATTAATTATTACCGGTTGAAACAAACCGATTACGATGGACAGTACACATACTCACGGATCATTTCCATCCGCACAGAAAAACCGGGTGCCACATTTTCCATTTACCCAAATCCATCCACCAATGTTTTCTTTATCACACTAGCGGATGATGATGTGCCTGTCTCCATAGCAGTTTATGACGCTCAGGGCAGAACAGTTACTACCAGTCAGGAATATTCATCCGGCACTTATCAACTTTCGCTTCCTGATGCAGCCCAGGGGATTTACACATTGCGTTTGATGGCAGGAAATGAAATTTATGTCAGGAAACTCATCCTGAATAAATAATTTGCAAGCTGTACGGAAAAGAAATAAATTCAGTTTCCGTTTTTTTCAAAATACCGCTTCACCCGCCGCTCCGCATTTTCACGAACATTAAAATAAAAAAGATTGTAATCCACAATGTGGTAGTTCTTGATATTGAAAAATGTCTTTCCGCGAAAGCTGGGTTCATGAATTCGCAGTACACCATCCTGCACCTGGGCATCGCATATATTCTCAATTACATCATCAAATTTCCAAAGCACACCACCTTTGTTTAATTCACTCGAAGCGTGTTCTCCATTTGTGCTCCAGGTTAGAGGATTTGTACACACAGTCAATCTTGATGGCATCACATAACCTTCCGGATAATAATCAACAGCATAGGTTCTCCATGTGAGATAACAATTTGTTTCATCTGGATTCTGACATGGTTTTATGACTGTAAAAAGAGTGTCGTACACATCCATTCCAACAAGATAGGCTGCAATCATTTTCTCTGACAATGGTTTCCCATCAATGAATTCCTGGATCAATCGAATGGCATGCGTAGTGCCCTGGCTATGTGATGCAATAATGAACGGTCTGCCGTTATTAAAATTTTTCAGATAAAAATTAAAAGCCGTTTTCACATCCTGATACGCCAGGTCCAGAGCTTGTTTTCCATTTTGCTTGCCGGCTTCATAATAGGAATAAATAAAAGCTTGCCGGTATCTCGGTGCATATACACGGCCGGCACAATTAAAAATACTCGCCTGATTTTTTATTGATCCTTCGTCGGTTTTTTCATTGATTTCACGATCACAGATATCCGCATTCCATCCTTCACAATGCTCTGTTTTTTTCAGGTAAGAAGTTGGATGAATGAAAAACACATCAGCCTTTGCTTCCGTCTGGCAATCCTTCAAACCACTCTGAGACGGCACATTATCTGCCAGATCAGCTGTCTCGGGAAGGGCGGCCCAGGAGGTGGTAAGACTGTAATCCGGCACCGGCGGCCCATTCGAAAATGATGTTGTCATAACCGGAGGGGTATATTTACCGGAACAGGCAGCGAGGGTGAGGAGGAAAAGAGTAATTAGTTGTTGTTTCATTAATGGCATTATCGCTTCGACACTTCGACGAGCTCAGCGACCGGTAGTATCAATTTGAACTTCTTTTTGAATTCCAACGAGGAGCCAACAAAGATAATCTGAATTTTGAAATTAGTAATTAGTAGATTCGATGTAGTCCATTCAAGAATTCGTAATTCGTACTCCCCAAATACCAATTTTTCTTTAATTTTGCACCCTATGAAAAACATCCTGCTGACAATCCTGTTATTAATACCTTTCACTCCTTCCTTCAGCCAGGCCGGCGATCCGAATCATGGTCTGGTGCATTGGGTATCGCTGGAAACAGCAATGGATTTGAACAGGAAGGTTCCAAAGCCGATACTCCTCGATTTTTATACTGACTGGTGCGGGTGGTGCAAGCACATGATGAAAACCACCTATTCTGAGGCTGACCTTGCCGATTATATCAACACATACTTTTATCCTGTTCAGTTCAACGCGGAAGGAAAAGACACTATTACTTATCTTGGCAAAGTATACAAACCCACTGGCAATACTCCAAAAGCACCGCACGAATTTGCAGTGATGATGTTGCAGGGGTCATTGTCATATCCTTCAACTGTTTTTATGAACGGATTTGATCCAATCAAAAATGAATTCGCACTTAACATGAGAGCAGCAGGTTTCCTGGAGCGGAAAAAAATTGAGCCGATGCTGATATTCACAGTCGAAAATGTTTTCAGGAATTCCAGCTTCGACGATTTCAATCCGCAGTTTGAAAAAGCATTCCGCGATACCACACTCGAAGAATCCCTGAAGAAATTAAAGTGGATGAAACCTGCCGAGGTATTCAATGCTCCTGCAAAAACAAAAAAGAAATCGATTGTATTTATCAACACATCCTGGTGTAATTCAGGTCGCGTGATGTACCGCACTTCCTTCATTGACAACGAAGTTTTTAGTTACGCCGACAGCACCTACAATTTTGTGGATTTCAATCCCGAAATAAAAGATACTCTGATTTACCAGGGAAAAAATTATGTAAATCCCGCTCAGCCGCAAATGCCTTTTCATGAATTATCGAAAGTGCTCTGCAAAAACAACCTCATCATCCCAACCATGGCTTTGCTCGATGAAGACAATAACCTCATCGACGCAATTTCTTTTTATCTTCCTCCTGCGATCCTGAAAAAGATTTTATTTTACTACGGCGAGGATATTTACAAAACCAAGACGTGGCCGGAGTATATTAAGACTGTGAATTGAAAATGCAACAGGGAGTACTAATTACGAATTCGCAAATAGACCACATCGAATCTACAAATTACGAATTTTAAAATTGGTTGATTCGTAATTTGTAGATTCGATGCGGTTCCTCAGAGCATTCGTAATTCGTACTCCCAAAAATTAAAAAAGCCGGAAAATTTTCCGGCTTTTCGACTTTACAGTCCCCAACTTAACACTAAACTAACCTCAACAAAATTTAATTCATAACCACTATCTTGGAGTGCGTGACTGATTTTTCATTTCTGAAGACCAGCGAGTAAATACCCGGCACTAATTTTTCGATATTTAAAGTTCTGTCTGAAATATTATTATTAGAATTAATCAACTTGCCTGACACGTCAAACATTTCCATTTGCGAATTCATTAACTCTTCAGGAAGGAATATGAAATCAGTTGCAGGATTTGGATAGAGCAACACCTCTGAATCCTGAATTTCATTTAATCCGATGGTTATATTCGGATTGATTTTACCGATTGTAAAATTATAAATGTTGGTTGTGGTGATTAGGATGGTATCAAACACTGCAGTATCCTGGAATGAACCGGTGAAATAACAATCACCACCGGCACTAACGGAGAGGGCATGCATGTAATTACCACTGGCACATCCTCCCATTTTGACCCACTGTACTTTACCCGCTACATCGATACAGTTTACAGCAATTTGACGGTCAGTGCCAATTGCAGTTGAAGAAATAAATCCGTTGCCCCAATCTACTGTACCACGCTGAATTCCTCCCATATAATATTTACCTGTGCTATCAACTCCTACCATCAGGTTACTGCCTTGTTCAAATGTTCCAAATGGTCCGATCATTAATTGAGGTTGTTGCAACCCCCATTTCACCACACCGGATGAATCAATTTTCAAAGCGAAAAAATCGCTTCCTAAATATGGATAGGTGAAAAACATTCCATTGAATGAAGTAGTATCATATCGGTTACCCGCCATGAAAGCATTGCCAAATTGATCGGCAATTACCATTGGTTTCTGGAATGTGACATCATGGCCAAAATAAGCCCAGGATGGCTGTCCCATTGGATTGTATCTCGCAATAAACATATTATAGGCTTCGGTCACTGGGAATGTATCGGTATCCATAATAAAATTACCATTAGTGGCGGCGCCTGAAACATACATTCCTCCCCATGGATCAAAACTTACATTCCCGATTCGTTTACCGTTATCAATTGTATGTATAACCTGGTCCACTCCATTGCCATCGATCTGCACAATTTTCGCAATAAAAAAATCAGTTAGTGTATACCAGCAATTTCCTGTAGGGTCCATTGACAATGCTTCCACACCCTCATAATCAGGCCATGCAACGGTTATGTTTCGCTTCCAGATTAGATTTCCCTGGGGATCCAGTTTGATAAGGAATGTATTTTGAAACGCCATCCCTCCAATTATGAATTCCAGCGAATCATTTGTACCTAAATATAATGTCTGCTGATAAACACCTGCGGCATACACGTTCCCGGCTAAATCGGAGGTCATCCTTTGTACCATTGCCAGATCACCAATTCGGTACTGCCACTGAAGCTGTCCGGCAGGATTGCGATTCTCAATGAACGAAGTCCCAAGAGCAAAGCTTCCAAAAATCATTGCCACTGTGTCAGTTTTCGAATTTAAAACCCTGTTATTGACATTATCGAAATGAACCGCTGTTTCCAGCAACGAAGGATTCATGGAATATGGCACCGAATCCGATTGCACCCAATCAAATGCCTGAGAATATACCTGCATTAAGGGAGCACAGGTGATCAAAATTATTGCTATTACTCTGGTAATCATACTACTATAAAATTTTCTTAATTAAACTGCGCCTCTTTCCTTTCTATAATTAAGACTACTACTTGCGTTTTAAAGTTGCATGCAAAAAACAGGAAGTCGAAAAGCATCTTTGAACCCAAAAGCATCGTCTGTACATTGTTGTCGAAAGTTGCTGGTTTTGTGTAGTTTTAGTACTTTCAACGAACGAACACCTCCTCCTGACCAACTTAAACCCTTTGCTATGAAAAAAATTCTATTCACCATTTTGTTTCTTAGCCTGTTGATGAATTTCTCTGCTTCGGCTTCCTGCCCTCCCGGCAACACTGAAATAATTATAGTTATTGTACCTGATGGCTGGCCTTATGAAACCAGTTGGGAATTGACAGATAACGGAGGAACCATTCTTGCTTCAGGACTTTCAGTAGGTGATACTATTTGTGTTCCAACAGGCTCGTGTGTAATTTTTACAATTCATGATTCATTTGGTGATGGGATTTATCCTCCCGGAGGATACTGGGTATATGCAGATGGCATTTTAGTTGCAAATGGAAACTATTTCGGATCTATCGCTACTCATCCGATTGCTTGCCCTCCCGGGATGTTTTGTTCTTCACCACTTCCTCTCAACTCCGGAACTTTTACGGCACCTTACGACAACACTTATTATGTATTCAATTGTACTGTAACCGGCACTTATAACGTGACTACCTGCGGACTCAATAGCTGCAATACTAAAATATGGGTGTACAGTTCATGTTCAGGTAATGTGATTGATGAAGGTCCTGTAGGAACATACTCCTACAACGACGATGCCTGCGGGTTGCAATCAAACCTGGATGTTATTCTGATTGCAGGTTCTACATATTATGTGCGCATCGGGGATAGTATGGATGATTGTCCGGGAACAGTAGATTTCACTTTCAGTTATGTGGGCCCTGTGCAGGGATGTACCGATCCGCTTGCATGCAATTACAATGCACTTGCAACAATTGATGATGGAAGCTGTATTTATTTTCCAAACCCCGGATGTGCAGGTCCTGATTTACGATTTGATTCATTGTCGTTTGTGAATAGTCTTACGCTGATGACTATCAATGCAAACTCATGTGATATTGATGAAGGATGTGTTACAGGTTATGGAACACGTTATGTAATAGGTTTCACTTCCAAAATTGATAACATTGGTCCACTTGATTATTATATCGGAAGTCCGGGAAATAATCCTACAATGTTCAATACGGTAAATTGTCACGGTCACGCGCACTATGAAGGTTATGGTGATTACAGATTATACGACACAAATAACAACCTGATTCCTGTCGGACATAAAAACGGATTCTGCGTAATTGACCTCTGTGGTTTTGGTCAGTACACTTGTGGTAACATGGGAATTTCGGCAGGTTGCTACGATGCATATGGAGTTGGGACACAATGTCAGTGGGTGGATATTACTGATGTACCAGACGGGCAATATCGCCTGGCCATCATTGTGAATTCGCATCACTTACCGGATGCATTGAACCATTATGAAATCAATCACGCAAACAATGCGGTTCAGATATGCATTAATGTTACTTCTAATTCATCAGGTGCAAAATCTTTCACCGTGCTGCCAGCATGTTCTCCTTTTGTGGATTGCATGGGTATTCCCGGAGGAGCAGCTGTTCCCGATTGTAACGGTGTATGCGGTGGCCCTTCCATGTATGGAAATGTAAACGGCGACTTGGTTCTTGACTCAATCGATGTGCTTGAATATGCAAATCTCATTGAAGATAATACTGCTGCTGCAACTCCTTGCAACGACCTTAACGGAGATGGCATTGTGGATGTGTATGATGCCGCGCTTTCAATGTGGTGTATCAATACTCCGCACCATCCTCACCCTGCAGGAAGTAATTTTAACGATTGTAATTTCCCACATGATATTCTCAATCCAAATGACAGTACCGGTCTCGCTATTGCGGATGTGAATTTTGGAGCAGGTTATGTAGATGTGGAATTATTCAGTAGCACTGCAGACATCAAAGCATTCCAGTTTTCGTTAAAGGGAGTAAATGTGAGCAGTGTTGTGAGTCTTGCAGATCCGGTTGAATTCCCTGTGGACATTCGAGTGGTAGGAACCACAAATGAAATATTCGCAATTTCACTTCAGGATTCCGTATTCACGCGCTCCAATTTACCTCAGATACTTTGCAGGATTTATTATTCCGCAATCACCGATACCGCAATTTGCATTGACGTAATTCGCGAAATCATCAACCAGGATATAGAACGGACCGTTAGTTACATATATGGAAACTGCTGGGCCACCAATTTCTCAGGCACACCTGAACTCGCAGGCAGTTTCCCTGTAGCGGTGATGCCTAATCCAACTTCAGGTTTGACATATCTGCAATTACCTCACGATATAAACATCGATAAAGTTGAAATTATCGACCTCACAGGCAGAATAGTGGAGGTTCCGGTAATCAATAAAGGCAACGCAATAGGGTTGGATGTTTCATCGTTCAGCGATGGAATTTATCTCATCCGAATTTTATCTGAAAACAGATATGGCTACGCTCGCTTCAGTAAAATGTAGAATTGGTCATTGGTCATTGGTCATTCATAAGTAAAATAAATTAGTACATTAACACATCATCAAATTATCAAATCACAAAATCATGAAAAAAATCCTCTTTGTACTCCTTGCATTTTTCGCAATCTCATCAGTATTTATTTCCTGTAAAAAGGATGATGACGATTCCAGCACTCCTATCACTCCGACCGAAACAACAATTAAAACAAGTGTCACCGGTCGTGTTACCGACACTAATGGCAACATCATGCCAGGTGTAACGGTGAAGCTTGGAAGCATTACCACTGTTTCTGATAGCAGGGGTAATTTTATTTTTGTGAATAAAGATGTTCCAAAAACTCGATTGATTCTTAAAGCAACAAAAACAGGTTACTTCGATTGTCTCAAAGCGAAAAAAACACAATCGGGTGCTGTCAATTACATCAACCTGGTTTTGGAACCTTCCAGTACAGTAGTTAACATTTCAGGAACTGCAGGTGGTGTGGTGAATATCACTGGTGGTGCATCAATTACTTTTCCTGTGAATGCATTTGTGGATGGCAGCGGCAATGCTTACACCGGACAAGTGAAAGTGTATGCACGTCATATCAATCCGGGTGCTGCTAATTTTGAAGCAATTGTACCGGGTGGAGATTTGTCGGGAGTAACTGCTTCCGGACAAACTCAAACACTTTATTCACTGGGAATGATTGAAGCGAAACTTTACGACAACTCCGGAATTAACGAAATAAAACTCGCAACCGGAAAAACAGCGGAACTCAAATTCCCAATCGATCCATCGCAAACAGCATCTGCGCTAAGCACAATTCCAATGTGGCACCTGAATGAAACAACTGCCCTTTGGCAGGAAGAAGGTCAGGCTGTAAAAACTGGAAATTTCTACATCGGCAGTGTAAGTCATTTCTCAATGTGGAACTGTGATTATGGTGGGGCACGTACCGACATTCAAGGTAAAGTGGTAGATTGTCAGAACATAGCAATGGCAGGTGTAACAGTAACCATAAACGGATTTTTGAATGTGGTTACTGACAATACGGGTTCATTCACAACATGGGTTCCTGTTGGA
>Ga0190274_10000536_pt1 | contig 22473 bp, 16 predicted proteins | sample Popmic531T_FD_133002 | JGI IMG/M metagenome (GOLD analysis project Ga0190274, IMG submission 133002) | Populus adjacent soil microbial communities from riparian zone of Yellowstone River, Montana, USA - 531 T | ecosystem: Environmental > Terrestrial > Soil > Riparian zone | place: USA: Montana... | reverse complement strand
TGCTGATCCGGTACAGATGATTGAATCATCCAATCCAAAAATCACAGACAAAAGTGTGGAACCCGAAAAATGTGTTTTTAAAACTTCGTTTGAAGGTGTGGGTTTGGAAGAAGGCTTTTATTATAAGATTCCCGGCAAAGTAATGTCATCCATTGATCACGGTCTCGATTGGCTTGAAGGTGCACAAAATAAAGATGGTGGCTGGGGAGCAGGAAGCCATGGAAGGCAGGATGTTCTGGATCCGCATGCCGTACAGTCAGACCCTGCCACCACCGCTATGGTAGCCATGGCTCTTCAACGAAATGGCACCACACTTCAAAATGGAAAGTACTCTGAAAATTTACGTAATGCACTTGAATTTTTACTGAATCAGGTGGAACAATCGAGTGAAAACTCTCCCAATATCACCAACCTTACCTATACACAGCCACAATCGAAACTCGGACAAAATATAGATGTGGTGCTCACGTCGCAGTTTCTCACTAATATACTTGCGGATATTGAAAATGATCCCCAGTTAAAATTGCGAGTGAAAAAAAGTGTCCGTAAATGCATCGCAAAAATTGAGGATAATCAAAATGAAGATGGCAGTCATAAAGGAAATGGCTGGGCAGGTGTGTTGCAATCGTCTTTTGCCACTTCTGCTCTGGAGACTGCAAAAAACAATGGCTTTTATGTGGATGATGTAGTACTTGAAAAATCAAAAGATTTTCAGAAACAAAATATAAATGTTGAAACCAACAGTGTGGAAACAGAATCAGCTGCCGGAGTAGTGTTATACTCCGTTTCGGGTTCTGCCAGGGCTACCGCTCAGGAAACTGCTGAAGCAAAAGACAAAATCAAACAGGCTCATAAAGAAGGTAAAATCAAGACTGAGGAAGTGAACGTCGAAAACCTTAAAAAAGCAGGTATGTCGGATAACCAGGCAATGAAATATTCCACAGCTTACAACATCAACCAATCAGCGAAAAAACTCGCACAGGATGACAATGTAACAACTGGTTATGGTAACAATGGTGGAGAAGAATTTCTCAGCTTCCTGCAAACCGGTGAAGGTATGATTATGAGCAAAGACAACGACTGGCAAAAATGGTACGATAAAACCAGCGGCCGACTTCTCACCATTCAAAATAACGACGGAAGCTGGAATGGACATCATTGCATCACAAGTCCGGTGTTTTGTACTGCAACCTGTTTGCTGATACTGTCGGTGAATAATGATATCGATAAACTGACAATGAAGAACAGTAAAAATTAAGTTTTGGGTAGTGTAATTATCAGCGAAGTGTTTCCGGAAAGAAGCATTTCGCTTTTTTATTAGTATATATTTTTGAAATGCAGGTGACTAGGAATAAACAAAATCATCTCAAAAAAAGTCAGGGCTGAAGCCCGGTTTATTAGTTACGCCCAACCCCCACCCTGAAGGGTGGGGTTACAAAAGGATTGTACAGAAAAGGTTATTGAATTTAAAATCATTCATAATAAACCCACCCTGAAGTTTGAGATTACAAATTGACTGTACAGAAAATCTTTTTGAATTTTTCGTCATTCACTTCTAACGCCCTCCATGAATAGTGAGTTTATGACTGTTGATGTTCGCAGACGAAATAGCAATTCTGGAAAAGCTTTTGTAACCCCACCCTTCAGGGTGGGGATAAAGGAAAAGACAATTACCGGGCTTTAGCCCTGACTAACGAATGACAAATCAATATCGAAAATAATATATTCACTACAAAGTCCGTTCGCTGTCAACAAGTTGATTACGCCTTTTCTTATCCGCGATTTTCTGATTAACCCAGTCGGGCCAGGTGGCGGGGTTTTCAGAGTCGTAAATGCGGATATTCTGGTTTTCATCCAACAGTAATAAATCTTCCGGACGGCATCCCAATATAGTTGCAGCAGTTGCCACACCTGAGTTGGTGGCCCCTCCTACTCCGTGCGATAAAGTACTTGCACCACAGAGATACAAATTTTCTATTTCCGATTTGTTTCCAAATGAAAACGGCCCGACTTGCATAATATTTTTTTCGGTACCGTACACATTACCATCGGTGGAGTTAATATAAAACTGGTTGGTTTTAGGAGTGCCCAATTCCATTTGCACCACATTTGATTTCGCACCTGGTAATACTTTTTCCAGGTTGTTCATCATCTTTTCCATAATCCGGTTTTTATACCTGGAGTATGCTTCGCCATGATAGTCGGCAACAGAATTAAATTCTTCAAAACAATTGTAACCAATGAAAGTCACTACTTCAAAATTATGGTGGCGTCCATTGAAACTAGTCGGATCCTTCAAAGTTGTGCAGCTGATAAATACAGCAGGGAATTCATCTCCTTCAAGGATATTGTCGGTGGTAAGATTGCTGTAAATGGCATCAAGATCAGGCTGACTTAACTGCCAGATATTTCCGGAATCCATACCTGAGGCCTTCACATCCATTTCAAGAGTGAGGAAAAGTATAAGTGAAGTAACAGAATATTTTGTAGCAGCAAGTTTCTTCGAAAGTTTGCGACTAATATTTTCTTCACCAACTAAATTCAGAAACGTGGTGGAAGGATCTGCATTGGAGATTACTCGTTTGGCATGGATTATTACACCATCTTCCAGCTCTACTCCTGTTGCAACGTTTTTTTCGACGATTATTCTTTTTACTTTTTGTTGAGTCCGAATTTCACAGCCATGTTTTTTTAAAGTAGTAGTCATGGCTTTTACAATTCCGGCACCACCTCCCATAGGATAACAAGCTCCATCAAAATAATGACCCATCACCGCACAGTGTACCGGGAAACTCGCTTTGTATGGCGGAAGTCCGTGATCACCGCACTGCACACTAAGAACCGTTTTTAACAATGGATCTTTCAAGTACCAGCCCATCACACGTTTCAGGCTGAACAAACCATATTTTCCCATATGCCTGGTCCGGTAGGCGATAGTAATATGATCCCAAATACTTTTCATTTTGGAAATCAACTGCAATTGTGCGTTCACATTTGCAACCATCTCAAGGTAACTCTTGATACTTTTTTTCTCTTTAGGAAATCGTTTTGAAAGATGGTCGATAAGATTGTCTAACCCTGCCGGCATGTCAATCCGCTCATCTCCAATCACACAATGTTCGTATGCATTTGTGTTCATCCTGAAAAATACCAGGTCATTGGCAATACCTAGTCCCTCGTAAAGCAGACTGGTAGACTGACCTTTCTCAAGTAAACCGATATAATGTACACCTGGACTAAAACGGTGTCCTTTCAATTGAAAACTGTGACACCAGCCACCGGGAACATCATGTTGTTCCAACACCAAAACTTTTTGACCCGCTCGCGATAAACAAATAGCTGCCGAAAGCCCTCCTGCTCCTGAGCCAACAATAATACAATCGTAGTTTTCCATATTATGCAGAGCAAGATACGACTTATTTTTGGCGACTCCTCGTCATCAATAATTTGTTAAAATAAATCCATCATAACCAATCAATCATAAGTATCCGTCCAATCATGATCATCCCATTCAATCCATAATAACCAATCAATCATAAATATCCCTCCAATCAGAATGATCCCATTCCATCCAAAAACACTATTTTTGCAGTCCCAAATAAAACCCTAAAATCATGTCAACAGGTAAGATTAACGTCCAAACAGAAAACATTTTCCCGATCATTAAAAAGTTCCTTTATTCGGATCATGAAATATTTCTCAGAGAACTGGTTTCCAATGCAGTAGACGCTTCTCAAAAGATCAAAACCCTTGCTTCGGCAGGTGAGTTTAAAGGTGAGTTAGGGGAGCTGTTTGTGGAAGTCTTAATCGATAAAGAAGCTAAAACACTCACCATTTCCGATCGCGGAGTGGGAATGACTTCAGAAGAAATTGACCGTTATATCAACCAGATCGCTTTTTCAGGTGCTGAGGAGTTTGTGAATAAGTACAAGGATAAAATGGATTCAAATGCCATTATCGGACATTTCGGTTTGGGATTTTATTCCGGATTTATGGTTGCCGAGAAGGTGGAAATCATCACCCGTTCCTTCAAAGAAACGGAAGCTGGAAAAGCTGTGCGCTGGGAATGTGACGGAAGTCCGGATTATACAATTACCGAAGCTACCAGAGAAAATCGCGGAACCGACATCGTACTTCACATCAATGAAGATTCAATCGAATTCCTCGAAACAGCACGCATTCAAACGTTGCTGACAAAATATTGCAAGTTCCTTCCGGTTGAAATTCGTTTCGATGGAAAAACCATCAACAACACGCAGCCGGCATGGACTAAAAAACCTGCTGATCTGAAAGAAGAAGATTACCTGGCATTCTATAAAGAGCTCTATCCGTTTTCAGAAGATCCGCTTTTTCATATTCATCTCAATGTGGATTTTCCTTTCAGCCTTACCGGGATTTTGTATTTCCCACGACTGAAAAAGAATATAGAAGTTCAGAAAAATAAAATCCAGCTTTACTCCAACCAGGTGTTTGTAACCGATTCGGTTGAAGGAATTGTGCCTGATTTTCTGATGCTTATGCACGGTGTGATTGATTCACCGGATATTCCACTGAACGTATCACGCAGTTACTTACAGAGTGACGCAAGCGTGAAAAAAATCAGTGCACACATCACTAAAAAAGTAGCAGACAGGCTCGAAGAAATTTTCAAAGACAACCGCACCGACTTTGAATCAAAATGGGATGATATCAGTGTATTTATCAAGTACGGCATGCTAAGCGAAGATAAATTTTACGAACGTGCTGTGAAGTTCTGTTTATTGAAAAACACTGAAAATAAATTTTTCACTCTTGAAGAATATCGCACGAAAGTGTTGCCGTTACAAACAGACAAAGAAAATAGACTCGTTTACCTCTACACTTCAAATGCTGAAGAGCAGCACAGCTTTGTCGACACCGCAAAAAATCGCGGTTATGATATTCTGACCATGGAAGGTCCGCTGGATTCTCATTTCCTAAATCATATGGAAATGAAACTTGAGCAAACTGCTTTTGTGAGAGTGGATGCCGACACCATTGATAAATTAATTGTGAAAGACGATAATTCAGTTTCCTTGCTTTCAACTGAAGAGCAGGAACTAATTAAGAGCATCGCAGAGAAAAATGTTCCGGTTGAACAGTATGCAGTAGTGCTGGAACACCTTCAACCTTCCGATCAACCGGTAGTAATCACCCGCCCGGAATTCATGCGCAGGATGAAGGAAATGTCGGCAGCAGGTGGCGGCGGACAATTTTCATTTATGGGTGATATGAAAGAAAATTTCAATGTGGTAGTGAATACAAATCACCCGTTGATGAGTAAAATCATTCACGAATCTGATGAACAGGTGAAATCCACTAAAATGAAACAGGTAATCGACCTGGCATTGCTTTCGCAGAATTTGTTGAAAGGTGAAGAGCTGACGAAGTTTATTCAAAAATCCGTAGAACTACTTTGAAATGATAAGTGATAAATGATAAATGATTCAATATAAAGCATGATAATTCAAGTTTTCAATTAAAAAAATAAATTATTAAGTAAGAGTTTGAATTCTTCGTTTTCAATCTTCAATCAAATAACAAAATTTAAAAATTAAAGAGTGCCTTATTTATCATCTATCATTTATCATTTCGAAAAATGAATATCGTTTACTTTATACTTTTAGGAGCAGCGGCAGGTTGGTTAAGTGGTAAAATCATTCACGGTAGCGGTTTTGGTGCTATGGGAAATATCATTGTTGGTGTGTTGGGTGGAATAATCGGAGGCTGGGTTTTTGGAAAATTAGGCGTATCAACCGGCGGAGGACTTTTGGGTTCGTTAGCGACGTCGGTAATTGGTGCGGTGATATTAGTTTATCTTTTATCATTCATCACTCGTAAATAAAGAAGATGATTCTTTTTTAAATTAGCTTCACGAAATAAAGGCCACGAATTACACTTCGACGAGCTCAGTGCGGCGCAAATCTTTACGGATATACAAATTATATCTGAAAACCATTCCGTTTCAAAATCCGTATATCCGTATATATTCGTAATTGGTAGTCTTTATAGTAGAATCTTCAAGAAACTACTATTTCGTCTTTATAGCAGAATCATCACTTGAACCGCGATATCTTATTATTCAGTTTCACCTGCTCAAAATATTTTCCCATGTTCAAAAGCAGCGTGACTGTATGCAGCGAATGGTCTTCTTCTTTTATTGCAAAATAACGACTGTAGCGTATTGAAATTGAAGGTCCGAATAAAAAGGCTCTCACTCCAAGAGTAGCAACCGGTCCGTGATTCCACGCATCACGAACCAGGTGGTATGTATAACCTCCGCCAAAGAACCAGCCGAGATCGTTGTAAAAATCTTTGGATGCATTGTTCCCGAAATTTAATTCGAGGAGCAATGGAAAATCAGCATACACAAATGCACTGTCATCGATTGACGATGAAAAATGATATCCTCCCGACAATTGTGTTCCGACGGAAAATGAAAAATCGGAATAAGACCTGGTAAGACTGAGAGAAGGATTGTAATCGAGGTGAAAAGCCGGCTCGTAGCTGTCGTCGATTTTATAAAATGAAACACCGGCGCCTGCACTGTGCTTGAACTGTTGAGAAAACACGAATGGCTTTTTCGTTGAACCTTTACGCTGCTGAGCCTGGCTCACAGTAAAAACAGGCAGAAATAATAGCACCAACAGTAATTTGATAGATTCCAATTTAGTCATGCCCAAATGTATAAGAAGCAAACGAAATCCATCAAATTTTGGTGTTGCAGGATCTGAATTGCCAGTCAAATTTGCTGAAAATGAAGCAGCTAGCAGCTGTTAAACGTTTATAAACGTTTACTTTTCAACAACTTGTAAAAATTTCTTCATTTAGCCGTATCTTGCAGTCATAATTCAAATTCATTTACTTAAAAGTTTATCACGATGGCTTTAGAAATCACAGGGAAAATTTCCCAAATCCTCCCACTGGAAACCGGGGAGAGCAAAAACGGACAATGGAAAAAGCAACTTTTCATTTTAGATTTTATGGAAGGCAACTACCCTAAAAAGGTATGTATTTCTGTTTGGGGCGACAAAACCGACAGCTTACGCAACATGCAGCCGGGTTCGGATGTGAAAGTATCCTTCAACATAGATTCAAGAGAATTTAATGGCCGCTGGTACACCGATGTGAAAGCATGGCGTATCGAAGCAGCCGGAACTGGGGCACCTGCAAACTCAGGAGCACCGGGCAATTCCATTCCTGATTTCGCGGAACCTACATTTAGTGGTGATAACAACGGAACTGATAACGACCTTCCGTTCTAATTCCCATTACAATTTATTTGTAAATTTGAAGGGGCAATCTTAACTGGTTGCCCCTTTATTATTGCATCACAAATCAAATCATTCACTTCAGCCAAATCAACTCAAGCTATTCAAGAAATAAGTAATTGAATACTGTTGCGTGAGTATGTGTTATTGATAAAAAATCTTCTATGAAAAAAATTGTAATTCTACTGGTCGTTCTTTCATTAAACTCTTTCGCTTTCGCCGAAGAAGGAATGTGGCTTCCGATATTCCTGAAACAACTGAATGAAACCGATATGCAGGCTAAAGGAATGAAAGTTTCTGCGGATGATATATACAGTGTGAACCATTCAAGCATGAAGGATGCTGTGGTATTGTTTGGCGGAGGTTGCACCGGCGAAATTATTTCAGACCAGGGATTGTTACTTACCAATCATCATTGTGGTTTGTCCCAGATTCAATCTCACAGCAGTGTGGAAAAAGATTATCTGAAAAATGGTTTCTGGGCTTATACCATGGAAGAAGAACTCGCATGCCCCGGACTCACTGTTACTTTCATAATTCGTATTGAAGATGTAACATCCAAAGTGAATGCGGTTTTAAAATCAGGTATGACTGAGGAAGCGCGGGACAATGCAATAAAGGAAATAGCGAAACAACTTGAGAAAGATGCCACTGATGGCACACATTTCAAAGCGAGTGTGAGACCATTTTACAATGGTAACCAATTCTACTTGTTTGTTCAGGAAACTTTCAAAGATGTAAGAATGGTTGGAGCACCTCCTTCATCAATTGGAAAATTTGGTGGCGATACCGACAACTGGATGTGGCCTCGTCATACCGGAGATTTTTCCATGTTCAGAGTGTATGCAGGAAAAGATAACAAGCCTGCAGAGTACTCAAAGGACAATGTGCCTTTTAAACCGCGTCATTATTTTCCGGTTTCCATAAAGGGAGTACAGCCCGGCGACTTCACAATGGTATATGGTTTTCCGGGTCGTACTACGCAATACATTCCTTCGTATGCAGTCAGCACTATCATGGAGGTGAATGATCCGGCAAGAATTAAAATCCGCACAGCGCGACTTGAAATCATTGATGAAGCAATGCGTTCAGGGGATAAAATCCGTATTCAGTATATGTCGAAACAAGCTAATATTGCCAATGCCTGGAAAAAGTGGCAAGGTGAGCTCAAAGGTCTGACCCGGTTGAACACTATAAAAGTGAAACAACAGGAAGAACAAAATTTCAACACCTGGATGGAATCAACCAATCGTATGGAATATAAAACTTTGCTTGCTGACTACGAAAAAGCCTATCGTGCACTTCGTCCGCTCACCAAATCATTTGACTATATCAATGAAGCAGCATACGGAGTGGAATTACTGAAATACGCACGTGAATTTAATAAACTGGCAACAATGGTTTCAGAACCTGTACCTGATGAAGCAGCAATTGCCAAAGAAGCGGATAGGATTTCAGCAGGAGCCGGTGGATTTTTTAAGAATATTGATTTGCCGACTGATAAAAAATTATTTGTGGCAATGATGGAGCTTTATTTAAAGGATGTTACACCCGACCACCATCCAAAAGCATTGAAAGATCTGAATGCAAAATACAAAGGCAATTTTGCGAAAGTTGCAGAGGAACTTTATTCAAAAAGCATGTTGTCGGATTCATTAAAAGTGAAAAAACTTCTCACCGGATTTACTTCCAAACAAGCTAAAAAATTACTCCAGGATCCGGCTTACATGCTGGCTCAAAGTTTCTGGGATCTTTATCTTGAGAAAATTGAAAGTGACTTCACACGACTCACAAGTGAAATCGCTCTTCTCAACAGGAAATATATGGCCGGTCAAATGGAACAGCAGACAACCCGCAAATTTTATCCGGATGCAAATTCCACCCTGCGTGTTACTTATGGTAAAGTGGAAGGGTATGAACCAAAAGACGGTGTAACCTATAAATATTACACCACTCTTGAAGGCATCATGGAAAAAGAAGATCCTTCAAATGAAGAATTTGAAGTGCCTGCTAAATTAAAAACACTCTATTCTCAAAAAGATTATGGAGATTATGGAGTGAACAACCAGCTTCCTGTAGCATTTGTAGCATCGAATCACACCACAGGTGGTAATTCCGGAAGCCCTGTGCTGAACGCAAACGGTGAACTGATCGGCACTAACTTCGACCGCGTATGGGAAGGAACAATGAGCGACATCGACTTCGATCCTGATCAGTGTCGCAATATTTCGCTTGATATTCGTTATACGCTTTTTGTTATTGATAAATATGCGGGGTGTAAACGACTCATCGATGAAATGAAAATCATACGGTAGTGACGAGTGGCGAGTAGCGAGTGACGAGTTCTAAAAAAGTGACCAGTTGAAAGTGACAAGCTTGGTATCAGGCGCAAAAAAAGTGTGACGAGTGGCAAGTAGCGAGTGACGAGTCAAAAAAAAGTGACAAGTTGAAAGTGAAAAGTGACAAGTTTTTTATCCGAAACAAAATGTTCTGAATAATAAAAAGAGACAAATGGAAGTGAAAATTTTAATTTTCCAATAATCCACTTGTCACTTTGAACTTGTCACTTGTCACTATTGTGCAAATTATATCAACACTCACGCGTCACTCGCTACTCGTCACTCGCTACTCGTCACTCGTTACTTTCCGCTTAGTATTTGGCGATTGTGAATTTGCCGTTTTTTATTACGTTTCCATCAGCATCCATCATACGGAAAGAATAAATTCCCTGGCTGAAAGCGTTTATTGACATACGCAATTGATTTATTCCTTTCACATTTTCTGTACGGATGAGCTGACCGGACACATTGAATATTCTGATTTCAACAATTTTATTCCCGTCTATTTTAAAATTGATATTTTCGGAAGCAGGATTTGGATATGCTGTCACTTCTTCAATTTCATTTTGATCAGGAATTCCCACTGCACTGTACATATAATACGATGCACCATCAGTCTGACCTGTAGTGCCATTCACATCAATAGTCATCAGCAAGGATCCTGGTCCGTTTTTAAACCAGGAGTATGTAGTAGTGGTATCTGACGGTCCACTTGTTTGCACAAATGTGTATACCCCTGTTCCCAAAAGATCAATGAATGTGCTATCGATAGAAACACTTTGCTGACGCACTCTGATTGTAGATACATACACTCCTGCAGGTGTGATCAGACTTCCCCAGGCATCAGAAAGAAATCCGGCCATAGTATACCTTTTGACCCGTGTACCGGGCGCAGGTGGATTTGCGGGAATATCGATTGTGGCGAGACTGTTATCGGTGCGGGTACTATTATACGTGAAAGGAGTTGGATGAATTAATTGATTGGGATTTAAATTAATAGAAGTAAAAGGGCTTCCCTGGGTTCCTGTGTATAATCCGTCGAGATAAAAACCATCAATTTGTCCTATGAAAAATTGCGCAATAGAATCCTGAGGAAGATAAACTGCATGCGTGGCATTCGGAAATGCAGCAGCCCAACCTGCAGGAGTTGCAGAAGGAGCTATAAAATGCAGCGCGGTTGTATCACTGATGAGGAACGCAGCTGAATAGTCCCATGACTGAAGTCCCGGAGCGGGAGGTGTTATTGTATGCACATTCACACGGTTATCATTGAATGAAACCCAGACGTCGCCTACACCAGGGAAATCCTGCCATGTAATAGTGATTTGAGCGTTGGTTAGTTTGATGCAAAAAATTCCTAGTACTAAAAGTAGAAGTTTAGTTTTCATGACAATGGGGATTAGATCCCTTGAAATTAACTACCCCAATTCCATATAAAAATGATTAAAATCAATTTTCAAGGGCAATTGTCAGAAATAAACAGGTTCGTGGCTATCAGAAAAAAAACAATCCCATCTCAAAAAAACCTCTTAACTTACCCTATCAATCACTGCCATTGTAATTCTGCTAATACAAACCAGTTTGTTTTTTTCATTCATGATTTCTATTGACCACACCTGTGTTTTGCTGCCAATGTGAAGCGGTTTTGCGGTTGCGTGCACATAACCTGATGAAACAGGCCGGAGATGATTTGCATTTATCTCCATTCCTACACAATGATATTTCAAAGGATCCACAGTGAGATATGCTCCAATGCTGCCCATCGATTCGGCAAGCGCCACAGAGGCACCACCATGCAATATACTCATAGGTTGTACTGTGCGATGATCCACAGGCATTTTACCCTTCAGGTAATCTGCGCCAATTTCAGTAATTTCAATTCCCAGGTGCTCCAGCATATTATTTGTGGTCAGGAATTTTAGTTCTTCGATTGTGTATTGTTTGAACCAGATCATAATATGATAGTTTAAATTGAATTCCGCCTCCTTAAATCAATTAATCCCAGTATTGATTAGAATAAGGTGGGTCGTGTTTTCCTAACACGCCACGGGGGAAAATAGTTTTATAAATTTCTCCCATAAAGATACGAATGCGGAAGAGATAGATAGGAGAATTGAATGACTCCTGAATTTTTCCATTGTTTACAATGGCCAGCCTGAATCCTAAACCTGCACTGAGTCCGACCCACCGCAGTATCCTGTATGTTGCGATGCCACTGGGACCAAAAAGTACCACTCCTCCTTCATCGGTTTTTTTTGTTTGATAATCCCCGTCTATCTTTTCATAATATTTGAAATACGAAGTTCCGAATCCCATCATCACAGGCATTGTGATTTGCCAGCGCTTGCTGTTGTAAAAAGTATATTCCGCACTCAATGTCAAATATGACAATGACAATTCTGCATTTACTATGGAATCAAGTTTAGTGTCCTGTGTGGTGATACTTTTATCGGTAACAATATCAGAAACCAGTGATGCGTATCCAATTCCAAATCGTAGCTTCTTTCTGAATTCAATTCCTGTACGGATTTCATTTGTAGTGGCACCTTTGCCGGCTACAAATGAACTTGTGCGGTCGAGGGTAAGAAATAATTTGGGTTTGTGCTTGAAGCTGAAAAATGGAGTGTCGACTGCTGTTTTTGAATTTTGTGCATTTGCTCCAATCCCCGCCAACAGAAGAAATACAATAATTGAAATGGCAAGGGTTGCACGAACCATGAATAGTAAACGGGAATTGAAATTATTTATTCAAATTTCGTAAAAAAGTTTCCTTGGCGGGATGGGTACCGGCCTGAGATATTAACAGTAAAAGAAAGCTTTACGCAACAAGCTTGATTGCGAACAGGAATTAAACGAACAAAGCCCACCTTAAGGCGGGCTTTGTTTTATGTTAGCGATCCGGTGTTTTTAAAAATCTCCGGGTCTGTTTGATTCAGGAGTTGCTGAGTAAGGAACAGTTTGTGGAATATAGTCTTCCTTTGCTCCCGGCTTGCTGTAATCATATGGCCAACGGTGCACTTCCGGAATTGCTCCAGGCCAGTTACCATGCAAATGTTCAACCGGTGCAGTCCATTCAAGTGTATTGGATTTCCATGGATTCTGAGGAGCTATTTTGCCTTTGAACATGCTGTAGAAGAAGTTGACTGCAAAAATCAACTGCGCTACTCCGGCAATGATTGCGAATACCGAAATGAGTTCGTTGATATTGATCAACTGATCAAATCCTTCATAAGCAGTGTTTGCATAATACCTTCTTGGTACACCTGCAAGACCAATAAAGTGCATTGGGAAGAATACGCCATACACACAAATAATAGTCAACCAGAAGTGAACATAACCAAGTGTTTTATTCATCATGCGGCCGTACATCCGAGGGAACCAGTGATACACACCCGCGAACATTCCGAAAATCGCCGAACTTCCCATTACAATATGGAAGTGGGCAACTACGAAATATGTATCGTGCAGGTTGATGTCAAGCGCTGAATCTCCAAGGATAATTCCGGTCAAACCACCAGTGATGAAGAATGAGACCAGACCAATGGCAAAGAGCATGGCCGGTGTCATGACAATGTTGGCCTTCCATACCGTGGCTATGTAGTTGAATACTTTTACGGCGGATGGAATCGCTACAAGGAGTGTAGTGAATACGAACACAGATCCAAGGAATGGATTCATTCCGGTGATAAACATATGGTGACCCCAAACGATGAAGGAAAGGAATGCGATAACTAACATGGATGCAATCATGGCTTTGTAACCGAAGATCGGCTTACGCGACATGGTTGAAATAACTTCAGAAGCCAGACCTAATGCAGGCAACAATACGATGTATACTTCAGGGTGACCGAGGAACCAGAACAAGTGTTGGTAAAGGATCGGGCTACCACCGGTGTGATCAAGTGGAACACCACCGATAAAGATATCTGACAAATAGAAACTTGTACCCATGCTACGGTCAAATACCAGAAGCAAGGCAGCAGCAACCAACACAGGGAAAGAAAGGATTCCCAGGATAGCCGTGATCATGAACGCCCAAACAGTCAAAGGCAATCTTGTCATTGACATTCCTTTGGTACGAAGGTTAATTACAGTAGCTACGTAGTTGATACCACCAAGAAGAGCCGATACAATGAACAACACCATTGAAACAAGCCACATTGTCATTCCCAAACCTGAACCGGGTATTGCCTGGGGCAATGCACTTAAAGGCGGATAAACCGTCCATCCACCGGATGCAGGACCTGCTTCAATAAAGAGAGACGCGAACATTACAGTTGATGAAGCAAAGAAGAACCAGAAGGATAACATGTTCAGGAATCCTGAAGCCATATCCCTTGCACCCACCTGAAGTGGAATGAGTAAGTTACTGAATGTACCACTCAATCCTCCGGTGAGTACCATGAACACCATGATAGTACCGTGAATTGTAACAAGCGCCAGGTAAAAGCCCGGATCTAATTTTCCGTCTTTTCCCCATTTACCAATTACACTTTCAAGAAATGGGAAAGTCTGATCAGGCCAGGCAAGTTGCAAACGGAAAAGCATCGACATACCCATTGCAAGAAAAGCCATCAATACAGCAACCAGGAGGAACTGTTTTGAGATCATCTTGTGATCGGTAGTAAATATGTATTTGGTCAGGAACGTCTGGTGGTGTTCGTGATCATGATCATCATGCCCGTGCGCAACATCATGCACAGCATGAGAGGTATCTTTAACTTCCATTCGGATATATTATTGAATTACTTATTCTTTATTGAGATACTGATTCAGAATTAAATTTTAGCAGTTTCTGAAACACTGCCCTCTGCGTTTGCAGCAACCTTCGATCCTGCAGAAGCTGGCATAGCAGGTTTTTCTCCCTGCAACCATGTCTTGAATTCCGCCGGGTCATCAACTTTAACCGTCATTTTCATCATGTAATGTGCAACACCGCAGATCTTATTGCAAAGCAGTACATAATCAAACTTGTCGTTTTTAGTAATGCTACGCATCTCTGCAGTGGTGATAGTAGGCTCCATATAAAATGAAGTATTCATACCCGGCACACAATTCATTTGTGTTCTGAAATGCGGGAAGTATGCAGAGTGAATTACATCGCGTGAATTAAACTGGAACAAAATAGGAACACCTTTTGGGAGGTGCATTTCTGCAGCCTTGGTGATGATATCATCTTTCGCTGCAGGATCACTGAAATCAATTCCTAGCGGGTTGTCATCAGTAATCAGTTTGTAGAATGAACGTCCAAGCTGATTATCGGCACCTGAGTAACGAGCCATCCAGTTAAACTGCATTCCGTAAACCTGAACTACCATTCCGTCTTTAGGATGACTTTGTGTCATTTTGTTCCACTCGCGCAATCCGGTTACAATTAAAGCGGAAAGCACAATTGTTGGAACAACAGTCCAGATCAATTCGAGTTTGTGATTTTCAGGATAGAATAACGCGAAACGTTTTTTGTCGTGCTGGTATTTGTAAACAAAATAGAAGAGCGCGATCTGAGTTATGAAGAACACGATTCCAATTACAGCAAAGTTGATATTCAACAGAAAATCGGTTTGCACACCATGAACTGAAGCACTTTTTGGAAGCATGAAAGGCTGATACTTGAAAGTCATGTATATCATCAATCCAAGACCGAGTACCATGAACAGCATCATACCGATACCATTCATTGTATTGTGCCGTTTCTGCTCTTCCTCTTCGTCATCGCCGGAAAGTACGGAAGCAAGCTGCGAAACATTCATCAGCCTGATCACTACAAGTATTCCAAGCAGTGCGGCTATTATCATCAGGAGGTTCATTCAGTTTCCTTTATTTTTCTGTTATTCAATTATCTTAACTACTTAAACTTACTCTATTAAATTGTGTGGTGTAAACTCTCCTGAAGTAGCGGGTGTTTCTCACGAAGCAGCGGTGCTTTTGCAAGAGCCTTTTGCACTACAAACATAAACAGTCCCAGGAAGCCCAGAGTTGTTCCGATTTCCATCCAGCCAATATGCCAGTGTTCCTGAACTACACCCGGAGTGATCATGAGGAATACATCTATCCAGTGACCAATAAAGAGGATCACGGAAATGGTCATCAATAAATTCAATTTTCTTTTTGCATCGCGTGTCATGAGTAACAGGAACGGTGCAAAGAAATTAATCAGGAAGTTTGCAATAAATAATTCACGGTAGCTTTCGAAGCGAATCATGAAATACGTTACCTCTTCAGGGATGTTGGCATACCAGATAAGCATGAATTGTGCGAACCACAGATAAGTCCAGAAGATACTGAAGGCAAACATGAATTTACCAGCATCGTGCAAGTGGTGTTCCGTAATGAATGGCATGTTGCCTCTTTTCACCAGGTAAACCAAAATAAAATTCATTACCGCAAGTCCGCTGATGAACAATCCCGCAAAGGTGTACCATCCGAACAATGTAGAATACCAGTGTGTATCAATCGACATGATGAAATCCCATGCAGAAGTAGAGGAAGTTACAGCAAACAATACAAGGAATGTAATCGCATGACGTTTTGCTTTAAAATAATGAGAAGTACCGCCATCAATTTCTTCCTGAAGGGAATGCTTTCTGAACAGGTAAGTATATCCGATCCAGATTGCGAAATAGGCAAACATCCTGATGATGAAGAAAGGCAGGTTAAGATAACCTGATTTTCCTGCTATAATTTTGTCGTATTCTGCAGAAGTTGGATCGTATAGTTCAGCATGCAACCAATGGTACAGATAATGTCCACCACTATGACCTGCGATATAATTTCCAAAAAACACAATGATCATTAACACCGCTGCATATGGGAGAAATTGTCCCATTGCTTCCAGAATTCTTTTAAGTACCACAGACCAACCTACCTCAGCAGCATATTGCACAGCGAGGAAGAACGTCCCCGCAAGGGAAATAGCCATAAAATAAAAAGTGTTGTGCAATAAATTTGACCACGCCTGGTGACTGTGCGTCAGGAAGCTTGCAGCAATGGAGATTACTCCGACTGCAATCAACACAAAAGCAATCGTTTTATTTTTTTGGGTGAAAATGTAATTCATAGTTCAATCGGTTATTTATTCATTGCCACGGTTGAGTCTTTCGGTGCAGCCGCAGTACTATCGGCTGTAGTTGATGCGCCACCGGCATGGGCGAGCTGATGCACATACATTACAATTTTCCAGCGCTCTTCAGGATTCACCTGTGAAGCATGAGAACCCATCAGGTTAACACCATAAGTGATGGTGTGATAAATTTTGCCATCTGTTAGATCCTTCATGTTGCCACCTCTTGATGAAACACCTGTTGCATAAGCAGGAGGAGGAGGAAATTTACCGGTTGCGATCAATGATCCGTCGCCACCACCTGTTGCACCATGACAATGCATGCAGAAATTTGTGTAAAGTTTTTTACCCTGTGCAAGATTTACTTCGTTAGCCTCGAAAGGATTTTTGAGATCCATTCCTGCAGCAGCATAACCTTCGTTGGTAGCAGGATAATGGAAGAATGTATAATCTCTTGGAATGGTTCCGGCAACAGGTAAACGGGCTGAAGTACTGTCAGCGAACAATGCATTCACATCATAAGCTTTATAGGCTTTGGTGCGATACATATCCGGCATGTATTCGTATCCGCGTTTATTAGGATCCTTGCTGCAGGATGCTGCAAAGAATATTACAGAGAGCAGCAGCACTCCTGAAAACAGCTTCATTTTAGTTTGATTCATTTCTGAGAAGTTCTTTTATTTAAGTTTTAGAAGCTTAGTCTTTAACATAAATGGCACCTGCTTCTTTCATTGCTGCATGAGCGGCCGCCTTTTCAGTATCGTTCTTTACTTCAATTGACATTACAAAGCGATCGTCAGCCATGCGGTCATCAATTACATGAGGTTCAACTCCAGGAAGCAATTTGCTGCGCAGGAAGAAAGTAATTACCATTCCGTGTGCCGCACACAATACCGTTACCTCAAAGGTTACCGGGATGAACGCTGCAATATTTTTATACAATGCAAAACTTGGTTTACCTCCGATATCCATTGGCCAGTCCCAGATGTTCATGTACCAGATCATAAGGAGAGCAAGACTTGTTCCTGTGCAACCGTATAAAAACGATGTCATAGAAATGCGTGTACGCTTTAATCCAAGTGCATGATCCAGCCCGTGAATCGGGAATGGTGCAATCACATCAGTAACTTTAAATTTCTTTTCCCTCAATTTAGGGATGGCGCTCAGGACTACATCATCATCCTCGAAAACACCGTATGCCATTTTAGTGCTCATGGTGGTGGGCTCCTTTCTTTTTAGCCTGTGAACTTGAACTCTTAACAATCGTCTTTAATTCGCTCATTGCGATTACCGGGAAGAACCGGGTAAATAACAGGAACGGAACAAAGAATAATCCGAGAGAACCAATGAAGATACCTACCTCAACCCAGGTTGGATGATACATCGTCCAGCTTGATGGCATATAGTCACGGTGAAGAGAAGTAACAATGATTACAAATCGCTCAAACCACATTCCGATATTTACGAAAATAGAAATGAAGAACGTCGCGAATACACTTGTACGAAGTTTGCTCGACCAGAACAGCTGAGGCGTGATTACGTTACATGTCATCATGCTCCAATATGCCCACCAGTATGGACCGGTTGCGCGGTTGATAAATGCATATTGCTCATACTCCACTCCGGAATACCAGGCGATAAAGAATTCAGTGATATATGCCACACCTACAATAGAACCAGTGATCAGGATAATCCTGTTCATCATATCAATGTGGTAAATGGTAATGTATTCTTCAAGATTTAAAACCTTACGGGTGATAATAAGAAGCGTTTGCACCATAGCGAAACCTGAGAAGATTGCACCTGCAACGAAGTAAGGAGGGAAAATGGTAGTGTGCCATCCCGGAACAAGAGATGTAGCGAAGTCCATGGATACGACCGAGTGAACAGATAGTACCAGTGGTGTGGAAAGTCCTGCAAGTACAAGTGAAACTTCTTCAAAACGCTGCCAGTTCTTTGCAGTTCCTGTCCAGCCAAAGCTTAATACAGTATACCAGAATTTCATTGTTTTTGTTTTCGCACGATCACGAACCGCAGCGAAATCAGGAATCAAACCTGTGTACCAGAATACCAACGAAACAGAGAAATAAGTAGAGATCGCGAATACATCCCACACAAGTGGTGAGTTGAAGTTCACCCATAATGAACCGAATTGGTTAGGTAATGGTAATGGCCAGTAAGCCACCCATGGACGACCCATGTGAGATACGATGAAAGATGCTGCGCAGATTACGGCGAAAATTGTCATCGCTTCAGCGGAACGGTTAATTGATAATCTCCATTTCTGACGGAATAACAAAAGGATCGCAGAAATCAATGTTCCTGCGTGACCGATACCGACCCACCAAACGAAGTTTGTGATGTCCCACGCCCAACCTACAGTTTTGTTCAGTCCCCAAACCCCGAGACCTGTACCTAAAGTGTAGGATACAGCGATGATCCACCATAGTAACGCCATGGAGGCAAGTGTGAAAGCCGCCCACCAGTATTTGTTGGCTTTTCCTTCAATGGGCCTGCATACATCCTCTGTAATCTGGTGCAGACTTTTGTCACCAAGGATAAGCGGTTCCCTTAATTCTGATTCGTAGTGCATATTGTAATTGTCAGTATCTGATTTTAAAAATCACTTTTGCTATCACGCTTTACCGCTGTTAGCATCCTTGTTTCTAACCTTTGTTTGATAATATACCGAAGGCAATACATCAAGTTCTTCCAGCAGGTGATATGCACGCTCCTGTTTTGCCTCTTTGTTTAATCTGCTTTCTTTATCGTTGTAATCTCCGAATGTAATTGCATTAGTAGGGCATGACTGTGCACAAGCAGTGTTGATTTCACCATCTTTTGGACGACGCCCTGCTTTCTTAGCTTCCAGTTTACCATACTGAATGCGCTGAACGCACATTGAGCATTTTTCCATTACCCCTCTTGAACGTACGATTACATCAGGATTCAATACCATCTTACCTAAATCATCGTTCATGTTGTAATTGAACTGTGGATTGTCGGCGTACTTGAACCAGTTGTATCTTCTTACTTTATAAGGACAGTTGTTTGCGCAATATCTGGTTCCTACACAACGGTTGTAAGCCATCATGTTAAGACCTTCAGAGCTATGTGTTGTTGCAGCAACCGGACAAACCGTTTCACACGGAGCGTGGTTACAGTGCTGACACATTACAGGCTGGAAAACTACTTCAGGACTTTCTGAAGGCGCTTCCATTTTACTCAACATGTCTATTTTACCCATGCCGTCTTTTTCAGCACTGGCTTTAGTAGTATCACTTGAATAATAACGATCGATACGTATCCAGTGCATTTCACGTGAACGGTTGATCTCATCTTTACCAACTACAGGAACGTTGTTCTCAACCTGGCACGCAATCACACATGATCCGCAACCGATGCAGGAGTTCAAGTCGATTGACATACCCCAAAAGTGGTTTGGCTTTTCGAATCCCGGGTCTTTTTCAGTAGCCCACAGATCCATTTCTGTAGCTTTTACTTTTCCTTTATAAGTCTCTAACATTACATCAGGATTTCCTGCTTTAGGATCCTTGATGAATTGATCGAGGTTGGTTTCTTTTACAATAGCACGGCCCATCATGGTATGGTGGGTTTGAGTCGCAGCCAGTACATAATCATCGTCAGTAGTTTTGTTCAATGAAGCACCGGTTGCATAATAATGAATGTTACCATTCATCATTGTTGCCATCGGATATGCATTGAATCCAACATTGTTACCTGCTTTACCTGCACTGATACGTCCGTATCCCATGGCAATGGCAACTGTTTGATCAGCCATACCCGGTTGCAGATACACAGGTCCTTTCACTACTTTATTTCCTGCTTTGATTTCTATAACAGTTCCCTGAACATAACCTTTATCAGTAGCATAAGCAGGTGACATGGCAATGTAATTATCCCAGCAAACTTTTGAAATAGGATCAGGAAGTTCCTGCAACCATGGGTTGTTTGCATGTTGTCCGGTTCCAATTCCTGTTTTCTCATAAATCACTACTTCTATACCATCTGACTTTGAAGCAGACGTAGCAGCAGAAGCAGCAGCACTTACATCACCAGAAAAAGTAGCTGGAGATGCAGATGCTACAGTTGTTACAAATACACCTTCCTGTAAAGCTTTTGTCCAGAATGCATCTGCGGAACTGATTCCTGTTTGCTGTCCGAACATATTTTTACTCCAGTGATTTTGAACATAAGTCAGATAATCCTGGTAAGGTAAACCTGCCCATTGAATAAGGCTATCCTGCATTTGTCGTGTGTTGAACAAATTGCGGATGGTAGGTTGTGTAAGACTGTAACTTCCTTTCACCGGCTCGGCATCATTCCATGATTCGAGGTAATGGTGATCAGGACAAACATATGCTGACAAAGCAGCAGTTTCATCAATTGATGAAGCAAAAGAAACTACAGTTGGTACTTTCTTAAGTCCTGCAGTAAAGGATGCAGCATCAGGATAAGTATATGCAGGGTTTGTATTATAAACCATCAGCACATCCACACTACCACTGTTCATGTCAGCAATTAATGTGGCAACTTTTTCATCACTTCCCTGACGGAGATTTGAATGTGTATCGATATTGATTGTAGTTCCGTAGCTGCCAAGTAAATTATTGATAGCGTTTACTACAACCTGTACATTGGCATCATTTGAACCTGATACTACCAGAGCTTTTCCTTTGCTGTTCCAGAGATCTTTAGCAGCTTTGGTAATGCCATCTTCAATTCCGGTTGCAATAGCAGAGCTTGCCGAAGCTGCACCGGCCATTGCAGCAAGTTTGTTATATAAAGAAACAACTGCAGCACCGTGCTGACTTGGTTTCATTTTATAACGGTGATCAGCATTTGAACCTGTAACAGACATTGTAGATTCAAATTGATAGTGACGTGACATTGTTTTTTTATCAAACAATTTACGTGTCACTGCATATTGCCTTGCATTCTCGGTAGGGTTTACCCAGTTTGAAAGAAAATCTGCACCGAAACCAACAATCACATCCGCATTATCAAAATGATAAGTTGGAATAGCTGATTTACCAAATGAAAGTTCATTTGCTTTCAACATTCCTGAGAAAGAAATGGCATCATAAGTTACCACTTCAGTACCCGGATATTTAGCAGCGAACTCTGCAAAAAGTGCTTTAGTAGAAGGGCTTATTATTGTAGAAGTAAGGATACGGATTTTGCCTCCTTTTGCAGAAGCAGTAGCCAGTTTACCTTTCAGATCTTCGTCGATTGATTTCCAGTTGGCATCTTTACCATTAACCAGTGGACCACTTGCACGATTGATATCATACAGTCCGAGTACAGAAGCCTGAACCCTTGCGTGAGTTGCACCTTTTGAAATGGACGACATATCATTGCCATCCACTTTAATTGGTCGTCCTTCACGTGTTTTTACAAGAAGGCTTGCATAATCATGCCCGTCAAAAAACGTAGAGGCATAATAATTAGGCACACCTGGAAGAACTTCTTCCGGCTTGATAAGATAAGGAATCGACTTTTTAACAGGAGCTTCGCAGGCAGCCAGGGTAGCGGCAGCCATACCAAATCCGAGGAATTTCAAAAAATCCCTTCTGGGGGTCGCATCAGAAGATTCAGCTTTTTTGCCGAGTACTTCATCAACGGGAAGATGTTCGAAAAACTCATTGTTTTTCAGTCTGACGAACTCCGCATCGTTACGTAGTTCCTCAACACCTTTCCAGTATTTTTTTTCCATAATGATTATTGTATTGTATCTAAAATCGGAATCTTAATAATGACAACG
>Ga0190274_10000535_pt1 | contig 22498 bp, 17 predicted proteins | sample Popmic531T_FD_133002 | JGI IMG/M metagenome (GOLD analysis project Ga0190274, IMG submission 133002) | Populus adjacent soil microbial communities from riparian zone of Yellowstone River, Montana, USA - 531 T | ecosystem: Environmental > Terrestrial > Soil > Riparian zone | place: USA: Montana... | reverse complement strand
CCACGACCGCCGCGGCCACGGACGTTCGAGCCAGCCCTGGACTGGCAATGACATGGATACCTATGCTGACGACCTCGCCGAGCTCGTCCAGCACCTCGATCTCAAGAATGTCATCCACGTCGGTCACTCCACCGGCGGCGGTGAAGTCGCGCGCTACATCGCCCGACACGGCACCAAGCGCGTGGCCAAGGCCGTGCTGATCGCTTCGGTGCCGCCGATCATGCTGAAGACCGCCGCCAATCCGGCCGGCCTGCCGATCTCGGTATTCGACGGCCTGCGCGCCAGTGTCGTCGCCGACCGCTCGCAGTTCTGGAAGGAGCTCAGCATGCCCTTCTACAGCTACAACCGCACCGGCGCGCATGTTTCCGAAGGCGTGCGCAACTCGTTCTGGCTGCAGGGCATGATGGCCGGCTTCCCCGCCGCCTATTTCTGCATCAAGGCGTTCTCCGAAACGGACCAGACGGAAGACCTGAAGAAGTTTGACGTGCCGACGCTCGTCATCCAGGGCGACGACGACCAGATCGTGCCCTTCGCTGACGCCGGCGCGCTGCAGGCCAAGCTGGTCAAGGGCGCGATCCTGAAGGTGTACAAGGGCGCCCCGCATGGCCTGTGCACCACCCACAAGGATCGGGTCAACGAAGAGCTGCTGGCGTTCTTCAAGGCCGAGGCGCAGCGCGCGGCCTGAAACCTCTCGCAATGAAGCGAACGAAAACCGCGACCCGGCTCCTGCCCGGGCCGCATCGTTCTTCAGGCTGAGAAAATCGAAACTGGCGCCAACCCCTCGCAGGGCGAGGCAACGCGAACCTCACCCGGATTCGCGGTGAAGGGTTCAACGAAGCGCGGCCTACGCGAGGGTCGAAGCCTGGTGAAACCGTCAAAGTCCGAGATCGGAGAGTCCCGGATGGTCCGCGGGCCGCGGCCCGGAGCGATCCCAATGGTACTTGCGCTCGGACTCCTTGATCGGCAGATCGTTGATCGAGGCAAAGCGCCGCTGCATCAGCCCGTTGTCGGCAAACTCCCAGTTCTCGTTGCCGTAGGAGCGAAACCAGCTTCCGGAATCGTCATGCCACTCATAAGCAAAGCGAACGGCGATGCAGTTGTCGGTGAAGGCCCAGAGCTCCTTGATCAAGCGGTAGTCGAGTTCCTTCACCCATTTTCGCGTCAGGAACGCGACGATCGCCTCCCGGCCGCGGACAAACTCCGACCGGTTGCGCCAGTAGCTGTCCGGGGTGTAGACCTGTGATACCAGTTGCGGATTGCAGGAATTCCAGCCGTTCTCGGCGCCCCGGACCTTCTGGATGGCGGTCTCGCGGGTGAACGGCGGCAAGGGCGGGCGGGTTTCCGTCACGTCGAAACTCCATTGTCTGATCTCAGCATGCCGCCACTACTGTATCCGGGGCGTGCGTCCCGTCTTTCGGACGGTGGCTGATATTTGTGGGAAAGCACGGCCCGGCGGTCGAATGATACTGCGCCCGCTACCGCAGGCGCGTTACGCACCGGCGGGGCATTTCACGATAGTCCTGGTCAGGTTTGGGCCGGACTGAAAATCCACCGCTCCCGGCAAGTGCCTCGATGATCGAGACGCGCCGTCCCGGAACTCACGAATGCGGACCTGTCCGGCCCGATTCGTACAGGAACCAGACGCGGCGCTCAGTCTCGTCGATCCAGTTCTCCAGCACGCTTGCGGTCGCGACATCGCCATATTCGTCGCAGAGCTCGTGGACCCGCCGCATTTCCTGCGTGAGCTGCTGGTTGTCGCTGCGCAGCTCCGCCAGCATGTCCTTCGGGTCGACATAATCGGCGTCGTTGTCGAGGATGCGTTGCTCCCGTGCGATGTGCCCGATCGACCGCAGTGTCGTTCCGCCGATCTTGCGCGCACGCTCGGCGATGTCGTCGGTCATGGCGAAGATCTGCTCGGACTGCTCATCCAGCAAAAGATGATAGTCGCGAAAATGGCTGCCCGACATGTGCCAATGGAAGTTCTTGGTCTTGAGGTAAAGGGCAAAGACGTCCGCGAGCAGAGCCCTCAGCGCGGCGGGGATGTCCCGGTTCGCATTGGCTCCGAGATCGGTCGGGCTTTGCAGGTCTGCTCTGGTCATTGTTGTTTTCCTTGTCGGGTTGGTATTGCGAAGTTGTAGTCACGCTCTCGGCAGCGGTCTTTCCAATCCGCGATAAGCTTGCGGAATTGCACGCGTCTGACGGCGCTGGTTTCATTCGGCCGGCGTCGCGCTGTCCCTTCGCGGCAACGGGGCGATCGTTTCGAAAACGCCGTCGCGCCGGATCAGTGCGTGGTACAGTCCTGCAGCGATATGCAGCAGCACCAGCGCGAAAAACGCGAAGCCGAGATAGAAATGCGCGTTCCACAGCAGCGTGTGCACGGTATCGCTTTGCGACAACAGCGCCGGAATCCGGATAGCGCCGTACAGCACCACCGGATAGGCCGCGGCCCAGAGCATCCCCAGACCAAGCAAGGGCATGACGATCATCAGGCCATACAGCGCATGGTGAGATAGTTTCGCTCCGAATTTCATGGTCTTGGGCAGGTCGTCCGGCAGCGGCGGAGCACCGTAGCGCAGTCGCAGCGCCAGCCGGATCAGCACAAGCACCAAGAGAGTGGCGCCCAACGTCTTGTGGGCCAGGATGAGCGGCAGGTATTTCGGGGTGATGGTGGAGACCATGCCGACACCAATGAAGAGCATGGCGATTATGCAGGCTGCCATCAGCCAGTGCAGCAGGCGCTGAAACAGGTTGAAACGGCGAGGAGGGCTGGTCATGGCTTGGTTGCCTCGGTTCGCGGATAATCCTTGGCTTCGGCCGTGCGCAGATCATAGGATTTGCGGTAGACCGACGAGCGCGCGGCCGGGAATGGATCGTCCGATACCCGGATACCCGGCGGCAAGACGGTCGGATCGAAGTTGATGTCGCGGCAGGGGCCATCCCGTTCGGGCTCGATCCGCAGCACCACCAGGGTCCCAACCGGAACGGTGCGACGGCCTTGCGGCCAAGCCTTGCTGGGATCGGCCGTGGGGTCGCCGGGATCGGCCACCGTCACCGCCATGGTCCAGCGCTGCGCACCGGCAGTACGCACCCTCTCCCTGATTTCCTGCTCAAGAAAGTTCGGACCGCGCTTTTCGAGATCGACCTGCGAGACCGGGACGGGCTGCGCCGCCGGCAGCAGCGACCACCGCACCGCATGATCGCCGCCGGCGCCGTCGGTGAAGATGAAGCTATTGAGACTGTGATATGGCTCCTCCGCATAACTTGCTGTCCAGGGCGCCGTCTTGGCCCAATCCGAGAAGGCGGCGATCTCCGGATTGGCGTCCGCGAACGTCTTCATGGCATTCGGATCCTTGCTGGCCGACGCCAGCAACAGACCGTGAAATGCCTGCGGCGTGGAGACCGGAAAGACCGGTGGATTGATCATGGCCGACCGCCATTCGTGGCCGTCGTCCGACGAGATCAGCAGTCCCATGCCACGCACCCGCACCGTGGCATCGGCTGCATCCGGATTGGGCGTACCGAGATTAAAACGGCCGAGAGCCGGATAGCGACCCTGCTCGAAGACTCTCGCGCTCGAAAGCGGCACCCCGTTTCCGTTCGCCTCGAACACGCCGGTAAAGCAAATGCCCTTGGCGTGATTGCGCCGGTGCCCGGGCGGCACTCCGCCCGGCGGCGTTAGCGCTTCCACCACCTTCTCCGGCGTAAGACGCTGCGACGAGAGCCATCCGGCAGTATAGGCGAAGGCGGCGACGCTGCCTCCGAGGATGGCTGCGATCAGCACGAGCGGTCCAAGCCCCGATCGCGGCAGGTTGCGTGGCTGGTTCATTCCGTCTCCATCAGCAGTCCAGAGCGAGTGGCCTGCTTGTTCGCGGCGCTGCCGGCCCATGGCTCGCGAATACGCCCATGCTCTGCTTGTAGCTGTCGGCTACAGCCGCGATCTTCTCAAACCCACCGGATTTTTCGGGAAGGCACGCTGCGGGAAAATGCCAATGCCGCCTAATCGCGCACGAATTCGCGTAAAATCAGTTCATCTCTCGCAGTAAATCCCGTGCCGCCACCAAATCTGCACTGCCAGCCCCTTCGGTGAAACGGTCATAGATCGGGACGAGGATACAACGCGCCTCGTCGCCGCGGCCGCTTTCCAATCTCAGGCGCGCAAGGCTCGTCGCGGCCCGCAGTTCCCACGCCAAGGCCTGCTGCTGCGTCGCCAACTCGAGCGCGCGCTGAAAGCCCTCGTCCGCCTTAGCCACGCAAGGTTCGCGCGCCGACATCAGGATAGCCCTTTGACGCGAAGCAGTTCCGGCAAGATGAAAAGGTCTCCGTTGCGCTCAGTCATTGCGGCGGCTTCATCGATAGCGTCGATCGCGATTTCGTACCGGCCAGTCATGGCCAGGCCCTCTGCCATCGCCATCATGAACGAGGTCGTCTGCAGTTCGTATCCGATAGTGTGCAGGATTCCCAATGCCGCGCGCAACTCCGAAACGCCCGATGCGGGCCCACCTCTCCGGACCAGCAGCTCTCCCTTTATCGCACGGGCCACCACTTGATACGGAAGCAACGAATTTTGGCTGGCCATTTCGATCATCCGCTCCACGCATTGTTGGGCGCTGTCGAAGTCGCGGCTCCAAAGAAACAGGCGGGTTGCCAAAACGAAAACGATGCACATCGTAACGGGATGGTTGACGGCGCGAACCTTGTCGACGGATTCTTGCGCTATCGCCAGCGATTGGTCCGGAAAGCCCAGCAGCCAGAGCGCGTGCGCCAATGCAATGCGTACGCGGGCGCGAAAATCAAGCGCGCCAAAATGGAAGGCATCGATTTGCGAAGAGACGGGAAGCTCGATCAGCGCGGCCTCGAAATGACGGCGGGCGCGGATACAATCTCCTTCAAAGAGACGTGAAGCTCCCATGACCGTGTGCGCTTCGGCGATCGCCATGGGGTCGGCGATTTCCCTGGCAACAGGCTCGCTCCGCTTCGCATATTCGAGCGCCGTGCGAAACTGTCCAAGCCTGGAATGATAAAGATGGAGACGGGACAGCAAGCGGAGCTGATATTGCAGATGTCTGAGTTCCTCCGCAAGCACCAGGCTCCGATTCAACGCGTCTTCCGATCGTTTGTTCTTTCCCTCCAGATGCATGCCCGCGAAACCAAAGGCCGCCTGCAGCTCCATCTCCAGCCGGGTCCCGCGGGTCGTTGCATCGAGCAAGGCGATCGCGCGCTCCGCCCAATGGCGGCATTCCGTTAACAGGGACATCTCCATGAACAGACGCCCCGAAGCCGCAGCCAGCGGGACAGCCACCCCCATGTTCTCCCGCTTGCGAAAGCTCCAATCCAGGGCGGCACGAACGTTGCCGAGATGGATTGCGAAATTGGAGAACACCTTGCCGTCCCGCGGCGACGGCGGACCTGCAGCGGTAGTTTCGAGAAATCCCAGAAAATAGACCGCGTGTCGAAGCGACGTCGGCTCCGCGTCCCCGCTATCAATCAGCCTGCCAAGGGCATAAATGCGGGTGGTGTCGAGCAGGCGATAGGTTGTTGCCGGCCCGCTCGCATCGATAGCAACTAATGACTTTGCCAAGAGGCCAGCGAGTGCCGTGACGACCTGATCTTCGTTGGCATGCGCTCCGCTCGCGACCCGTCGCGCCGCTTCAAGGGAGAAATGGCCTGCGAATGCCGACAGCCTGCGCAACACCGTCCGTTCACCGTCGCTCAACAGATGATAGCTCCAATCGAGCGTCGCACTCAGCGTTTGATGTCGGGACGGAGCCGTTCGCCTGCCCTGCCATAACAGTTCGATTCTGCTGTTCAGGCGAGCCGCCGTTTCCCGCAAACCAAAGGCACTGACGCTGCCGGCCGCCAACTCGATCGCCAGCGGTATGCCATCCAGCGCGCGACAAATCTCGGCCACCAGTGGACTCTGCATGCCGTCGAGCGTCAAAGGATATCCACTCGCAACCACGCGTTCGACAAGAAGCTGGGCGGCGGGGAAGCTCAACACCTGTTCTGCGGTCAGTTCGGAATCGGAAGGAGGACAGTTCAGTGGCGGGAGCGTTAGCATACGCTCACCATCGGCGCGCAGCGCCTCTCTGCTTGTCGCCAGAATGTATGTTTGTGGGCCGCCTTGAAAGAGCCGCTCGGCAACAAGCGCGACCTGCTCGATGACGTGTTCGCAGCTATCGAGGATCAACAGCGTCCGCCTGTTTCTCAGATATGCAATCAGTCCGGCAATGGGATCATGCGATTGAATGAGCCCCATGGTGGATGCGACCACGGCCGGCACGAGGTGAGCATCCTGAACCGGCGCCAGATCGAAGAAGACGACTTCGCCTTCGAAATTTGCGAGCAAGGCGCGCCCCGCGGCGGCGGCCAGCATCGTCTTGCCCATGCCTCCCGGTCCGACGATAGTGACGAACCGCTCAGCTTTCACCTGGGCCACCACTTTCTGCAGCAGGTCGTCGCGCCCAACCATCCGCGACGAATACACAGGAGGGCGATGCAGAAGGGGCAAGGACGCGTGCCCTCGCGTCGGTTCCGGCGGGGGGCCCGACCGCACGACCGGTGCGGCCAAACAATAGCCGCCTCCGTACACGGTCGTTACATACCTAGCGCCGGATTCGCCATCGCCGAGCGCCTTGCGCAAGGATGCGATGTGAAACCGCAGGCTACCTTCTTCAACTGTTGTATCGGGCCAGACGATATCTAACAGTTCATTCTTGCTGACCACCTGCCCGGCACGCTCGGCCAGCACGACCAAGATATCAAAGGCCCGACCACCCAGTTCGATCGGCTTGCCTTCTTTCGACAATAATCTTTCGGTTGGCGACAATCTGAACACGTCAAAGGAGATTGTCGCTTGCTCCAGTAACTGTTGATGCTTTGGCATCTTACCGGTCCGTCCTTACAGACCACATTCGACGACTACTGCCGGCTAAAAATCCGTGAGAGATTACTTTAAGTGGTCCATGCTGCAAACTTTGCCGAAAGTTTCGGTTCGCCGTGAAGGGGTCCCGCGCCCCCTGCTCTGGAAGTCGTCCTTGAGTGAAATGCGGGCTTTTCGAAAAAATTCGTGCTTTCCGGAAATCGCTCTCTGTACCCCGAAAGACCCGCCTCTTGGCGAGTCGTATGCCGGGGTATCATTCACTTAAAAGCGGTTAAGTACTGTCACAGGTCAATCTAGTTGTGTCCTAAGACGTTCGCGTGCTGGGTGACATTTGGATGTGATCAGGGGATGGTATGGGCAAAGTTATCGTCGTCACAGGGGCTGCGAACGGCGTCGGAAAAAGCGCATGCGGTAAATTGGCGCAGGCAGGCCATACGGTATACGCCTCGATGCGCGAAACGAAAGGCCGAAACGCGCACCGCATCGACGAGTTCCAGGCGCAAACCGACAAACACGGCCTCGATCTGCGTGTCGTCGAACTTGACGTCTCTTCGGAAACCTCTGTGAATTCGGCCATTGAATCAATCATTGCTGAGAGTGGCCGGCTCGATGTGGTCGTGCACAACGTCGGGCAGATCGTCTACGGGCCAACGGAGGCCCTTACGTCGGAGCAACTTGCGGAACTCTTCGATACCAATGTACTGAGCACGCAGCGCGTCAATCGCGCGGCATTGCCGCAGTTGCGGAAGCAAGGGCAAGGACTGTTGGTATGGGTCTCGTCCAGCAGCGGACACGGCGGTTCCGTGCCCTTTCTAGGTGCATATGCCTCCTCAAAAGCCGCGCTTGATGCACTGGCGCTAAGTTACGCCGGGGAACTTGCGCGGTGGGGCATTGAGACCACGATCATCGTTCCCGGTGCTTTGGGACCGAGCCATTACCTTCGCTCCGGCAGACCCTGCGACGCCATTCGAGCAGAAGAATACGCTGATGGCCCAACCGCCGACATCAGTGAAGTCGCGCTCGCCGGTCTGGCCCATCTTTCGCCGCGAGACCTGGAACCCGAACGCATCGCGCGCGCGATCGCTGACGTTGTAGAGTTACCGTTCGGCCGGCGTCCCCTCCGGATTCACTTCGATCCCGATGATGATGGCGCCGCCGCGGTGGAGGGAGTGGTCGATCGCGCCCGAGCGGAACTGCTACGGCGCATCGGGCTCGAGGATATTCTCAAGCCGGCGATCATCGGGTAGTCTGCGGCAAGTTCCCTGAAAGGGCGCGCCAACGATGGACGACAGCGTGCAGGGCATTGCTCGTCGGCTTGACGCGGACCCGGGCGTAGCGGGAGCCGTTGCGTTTGGGCCGTTCCTTTTGCAAGCCGCACAGCGTCGCATTGAGAAGAACGGGAGTCCGCTTCAGCTTTCGGCGCGTGCATTCGATATTCTAGTGACGTTAATCGAGCAGGCGGGCACTGTCGTCAGCAAGGACGACTTGATGACCCGGGTGTGGCCTGGCGTTACGATTGACGAGGGCAGCCTCCGGGTACATGTCGCCAAGCTTCGAAGGACACTTGGCGATGGTGAGGCCGGCGCCAGATATCTGACCACAGTTTCAGGACAAGGCTATTGCTTCGTGGCGGAGGTTTCACGACCGGATCGCGCAAGATCTTCTCCGGTCAGGTTTGCCTTGGCGAAGGCTCACAATCTTCCCGCGCGTCAGCTTCAAATGGTGGGCCGCGACCAGACCGTCGATGAAATATCGGGCAAGTTGACGGGCAAACGCTTTGTCACCATCGTCGGACCCGGCGGTATCGGCAAGACGACCGTTGCTGTTTCGGCGGGCCACACCCTGCTCGCGCAGTTCGCCGGTCAGGTATATTTCATTGACCTCGGAGCAATTCGCGATCCAGCGCTCGTGCCCGGCATTGTCGCATCGGAGCTCGGACTTCCGGCCCAATCTGGCGATCCCTCGGATAGCCTCGTCGCATTCCTTCGTGAAAAGCGCCTAGTGCTGATCCTGGATTGCTGCGAGCCCGTGATCGAGGCTTCGGCGGCGCTCGCCGAGCGGCTTTATAAGGAGGCCCCGCAACTGCATATCCTGGCCACGAGCCGGGAGCTGCTGCGTGTGGAAGGGGAACACATTTACCGTCTGCTGCCCCTGGCAAGCCCGCCAGAGGGAGCTGCCCTTACGGCTGCGAGCGCGCTTGTCTTCCCTGCGGTTGAACTATTCGTGGAACGCGCATCTGCAGCCGGTGGCGAATTTGAATTGACCGATGCGAATGCCTCGGACGTCGGCAATATCTGCCGCCGGCTCGACGGTATCGCGCTTGCAATCGAGCTTATCGCCAGCCGCGTGTGCGCCTACGGCGTCAAGCCGATGCTCGAGCTTCTGGACAACCACTTCAACCTGTTATGGGAAGGCCGGCGCACTGCCCTGCCCCGGCACCGAACGCTCCGCGCTACGATCGAGTGGAGTTACAATCTCCTGTCCGAGTCGGAGCGCATGGTCCTCTGTCGACTGTCCGTCTTTTTGGGCGACTTCACCCTAGAAGCCGCCCGATCGGTCGCCGCCGCCGAAGAGGCTGACGACGCAGCTATCATGGCCGCGCTCGCGAGTCTTGTCGCCAAATCCATGCTGACGCTGAGCACGAGCAGCGCAACGGCACGATATAGGTTGCTCGACACCACACGGCTCTATGCGCAGGAAAAACTGGCCGGCGATCCGGGCGCCGACGTGACGGCGCGACGCCATGCACTCTATTTCTTCCAGTTGCTGGAGCGCACTAACGACAGCCCAAGCGAAAGCCTCTCCGCAATCGCCGACCAGTTTAGCAACATGCGCAGCGCGCTGACGTGGTGTTTCTCGGACCGAGGAGACCGCCCGATGGGCGTTGCGCTGGCAGCTGCATCGATGCCCATGTTCTTTGAGCGATCGTTGCTGGCTGAATGCCAGCTCTGGGCGGCCCGCGCCATAGAGGCCCTCAATGCAGCAGCGAACGGGAGCGCAAAGCATGATCTCGCGCTTCATGCTGCCCTCGGATCGGCCCGGATGCTGACGGGCCAAATTGACGACACAACCAGAGCCTGCTTGACGCGGGCACTTGCGCTCGCCGAAAAAATTGGCGACTCGCCCAGCCAACTGCGTCTGCTTGACCGGCTCCATCTGCTTCAACTATTTTCTGGTAGACTTGACGATGCAATGAACACCGCCAGGCGCGGCGAGGCCATTGCCGCTGCCAAAGGCGATCCCGCCGCGCTGGCGCGCATGCAAGTTTCTCTCGGCATCTCCTGTCATTTTTTGGGCGAAGTTGCCGCCTCTCGCTCGTACATCGAAGCGGCGTTGTTGCATCCTGCGTTGGAAGGGGATGTCCATGGTAGCTCGACCTTTGACTATCCCAAGCGCGCCCAAATCACGCTGTCTCGCATTCTGTGGCTTCAGGGATACCCCGATCAGGCCATGAAAATGGCACGCAGCGCCATATCGGAAGTCATCACCGAGGACCAACCAGTAAAGCTCTGCAGAGCACTGCTCTGGGCATTCGCTGTCTTCTACTGGAATCAGGAACTTGAGGAATACGAAGAGCATATTGAAAGGCTCCTCGCGGAGAGCCACAAGTTCAACCTCGGCTCGCTGCAAATGTTCGGAGAGGCCATGCAAGGCATCGCACTGCTGGCGCGAGGCGAGGTCAATGTTGCGCTCGGCATGCTGAAAGGCGCGGTCGAGAAAATGCAGAACCATCGATTTGGGGGAGCGTCCGGGTTCTACAGTCCGCTGGCACTGGCTTTTGCTGCAGCAAATCAAGGCAATGAAGCGTTAAATACCATTGATCAAGCGATTGCCCAGGCCAGGTCTCGCAACTTCCTGATGGAAATGCCCGACATGCTGCGGGTAAGAGGAGAAGTGTTGATACTCAGCAACAGCCCTGATTTATCTCAGGCAGAAAAGAGCTTCAGGCAGTCGCTCGAACTAGCCCAAACACAGGGAGCTCTGGGCTACGAACTGCGCACCGCGGTCAGCCTTGCGCGGCTGTGGCTGCAGCAGGGCCGCAGCAGCGAATCGCGCGACCTGCTCGCTCCGGTCTATGCCCAATTTTCCGAGGGCTTCAATACCTATTGGCTCACGGCGGCCAGAGAATTGCTGAACGAGGTGACATCACGGCAACCTGGCTCGGTGGCAATCCACTAAGTCACGCCATGTGCCCGCGTGATACGTCCGCCGCGGACTATTCCGCGGCGTCGGGTACCAGGTCAGCCGCCGGTTCGGATGCCGCTCTCGCCTGGCGCGGTGGTCCCATCAGGACCGGCTGAAACAGCACGGCGGCTGCCATCGTGCAGAGCAGCGCGAGCGCCATCATTTTCCCCATGCTTGACATGCCGGGATAGCTCGATGACCACATGCTGCCAAAGGCGACCGCATTTGTCATGGCGCTGAAGATCACGGCCCGGGTCAGGCTGGATTGCAGCAATCCCGTTTTTCCTTCGCGCCATGCCAGGATGTAATAGATCTTGAACGCAACGCCGACGCCGAGCAGCAGCGGCAGGGCGATGATGTTGGCGAAGTTGAGCACCGTGCCCGTCAATGCACAGATTTCCAGGGTGACAACGCCAGCCAGCAGCAGCGGTATCAGCGTCAGCAACACGTCTGTGACCCGCCGCAAGGCGATCAAGAGCAATATCACGATGGCGACCAGTGCTAAAATGCCCGCTTCGACAAAGGCATCGATGACCGTCTTGCCCGACTCGTACAGGCTTATCGCTGGACCGGTCGCCGAGGGCTCTGTGGCCATGAGCGATGTCGCGAAGTCTCGTAGCACGTTTACGTTGCTTGGGTCGCCCTTCGGCAAGGCCTGAACTCGCGCCCTTCCGTCGGGCAGGAGCCAGTCGAGAGCGATATCTTTTGGCAGGTTCTTGATGGTCACAAGCTGCGGGTCCAGGCTGTTCCGCAGCCGCTCCAGATCGTAGCTTAACGAAGGAGCCACGGCGGCTTCGGCGAGCTTCCGCGCTGCGGCGTCGGATTGCGCCAAACGTATCAGCAGGCTGGAAACTTTTCGTGCGGCTTCAGCGCCGGGTCCAGTTGCAGAGCCGGCGACCTTTGAGAGATTCTCCGCAGCCGAGCGGATCGCATCAACAGTATCCTTGTCCGACGGTGCTGGTTCACGCTTCGGTTCAAGCGCGCCGTGGAGGCGCGTCGCGGCGGCCTTGATGATCGCGATCTTCTGATCCTGGTCGTCCGGGACGAAACTATTGAGCGTCAGGACGCGCAAGACATGAGGCAGTGCAGCAAGGCGCTTTGCTGTACTATCAGCGTCAGCAAGCGATTTTGTCACCACCTCGGCTTCGCTTCCGCTGGTCAGCGGGTTGCCCTGCAACTCGCGATAGGTCATCACCGACGCGGCTTTCGGGTCCTGCAGATTGATCGGATTGAAGTCGAACGGAAGGTGGAATAGCAGCGGCGCTCCGGCGATAACGAAAAGGAAGGTGCCGGCAATGACGACGATGCGATGCCGTTGCAGCAGGTCATCGAGCGAGGCCAATTTGCTGAAACCCACCGGGGACGCTTCCCCGGGCGGGGAAAGAAGCGCCAATACCGCCGGCACAAGCGTGATGCTGCAAAGGAAAGCAACCAGCATTCCGGATCCGGCAATCAAGCCGAGCTCGGAGAGGCCCCTGTAGGGGGTCGGCAGGAACGAGAAGAAGGCCACGGCCGTTGCGGCCGCAGCCAGCGTAAGAGGCGCGGCTACCTCGCGCGCGGCCCTTCTCAACGCCTCGTGCAGATCGTCACAATCATGCCGCTCGGAGCGGTAACGGACGCTGAACTGAATTCCAAAGTCGACGCCAAGTCCGACGAACAAGACGAAGAACGCGATGGAGAGCAGATTGAAGGCTCCCACAAGGGCAAGACCAAGCGCTGCAGTCGTCGCAAGGCCGACCACCACGCTGAAGGCGACCGCGGCGACAATCTTCCATGAACGAAGCGCCAGCCAAAGGATGATCAGCGTCCCGAACAAGGCGACCAGCGTGTCGCGCAGCGCACTTTGCCTGATCACCGCAAATTGGTCGTCGTTCATCGGCACCGCGCCGGTGAGTTGCACGGCGGCACCGAACTTCTCGGCCAGTTGCAGGTCGGCGGCGGCCCGGTGAATGCCGTCGGTCGCCTTACGGCCCGGCTGCAGGGCGGAATAATCCAGCACCGGCTGCACTTCAATAAAGTGACGCAACTGGGCCGTTTGCGGCGGCGCGCCTTGCACCAACGACTGCCAAGAGAATGTCGCAGGCTTGCCGGCGAGCACGCCACTCAAGGTTTTTTCCGTAAGCGAGAGTGGCCACACAAGCTGGTCGAGCTTGATCTCTCCGCCGTGAACACCGTCAGCCGCAAAAGAAAGCGCTTTCATTGCACCGCGCAGAGTTGGATCGGCGGCCAGAGTTCCGACCAGAAAGTCGGCTCCCGATAAGCCAGTCATCGATCCCTTGACATCGGACAAGGGCTCAAACAGCAGGCCATTCTGCTGAAAAAACTTCCCGCCATCCGGCTGAACGACCGACCGGAACAGGTCCGTGTGCCCGGCGAGTTCCGTTTCCAGCGCGTTGGCTGCCCGCTCGGAGTTTTCTGGTGTCGGCGCTGTCACAACGACCAGGATATCCTTTTGCGGAAAGGCGTTGGCAAAATCAGCCTGGCGCTGGCGCCAGGGCAGATCGTTTGCGATCAGATTTTCCGTATCCGTCGTGATCGAGAAACGCGCTACGTCATAGGTAGCCGCGACCGCCGCGAGCAATATTCCCAAGATAAAGACGCGCCTGGGGTAACGTGCACAAAAATCCACAATTCTAATGATTGCTGAACTTAACATGATGAATGGACTCTCTCGATGCGCGCATCGCGTTCTTGCGTCGGGTGCGGTTTCAAGGATATGGGCGCCGCCCGATACGGCGTCTTCCCACGATCGCCGTCATGTTTCGAATTCGAACGCTGGGGGATAAAGTGCGGAAAAGCGCTGTCGGTGGGCATTTCTCGCTATAGACGAAGCGATCTCCCATCGAGGGACCAACCTGAGGGGTCACCTCAATCGCGTTTCAGTCCGATTGACTTGACGACTGGAGCCAGACGAACCAGTTCATCCTCAACCAGCTGCTGGAACTTGTCCGGGCTCGAATCTGTGTCCGGCTCCATGCCCTGCGAGCGGTAGGTTTCCTGCAGCACCGGATCGGCCATGGCTGTGCGCGTTGCCCCCACGATCCTGTCGACGATCGGATCTGGAGTAGCTTTCGGTGCAAACAGCCCAAACCAACCGGAGTATCTGAGGTCCGGCATGCCGGATTCGATGACCGTTGGAACGTCCGGTGCGCCGCTCAAGCGCTTTTCGCTTGTGACGGCGAGTATTCGCAGCCTACCGGCGTGGTGCAATTGCAGGATCTGGCTCGACACGACGGCAATCATCGAGGGGATCTGACCGCCGACCACATCGTTGGTTGCAGGCCCCATGCCGCGATAGGGAACGTGGACAATATCCGCTGCACCCGCTTGCTGTTTGAACATCTCTCCGACAAGATGATTGCCGGTGCCAACTCCCGGGGTCCCATAGGAGAGCTTGCCGGGATTGGCCTTGGCGTAGGCGGCCAACTCTTGCAAGCCATTGACCGGCAGCGACGGATGAACCGCGAAAGCGAGGGTGCTGGTGATCAGGCGATGGATGGCCCGGAAATCCCGGACAGTATCGTAGGCGGGACGTGCCGAGGCCAGCGGGATCATGACCTGGGCGCTGCCATTGCCGAGCAGAAGCGAATAGCCATCGGGCGCACTCTGCGCGACCACGGAGGATCCGAGCACGCCGCCGGCGCCAGCGATATTCTCGACGTAGACTGGCCCGAGCAGCGTCGCCATCCTGTCGGCCCAGGGCCGACCGATCTGGTCACCTGCGGCGCCGGCAGTGTACGGGATCACCAGCCGGATGGGACGAGATGGGTAGTCGTCAGCCTGGGCGTAGCGTGGCATAGCAGCCAGTGCGGCGGCGCCCACAAGCGTTTCAAGGAGTTGTCGCCGTGAAAGCAGAGACATTTTGCTCGCATTTCCAGGAAACTGCGTTGAATATCTTATCGCAACGACGCGATAGTATCACCCTCGTGGAGCCTTTGCAGATGTCGGCAGCTCCGCATCGACCGTGCGGCAAACGCTGCCTGGAGGCCGGCCTCAATCCGGCGCCCTTCGCAGTGGTGCGGTCGAATCGGGTTCGCTCGCCGCGAATGCAGCCAAGGTATCGACCGTACCCGGCCGGGGCGGATGCGACGGCCCGCGAGCGGCAGCGAAGAAGACGGATATTGCGATTGCGACACCCAAATTACGTATCAAGGCCAGCAGGAAACGGGACACTTGTTCCTCCATATCGTTTGGACTGAGCCTTGGAACGGCGGTTCGGTCGTTCAAAAGTGCAGCATCTGTTGCATATTCGCATGGAGCTAGAGCGCTGAACGATTGGCCTCTCCGAAGGCCGCTCTAGACTGCGCGACACTCCTGCTTCCATTGCGCCGGCGCTTTTCCGGTGAAGCGTTTGAACACGGTCGAAAAATGAGCCTGCGCATTGAACCCCACCGAGAGCGCCACTTCCACAAGCGGCATGTTGGTGGCGGTCATGATCACCTTGGCTCGCTCGATCCGCCTGAACAGCAGATATTCGCGCGGTCTGAAGCCCGTTGCCGCCCGAAACTGGGCGGCAAAGTGCATCTTTGAGAGACCGACTGCCGCAGCCATGTCATCCAGAGTGATTCTCCGGTCGATGTTGGCCGCGAGATATTGCTCCAACCGCTTCATGCGCCATTTTGGCAGGGCCCAACAACGCCGTTTGGCCTCTCGACGCCCGATTGCACGCATGACGATCGCCTTGGCAACGACCTTTGCGTATTCTGGCTGTGATCGGTGAGCATCTTCCTCCAAAAGCGAACGGCCGAGCGCCTCAGCCAGGGTGTCGCGGAACGGGCGAAACTCGTCACACGCGAGATCGTCCTCGTCCGGAGCAAAGCCCTCCTCCTGCAGCAGGCGATTGGCAACATGGAAATGAAGAAAATCGAACGGCGGTTTGACGCGTACTCGCAACTGTTGACCCGGAGCGCTGACGAGAATCGTGCCGGGAGGCAACGAACCTTCGAACAGCTGCTTTGATTGCGTCCAGAGCGATATTTGAGTGGTCGTGAGAGTCAGCGCAACGATGTGACAATGGTCCGGCGTGACGGAACATTCGGTACGCTCGTCTCCGTGCGTCGCACTCCAGCGCGACAGTGTGATGTCCAATCCGGCGGTCGCCGTGCTCCGCCCCTTCATCGGTTCGCGCCAGCGCCACTCATCCAAAATTGCTCCATCGGCCTCGAAGGGCACAAACGGCACGTGGAAGCCGGGACGGCCAATCTGGCTGCGCGTCTCGAACATGGCATCAATCGACATCGGTTCGCTCCTGTCGAGGCAACAGCCAGAGCGCTGCGTTGCTGTCTGACTGCGAACTTGGGGTCGCTTCGATGACCGAATGCTGACCTACGGGCCGGCAGGAGGCGAGTTAAGTTCTGTGAAATCTGAAGATTTCACACCAATTCACGTTACGACGTACGTCGTTGATAATGTTAGAAGATTCGAAGCTATAACGCACCATTGCGAAGCCACTACGCGCAACACCCTACTTGCTTGGGCTGGCCTGGATTGCGCGTACAAGCAGTTGCTGGGCTTTCGCCAGCCGGTCGACCAACTCGCCGGGAATACTGTGGTGCGCCAGCATTTGCCGCGCCGGATGAAACGCTATCACGGTTTCGCCTCGGTCGGTCTCGCGAATGAGTACGCGAAGTGGCAAGTCCAGCGCTGCGGCCGGAGCGGCCTGCATCACCGGCGTGCCGCCGCGCGCATGCCCATAAATAACACCACCGATGATGGCAGGCTCATGCCGACATCCTTAGCGCCGGCTGCATGGTCGATCTTCGCGAAGACGTTCATGCCCACCGTCTCGATCGTTGCCACCAGGTGATCGACCGTTTCGGAAAAGGTCAGGCTGCTCGTATGTTGGACATAGTCCCTATCCGGCATTTCTTGCTTTCTCTCACATCAACCAGCGCTACTCCTTTGCCGTGCCACTGTTCTTCCCTTCCACGGGCGAAGTCTCATACACGCAGGCAAAAGGATAGCCACACTGGCGCGATGAAGGAGCGGCGTCTTGCCGAACACAATTGATTTTCAAAATCGCACGACGGGTTCCCGGCGCGACGATCGCTGAGGCGCTCCCGGGACGCATACCGCAATGCCAAAGTTTCCTGCGTCGCCAGAACGGTTGGATGCCGGCCGGGCCCGTGCAATTCAGATAGAACGGGGCGCGGTCGAAATACCTACCCGGGAAGCTGAAGCATGGTGCTGCAATGACGGAGCCGCCGAGCAATTTCTTTTCGACGGCCTTGGTACGAAGCACCGAGGCCGACGCGCAAACCTGGCGTCGCGCCGCGATATCTGGAGCACGGGGGGTGCGGCGCTCGCCGAGGCCGCACACGCATCCGATTGCATGGATCGGATGCCGCCCCCGGGGCACCGGCAAGGCGCCCAGATGAAGCCTATCCGGCCGAAAGCTTCGCCATCATTTCTTTTGCGGTTCGCGAGTCCAATGTATCGAAGCCTTCGCTGAACTTCCCATAAGCAGAAGCGAGCACTTGATGGGCGTCGGCTGGACGATCCTGATTGGCCCTCAATCTCGCAAGACTGATCGCCGTTCTTAACTCCCAAAACAGCGCGCCCTGACTGCGAGCGACCGCGAGTGCCTTCTCGAAGTGCTGCTCGGCAGCAGTAACGGATAGGTACTCACTCTCGTGCAACAGCAATTCACCTTTGATCCGCAATAGCTCGGCCTGGTACCACCGCTCGTCCCTTGCTTCGCATCGCGCAAGGACTTCATCGACGGCGCCAAGGCCCTGCCCTACTTCGCCGGCCTCGCCAAGATACGATGCGAGTTCACCAAGGGGGAGCAAGAAGCGAGGCAAGAACCGCGCCTCGCCCGCCAATTCAAGTGCCTTTCGAAGCACAGGCAATCCCGCAGCAACGCCGCCGCGCCGGGCCATCACCATGCCTCTGAAGGCCCGTGCCCACAAGTTCCACAGGCGTATGGGGTGGCGCTCGGTATGCTCGATCAGCAACGCGCAGTAGCGCTCCGCCGCGTCGAAATCGCCGGCAAGGAACGTCAGCGGACAGGCGGCCTGCCCCAGCACGCTGCAAAATGTCAGGGCGTGCCCACTGGCTTGGCCTTCCTCGACGTTGCGCTCGACCACCTGCAATGCCTGATCGGCCAATCCGAGCAGCCACAGGATGCGGGCCTGAAAATAGTGTGCCGATACCCTCAAGTCGAAACGAAAGCGAATGACCTGCGGCTTCGGCGTGAGATCCGAAAGACGCGACAGGGTCCGCGTGATGTGATGATGCGCAAGATTCTGGTCGCCAAGGTAATGCAGCGTCGTGGCGAGAAGCCGGTCGGCCATCATCAAGTCGACGGAATTACTTGAGCCCGCCACCACCTCTGCAAAGCGGCGCGCGAATTCGAGCGCCTTGCGAAACTCGCCGTTGTTGAACTGATCGATGCACAAACCCCATAACGCGCGCAGCAAGTAATCGCTGTCGCCAAGCTGCTCTGCGAGCATCAAGGTCACGGTCCAGGCAGGGCCGGCCTCCCGAGCCCTGCCAACGCCATACATCAGCGACCAACCGCGCGCAGCCGATAGCTGCATGCGCAGCCGCGGCGCCACCGCCGCCGTTTCGTCGAGCCTCGCGAGCGCCAGTTCGGTACGCTCGCGGCACTCCGCGAGCAGCGACAGTTGCACCCATAGTGGGACCGCGGCCGCGGTCAACGCCGCGCCAGTCTGTGCATCGCCCCCTGGAGAGAACGCCCAATCCAGGCTGGTGCGCACATTGTCGATGTGCCGTCCATACACCGCGAGCCACTCTGCTTGCGACTTCAGCTCGCTCTCGGCTTCTGCATCGGCGAAGAAGCCAAGGTAATATTTCGCATGACGGCGGGCAGCATCAGGATATTCTCCACTGACGTGCAGCTTTTCCAAAGCGTAGGCGCGAGTAGTGTCTAGCAGGCGATAATGCGACCGGTCACCGCGGATGTCGGCGGCGACAAGAGACTTTGCCACGAGATTGGCGAGGTGATCGGTGACATCCACTCTCATCGGATCACCGCCGACCTCAATCACCGCATCGAGAAGGAAATCTCCGGCAAATATTCCGAGCTGCCGCAGAACCCGCGCCTCAGGCTCTGGGAGAAGATCGTAGCTCCAGTCGAGTGTCGCGCGGAGCGTTTGTTGTCGGGGCAACGCCGTTCGCCGGCCCGTTGTCAAGAATTTGAACCTGTCGTCCAGCAGGGCCGCGATGTTCGGTGGACCGAGCATTACTGCGCGCGCCGCGGCAAACTCGATCGCCAGCGGAATACCGTCCAGCCGTCGGCAAATGGCGGCAACTGCGCCGAGGTTTTCGTCGTCGTGCTCGAAATTCGAACCCAGCGCCTTCGCCCTGGTCATGAATAGCTCAACAGCGGTGTGCTCGAACACTGCGTCCGGTGCCAGCCGGGGTTCGGGCGGCACGCCCAGTGCAGGAACGCGATAGACATGTTCGCCATCGATGCGCAGGGCTTCGCGGCTCGTCGCGATGATTGTCGTGTTGGGGCAGCGGCTGACCACTGTCTCGGTCAGTTTGGCCACGGCATCGACAACGTGCTCGCAATTGTCGAGGATCAGAAGCAGGCGCCGGCCGCCGATCGCGCGTGCGATGGACTCCGCCGAAATATCCTCGCCCTCCGGCTTGATACCCAGCACGCCGGCGATGGCCGAAGGCACCAGCCCCGGGTTTGAAAGTGATGCGAGCTCGACGAGCAGCCTGTCAGCCTCGAAGCTGGTCGGCGACGATCTGGCACATTGCAGCGCAAGGGCTGTCTTGCCGATACCACCGGGGCCGATCAGGCTGACGACCCGATACGCTGACAGAAGGTCCCACAAATGAGCGATCGCAGTCTTCCGGCCGATGAGGTCAAACGAGGCTGAGGGGATGTTGGTTGACGGTGACGGTGGCGTCGTGGCCGGCTGAACCGGCGCATCGACATGCCGGATCCTCCACGATCCAAGCAGGCGATAGCCACGGCCGACCGTCGTGCCCAGCAGGTCGCGATCGGGACCGAACGCTTTGCGGATCGCCGCAATGTGCACGCGAAGCGCGCTCTCCTCGACGAAGACCCCGCGCCACACCCGCTCGGTCAGGTCGTTCTTGGAGACCAGTTCGCCTTCGGCTTGGACCAACTCCGCAATAATTTCAAAAGCCCGGCCTCCCAACGGTACCAGCACCCCCATGGAGCGCAATTCTCGCCTGGCGAGGTCGATTTCCCATCCAGCACATGCGTAGACGGGTCGCTGGCCTGACCCAGCAGTCATCGGGTGCGCCCCAAGCGGTTCTATGTTTCCGCCAAGCTTACCACCAATGCCGTCGAAAGCAGCAAGCCTCTAAGGCACCGGTTAAATCACAGGCAACGTCAATTTTCCGGAAAGCGGAAAATGGTCGAGGAAACATGACGTCATTAGCCAGCTGGCACTGTTCGTGAAGCATGTCTGAGCATCGCTCCAACGCAGGAATAATGGGTCGCGTACTTGCCCGAAGCCCACACTTCATCGATGGGAGACCCGCTGCTTATGCTAAGACGTGTTAACCCAACCGTGCGCCGGTAGCGTACGCACGAATGATTTGCGCCGGCTGCAAGTCGATCGCGCCCAGCCCGGTGATCTTTGCCGAAGGCAATGGTCGTTCGCGCAACCGATTCGCACGTCTCCGGATGCGGCACCTTGCTCTTGGAGAGTTCGTTTACGCGTGCGACGTTGCCCGTGCGGGGAATCCGCGCGCTGCTGATGGCGACGTAGCCCTTGCGGTTCCGGCCATGCTGGTGGAAGCCGTATTTGGACTGAGTGCGGTCGGTCAGCTGTCCCGAAGCAGCTGCGACCTTCTCTCCGCCGCCAAAAATCACCTTGAGGTCTGCGATGATCTGATGGCGCAGGACCGACGGCGTGATCGTCTCGGAGCCCTTCCCGAAGGCCTTTTCGCCAAGCACGCCGATCGCCTTCCGCACAGCGTTTTTGGACGCGACGCTTACAACTAGGCGGCTTCCTGCCTCATGGCAGCACTGCGCGAGAAATTTCGCCGGCGCCTCCGCGATGGTCGGATCCACGGTGATGGTGGTGCTTTCCGTGCCGTACCGCCCGCCGTGCGACTTGCACGGCTTGACGGTGATCTCGAGGCGATCGGGTTCGATCAAATTCAGCAGGACACCGTGCGAGTATCCGGTGGGGCGATCTCCCGGCACCGCGTCTTCGGGGGCGAACCGGGACGGTCAACTGACCGCCAAGTCGAGCAGGTGCTCGAATTTGAGCTCGATCGCCTTTTTCCAAAGCACGCGATCCCAGTCCTTGTCCAGTTTCTCGAGCACGTGCTTTTTGCTATTGGCGCCACGTTTGGGCGTCTCTTCATCGGCCAGTTCATGAAAGCGTGAGGGCGGCCCCTCCCACGGCAGAACATTGGGATCGCCGGGAGGAGCATCGTCGAGTGCGGGTTCGAACTTGTCGAGTAACTGATGCAGTTTGTGCATCGGGTCTGTCAGCGCGGATAGTCCTGGCGCTCGAAAGCGCCAAGCGCCCGGTCGATCAGCTTCCGGATGACCTTTACGGCTCCATAGTGAAGAGCTGCTCGCCTCTCATAGAAAGTGTTGTATGCGATTGCCCGACGACAAGGGCGAGAGGTTTCCCGACTCCCACTTGCGTATGAACGTCGCCTTATACCGGCGCGCCGTCTCTCGCTCACGATGCGCTCGGGCACGCGCGCGCAGCACTGCCGGCCTCGCAAAACGGCCTGATGAAGTGACGGGGGAGGCCACCCTCGCTATTGTCGGCCTGACCGGCGCGATCTTGCTGGCCGACCATCGCACTGTCTTGTCGGCCGGCGTCGGCGGGGGAAGGTGCCTCGAGGTTGGTCGCATTCCGGTAATCGGCGTCCGGACCGGCATAATTCTTGTCCATGATGGTCTGCTCCCTTGTCACTATCGACCGGCATTGGTCGAGGTTGGGCGCAGACGACCATGATTTTCGGCAAGTCGCTAATCGGTCTCCGGCCTGGACGGGTTGGCGAAGAGCAGACCGGCAACACGGCTTTCGGTCGCGGGCCATCGATCGCGGCGAGCCCTTCCGGTACGGGGATCAGGGGGCGGCCCAGCATGGGACCAAGCATAGAAGGCGCGGCCCGGGCGCTCCATTCGGCCTGCCGAACGAAACAAGCGCCCACTTCAAGCCGGAGACGGACTAGCAATTTGCCTGGTCCGCAAATATGGTCCAAGATTGGTCAAGAACTCCGTCGTTTGCCGGAAAAACGGGCGTCAGATCAACCCCTTGGCAGCGCTTTCGGATGTAGTCGGGAATCCTAGTTCCCCAGCCAGCCGCCCGGCGTGATCCCTCAGAACGTCGCTTCAAAGAACAGCGGGTCCTCGACGACGTTTTGCATGGTCGGCGGCTTCGGTTCGTCGACCCGCAAGACCCCGTCCTTTGCGCGTTTGTTGAGAGCCTCGACGATCTCCGTGAGCGGCATCTT
>Ga0190274_10000534_pt1 | contig 22609 bp, 18 predicted proteins | sample Popmic531T_FD_133002 | JGI IMG/M metagenome (GOLD analysis project Ga0190274, IMG submission 133002) | Populus adjacent soil microbial communities from riparian zone of Yellowstone River, Montana, USA - 531 T | ecosystem: Environmental > Terrestrial > Soil > Riparian zone | place: USA: Montana... | reverse complement strand
TGATCGGCTGGTACACGAAGTGGACCGGCGTGCCCTCGGGGATCCGGTCGTAGAGCCGGTGGATGTCGTCGGTGTAGAGCCGGATGCAGCCGTGCGTGGCGATGCGGCCGATCGACCATTCGATGTTCGTGCCGTGGATGCCGTAGGACGTGTTGCCGATCGAGAGCCAGCGGTCGCCGAGCGGATTGTCCGGACCCGGCGGCACCTGCGCGGGCAGGTCGGGGTTCTCCGCGCGGATCGACGCCGGCACGTACCACGTCGGGTGCATGCGCTTGCGGCCGATCCGGAAGTCGCCGTGCGGAGACGCGTCCATCTCGTCGCCGATCGCGATCGCGAGCACCTCCGGCTGCGGACCCATCGTGTAGTCGTACAGGCGCATCTCGGGCACGTTGATCACGAGCCCGTCGTGCGGGGCGTCGGGCAGGATCTGTGCGGTGGGGAGCTGCACGCGCGTGCCCGGCTCGGGCAGCCAGACGTCGACGCCGGGGTTCAGGCGCTCGACGGACTCGAAGCCGAGCGGGGGGCGCAGCGCGACGTCGAGCAGCGTGTCGTCGCTGCCGATCGTGTCGAGGGAGAGCTCGCCCAGCACGGGCGCGAGGCGCACTCCGGCCGCGAACGCTGGAGCAGCGAACGACGCGGCGCTCAGCGCGAGCGCGCACAGCACACCGAGCAGCGAGCGGGACGAGCGCGGGACGAGTTCGCAGCAGTGCATCGGTCGATCCTCCGGCGCAGAGCGTCGCCCGAATGCTACGGCGGCGACGCGCCGTGCGACAGCCCGCCGCAGAATGCCACTTCCCCTGGCGCGCGGCGTCGGGCAGGCTCCGCTCGACGACTGCACGGAGGACGGCATGCAGGGGACTCGGGCGCTGGCACTCGGCTGTGTGGCTCTGCTCGGCATCGCGGCGAGCGGCTGTGCGACGGGCGGCAGCGAGCTGGCGGATCTCAGTGAGCGCATCGACGAGCTGAACCGGTCGGTGCAGCGGCTCGAGACGCGCCTCGAGGCGGCCGACCGGCGCGCGGCGGCCGCCGAGCGCGTGTCCGAAGCCGCACTGCGCCAGGCGCAGGACGCCGCGAGCGGGGCCTCTGCCGCGGAGCGCTCCGCGCAGGCTGCGCTGCGCCAGGCGCGCGGTGCGGCCAGCGAGGCCTCGAACGCCGCGCGCAAGAGCGAGGCGATCTTCGACCGCTCCGTGCGCAAGTCGAAGTAGGCGGCGCTGCGTCAGCTCTGGAGCCAGTGGATGCGCACCGGCTCCTCGTGCGAGGCGGGCTCTTCGAGCTTGCCGCGGTAGGCGTGGTGCACCGCGCGCCCGACTGCGCGCGCGAGGCGGGCGTCCGTCGTGCGCACGCGCAGGCCGCTGCTCGATTCCTCGACGCCGAAGATGCGCTTGAGCGGGTGCTCTGCGCTCTCGCGCTGCTCGACGTTCAGGATCAGGTTGCGGATCTCGTCGCGCAGCCGGTCGTGGAGCTCGCCCTCGAGCAGCACGATGCCCGCCGGGTTGTCGTTTGCGATGCGGCGACACGACGGACACGGCGCCCGCTCGGCTTCGAACGGGGGCGAAGGCGCCCAGGCCCAGCGTCCCTCGTGGTAGAGCGCGCCGCAGCGCGGACACAGGGTCGGGTCCTCGGGCGGGCGGCCGTGCGATTCGTCGGGGTAGCGGCGCGGCGGGCGCGGCTTGTCGGCCGCAGGATGGGTCTTCGAGCGCTGGCGCTTCATCGGATCCTCCCTTCTGGGGACGGCGAGTCGTCTCCGTTTGGGTATGCCGTGCGTGGCAGCGCTGAATGCTCGTCGCAAGGGGTGTGCCACCCGCAGCGCGCGCGGCGGCAGGGGCGGCACGCACCTGCGCGGCAGAGTGGTGCAGCGGCCGCGCTCGCGTGCAATTGACAGCGGAATGCGTCGGGAGTAACTAAAACTCGTGCTCGCCTCACCTCTGCGCGCTCTCGGAGCATCCGGAGGTGGTCGATGAAGATCAGCGTCCGCGAGGCCGCCCGGATGCTGGGGGTCTCGGAGAAGACCCTCTACCGGTGGATCGAGCGGAAGAAGCTCCCGGTTCACCGCATCAACGACGAGTACCGCTTCAACCGCGCCGAGCTGCTCGAGTGGGCAACGGCCGAGCGCGTGCGCGTCGCCGTCGAGGCGGGTCCGGAGCCGACGGGCGACACACCGCCGCTCCTGTCCGAGGTGCTCGTCGCGGGCGGAATCCACTACGCCGTTCCGGGCGCGACGCCCGAGGCCGTGCTGCGCGAGCTGGTCGCGCGCATGCACCTGCCCGACGACGTCGACCGCGCGTACCTGTGCGAGATGCTGCTGGCGCGCGAGACGCTGGGCTCGACCCATGCGCGTGACGGGATCGCGATCCCGCACGTGCGCAGTCCGGTCGTGCTGCACGGTCGCGCGTCGCTGACGCTGTGCTTTCCCGCGCAGCCGATCGACTTCGGCGCGCCGGATCACCCGCCCGTGCGCGCGCTGTTCCTGCTCGTGTGTCCGACGACGCGCGTGCACCTGCACCTGCTCGCGCGGCTCGGGGCCGCGCTCCACGACGCGGAGCTCGCGCGCGCCGTGTGCGAGCAGGCGAGCGCCGACGCGATCCTCGTCGACGTCCGGCGCGTGGAGGCGGGCTTCCCGGAGAGCCGCCGGGTCGGAGCCGCCGCGCATTGACCGCGCTGGCAGCGGTCGTCCTGCTGCTCGTGCTCGCCGCGCTCGCGAGCGCCGTCCTGCGCCTGGGGCCGCGCGCCAGCGCCGCGCTCAACGCCTCGGCCGTGGTCGCCGCGGGCGTGGTGTGCGCCGAGCGCGCGCTGTGCGTGCTCGCGTCGGGCGAGGCGCTCGAGCTCGTCCATGGCTGGCAGGTGCCCGGCGGAGCGCTGGCGCTCGGGCTCGATCCGCTGTCGGCGTTCTTCCTGCTGCCCGTGGCGCTGCTGTCCGCGCTCGGCGCCTGCTACGGCGCGGGCTGTCTCGGCAGCGATCCGCGCGCGCCCCGCGGCACCTGGCCGCTCTACTCGCTGCTGGTGGCCGGCATGCTGCTCGTGCTGCTGGCGCGCAACGCGGTGCTGTTCCTCGCTGCGTGGGAGGGGATGTCGCTCGCCGCCTGGGCGCTGGTGGCGTGCGACGCGAGCGCCGAGGGCCGGCGCGCCAGCTGGATCTATCTCGTCGCGTCGCACGCGGGCTCGGCCGCGCTGTTCCTGCTGTTTGCCGTGCTCGCCCAGGCCGCCGGCGATCCGGCCGACTTCGCCGCCATGCGCGCTGCGCCGACCGCGCTGCCGCTCGGCGCGCTGCTGCTGCTCGGCCTGCTCGGCTTCGGCGTGAAGGCCGGCGTGCTGCCGCTGCACGTCTGGATCCCGGAGGCGCACGCCGCCGTGCCGTCGCACGTGTCCGCGCTGATGTCGGGCGCGATGGTGAAGCTCGGGCTGTACGGTCTGCTGCGCCTGTCCGTGCTGCTCGGCCCGCTGCCGCCGAGCGCCGGCGCCGTGCTGGCCGTGCTCGGACTCGCGGGTGCGCTGCTCGGGATCGGGCTCGCGCTGCAGCAGCGCGACCTGAAGCGCGCGCTCGCCTGCTCGAGCATCGAGAACCTGGGCCTGATCGCGTTCGGGCTCGGGCTCGCGCTCTGGGGTCAGGCGAGCGGTGCGCCGGGGCTCGCGCTGTTCGCGCTGGCGGGCGCGCTGCTGCACGCCTGGAACCACTCGGCCATGAAGGGGCTGATGTTCCTGTGCGCGGGAGCCGCGCTGCACGGCAAGCCGACGCGCGACCTGGAGCGCATGGGCGGTCTGCTGGCGCGCATGCCCGTCTCCGGGGTGTGTATGCTGGTCGGCGGCGTCGCGCTGGCGGGGCTGCCGCCGCTGAACGGCTTCGCGGGCGAGTGGCTGCTGTTCCGCGCTCTGCTCGACGGCGGCCTCGCGCTCGCGGGCGGCGCGCGCGTCGCGGTGCTGCTGGCCGCCGCGCTGCTCGCCCTGCTCGGCGCGCTGGCGGCGGCGTGCTTCGTGCGCCTGATCGGCGTGGCTCTGCTCGGCGAGCCGCGCAGCGCGGAGGCTGCGGCCAGCCACGAGGTCGGCCGGCGCATGCTCGTGCCGATCGTGCTGCTGGCGGCCGTCTGCGTGGACCTCGGCATCGCGCCCGGGCTCGCGGTGCGCGGGTTCGCGAGCGTCGCCCAGCAGCTGTTCGGCGCGCAGGGCGCGAGCCCGCCTGCGCTCGCGCAGGTTGCCAGCGTGCTCGCGCCGCTCGGCGCGCTCGCCAGCGCGACCTGGCTCGCGCTCGCCGCGGCCGGGCTGTGCGTCTGGCTCGGGCGCTGGCGCCCCGTTGCGCGCGGCGAGACCTGGGCCTGCGGCTACGGCGCGGTGTCGCCGCGCATGCAGTACACGGCGCGCTCGTTCTCGGAGCTGCTCGGGCGCACGCTGCTGCCCGTGCTGTTCGCACCGCGCCTGCGCGTGCTGCTGCCGCAGGGCTACTTCCCCCCGCCGGGCAAGCTCTCGAGCCAGGACGACGAGCCGCTGACGCGCGCCGTGTACGAGCCGCTGTTCGACGCGATCGCGCGGCGCTGCGTGCGCCTGCGCGTGCTGCAGCAGGGCAGGGCGCACCTGTACGTCGGCTACGTGCTGGCTGCCGTGCTGGTGTCGCTGCTCTGGGTGTCGCTGCGTGCCCTTCATGGAGCAGGACGAGGCCCCGGCACGTGAGCGCGTTCAGCGCACTGCTCCAGCTCGTCGCCGTGCTGCTGCTGCCGCCGCTCCTCGTCGGTGTCATCCAGCGCACCAAGGCGCGCGCTGCGGGCCGGCGCGGACCGCCGCTGCTGCAGCCCTGGCACGATCTGCTGAAGCTCTTCCGCAAGGGCGTCGTGCTGAGCCGCACGACCACCTGGGTCTTCATCGCCGGGCCGGTCGTGGCCGTGGTCACCGCGCTGCTCGCGGCGCTGCTCGTGCCCTTCGGCGGAAGCGTGGCGCCGGTCGCGTTCGCGGGCGACCTCGTGGTCTACGCCTACCTGTTCGGGCTCGGCCGCTTCTTCACGATCGCGGCGGCGCTCGACACGGGCTCGTCGTTCGAGGGCATGGGCGGCGCGCGCGAGGCCAGCTTCGCCGCGCTCGCGGAGCCGGCGCTGTTCCTGGCCCTGCTCGTGCTGGTCGTGCTGCGCGAGGACCTGTCGCTCTCGGGGCTCGCCGGGCCCGGCGATGGCGAGCTGTGGGCGACTGCGGCCGCTCCGACCGCGCTCGCCTGCGTGGCGCTGTTCATCGTGCTGCTGGCCGAGAACAGCCGCATTCCCTTCGACGACCCGACCACCCACCTCGAGCTCACCATGGTCCACGAGGTGATGGTGCTCGACCACGGCGGGCCGCTGCTCGGCGCCGCGCTGCTCGGCGCTGCGCAGAAGCTATTCGTGCAGGCCGCGCTGCTCGTGCGCATCGCGCTGCCGCTGCCGGACGGGCCCGCCTGGCTGCGCTGGACGGCCTTCCTGCTCGGCGTCGGCGCGCTCGGGGTCGGCATCGGCATCGTCGAGTCCACGATGGCGCGGCTGCGCCTGCGCCAGCTGCCGATGCTGCTGATCAGCGCCTCGCTCGTGGCCGCGTTCGGCATCGTCCTGGGTGTGAGGTGAGCGCGTGACCGAGCTGCTGAACTTCCTGTTCGTGGTCGTGCTGCTGCTCAACTCGCTGATGCTCGGCACCAGCCGCATGCGCGCCGTGATCCACTGCGCGGGCGCACAGGGCGTGCTGCTCGGCACCGCCTACCTGGCGCTGCACGGCGGCAGCGGGCTGCGCGCGTTCGCGCTGGCGCTCGCGATCGCCGGGATCAAGGGCGTGCTCATCCCGCGCATCCTGCTCGGCGCGCTGCGCAGCCAGCCGATCCGGCGCGAGGTCGAGCCGTTCGTCAGCTTCACGGTGTCGCTGCTGCTCGGCGCGCTCGCCACCGGGCTCGCGATCCTGTTCGCCGGCACGCTGCCGCTGCTCGAGTCCGACGGCGGCGCGCTGCTCGTGCCGACGTCGTTCGCCACCGTGCTCACCGGCTTCATCGTGCTGACGACGCGGCGCAAGGCGCTCACGCAGGTCGTCGGCTACCTGACGCTCGAGAACGGCATCTTCGTGTTCGGGCTGACGCTGATCGAGTCGATGCCGTTCCTCGTCGAGGCCGGCGTGCTGCTCGACGTGCTGGTGGGCGTGTTCGTGATGGGCGTGGTCGTCGACCACATCGCGCGCGACTTCGCCAGCCTGTCCCGCGACGAGCTGACGGAGCTGCGCGAGTGATGCTGCTCGCGCTGGCCGTGGGCCTGCCGCTCGCCTTCGCACTGGCGGCGTTCGCGACCCCGTCCGAGCGGTTGCGGCCCTGGCTGATCCCCGCCGCGGCCCTGGTGCAGCTGCCGGTCGACGCCTGGTTGATCGCCTCGGGCGAGCGCTTCGCGCCGGAGCGCGCGAGCTGGCTCGGTCTGGACGCGCTCGGCGCGCTGCTGCTCGGCTGGCTCGCGCTCTACTTCGCCTGCTGCGCGTGCTACGCGCCCGCGTACCTCCGCCTGCGCGCCGAGCGTCCGAACCGGATCTTCTGTGCCGTGCTGCTGCTGCTGTTCGCGATGATGAGCTTCTTCGCGATCGCGCAGCACGTGGGGCTCATGTGGATCGCGATCGAGGCCACGGCGCTCGCGGCCGCACCGCTGCTCTACTTCAACCACAACCGGCGCTCGATCGAGGCGACCTGGAAGTACCTGCTGACCGGCTCGGTGGGCATCGCGATCGCGCTGCTCGGCTCGTTCTTCCTCGGCTACTCGGCGCTGCACGCCGGGCTGCAGACGTCGCTCGTGATCGGCGACCTGGTGGCGCACGGACCGGAGCTCTCGCGGCCCTGGCTGCACGCGGCGATGGCGCTGCTCGTGATCGGCTACGGCACGAAGCTCGGCGCGGCGCCGATGCACACCTGGAAGCCCGATGCGTACGGCGAGGCGCCCGGTCTGGTCGGCGCGCTGCTCGCGGGCGGCTCGACGAGCTGCGCGTTCGTCGCCATCCTGCGCTTCCACGGCGTGTGCGTGGCGGCGGGCGAGGGGGCCTTCGCGCGCGAGCTGCTGCTGGCGTTCGGGCTGCTGTCGATCGCCGTCGGCGGCGTCTTCATGGTGCGCCAGCGCGACTACAAGCGCATGATCGCCTACTCGAGCGTCGAGCACGTGGGCATCCTGCTGCTCGGCACCGCGATCGGTGGCGCGGGACTGTTCGGCGCGCTGCTCCACATGTTCGGCAACGGCCTGACCAAGGGCGTGCTGTTCCTGTCGGCTGCCAACATCCACCGCCACTTCGGGAGCCGCTCGACCCACGACGTGCGCGGCGCGCTGCGCGTGCTGCCGCGCTCGACGCTGATGTTCGTGCTCGGCTTTCTGGCGGCGACCGGGGCGCCGCCGTTCGCGCCGTTCCTGAGCGAGCTCACGATTCTGCGCGCGGCCGTGGCCGGCGGGCAGCTCGGTGTCGCGGCGCTGTTCCTCGGCCTGCTCTTCCTGGTGTTCGTGGCGATGGGCGCGGTCGTGCTCGGGCTCGCGCAGGGCGACGCTTTGGAGTCGGAGGCCGCCGCGCCGGTGCGCGAGCGGCTGGCCCAGTACGCGCCGATCGCAGCCCTGCTCGGGCTCGCGCTGCTGCTCGGTGTGTGGATCCCGGAGCCGCTCGAGGACGCGCTGTGGTCGGCCGCGCGGCTGATCGAGGGCGTGCGATGAGCTGGCTCGAGCTGCGCAATGCCGTGCGGGCGCCGCTCGAGCGCGTGCCGCGCCACGATTTCGCGGAGCTGTCGGCACACCTGCTCGAGGCGGTCGACCGCGGCGAGCGCGTGTGTGCGCTCGTCGGCTGGCCGGACGGCGCGAGCCCGCGCGGTGGCACGCGGGACGCGACGAGCGCGCCGGGCGAGACGGAGCTGCTGGCCGTGCTGGCTTCCGACGCGGCGGGTGTGCTGCGCGCGGCGCGCGGCGTGGTCAAGGGCCGGAGCTTCCGCTCGCTCACGCCGCAGTGCCCGCAGCTGCACCTGTTCGAGCGCGAGCTCGCGGAGACCTGCGGTCTCGAGCCGATCGGCCACCCGTGGCTCAAGCCCGTGCGCTTCACGCGCGCGAGCGCCGAGATCGGGGCGATGGACTTCTACCGCGTGGAGGGCGACGAGGTGCACGAGGTGGCGGTCGGCCCCGTGCACGCGGGCGTGATCGAGCCCGGGCACTTCCGCTTCCAGTGCCACGGCGAGGAGGTGCTGCACCTCGAGATCTCGCTCGGCTACCAGCACCGCGGCGTGGAGCGCGCGCTCGTCGCCGGCGACCCGCGCCGCCGCATGCACTACGCCGAGACGCTCGCCGGCGACACCAGTGTGGGTCACGCGCTGGCGGCCGCGCAGGCGATCGAGGGCCTGGCCGGCCGCGCCGCCTCGCCGCGCGCGGAGGCGATCCGCGGCATCGCGCTCGAGCTCGAGCGGCTCGCCAACCACACCGGCGACCTGGGGGCGCTCGCCGGCGACGTCGGCTTCCTGCCCACTGCGGCGTTCTGCGGTCGGCTGCGCGGCGACTGGCTCAACCTGACCGCCGCGATCTGCGGCAGTCGCTTCGGGCGCGGCCTGGTGCGGCCGGGCGGCGTGGGCTTCGACCTCGAGCCCGAGCGCGCGGAATCGCTGCAGGCGCGGGCGGCGGCCGCGCTGCGCGACGTCGAGCCCGCGGTCGAGCTGCTCTGGAGCACGCCTTCGGTGATGTCGCGCTTCGAGGAGACGGGCCGCCTCGCGAGCCACGACGCTGCCGCGCTCGGCCTGGTGGGACCCGCGGCGCGCGCCTCGGACCTGGCGCGCGACGTGCGCTCGGACTTCCCGAGCGGGATCTTCCGCTTCGCGCAGCTCGCGCGCGCCCACGCCGACAGCGGCGACGTGTTCGCGCGCGCCTATCTGCGCTGGCTCGAGATCCAGCGCTCCGCGGCGTTCGTGCTGGAGCAGCTCGCGCACCTGCCCGGCGGAGCGCTGCGCACCTCGTGCGCCACGCTCGCGCCGCAGCACCTGTGTGTGTCGCTGGTCGAGGGCTGGCGCGGGGAGATCTGCCACGTGGTGCGCACGGGCGCGGCGGGCGAGATCACCGGCTACAAGGTGGTCGACCCGTCCTTCCACAACTGGATGGGGCTCGCGCTGGCGCTGCGCGGCCAGCAGATCTCGGACTTCCCGCTGTGCAACAAGAGCTTCAATCTCTCGTACTGCGGATTCGACCTGTAACGATCACGACTACGACCTGAAACAGGCACGAGGGGGACGCCCGACCGATGTGGAACATTTTGCGTGCGCGGCTCCGGCAGGGCACGCCCACGATCGACTTCCCGGCCTCGGTTCCGGCGCTGCCGGACCGCTTCCGCGGCGCGCCGGCGCTCGACGCGACGCGTTGTCCCGACGGCTGTCGCGCCTGCGTCGACGCCTGCCCGACGGGTGCGCTCGCCGTGCAGGACGGCGCCCTCGGCGTGGATCTCGGCCGCTGCCTCTTCTGCACCGACTGCGTCGAGGCCTGCCCCGAGGGCGCGATCGAGTTCGGCGGCGAGTACCGGCTCGCCGTGCGCGAGCGCGCGGACCTGGTCACGCATGGCGAGACGCTGCGCCTGGCGGAGGCGCTCGACGCGCGCATGCGCCGTCTCTTCGGGCGCTCGCTCAAGCTGCGCCAGGTCAGCGCGGGTGGCTGCAACGCCTGCGAGGCGGACGTCGCGGTGCTCGGAACGGTGGTGTTCGACCTCGCGCGCTTCGGCATCCAGTTCGTGGCCTCGCCGCGCCACGCGGATGGGCTCTTGATCACGGGCGCGCTGAGCCGGAACATGCGGCTCGCCGTGGAGAAGACCTATGCCGCCGTACCGGAGCCGCGCCTCGTGATCGCCGTGGGCGCGTGCGCCATCTCGGGGGGGCCGTACGCCGGGCACCCCGAGGTCCTCGACGGCGCCGGGTCGGTCGTGCCGATCGATCTGTACGTTCCCGGCTGCCCGCCGCATCCGCTCACGATCCTGGACGGCCTGCTGCGGCTGCTCGGGCGCATCGAGAGCGGGACCGCGCGGCCGGAGGTGCGCCCGTGAGCCAGGTGCTGAGCGGTCGCGCGCTGATCGATCACCCGCTGCAGAACAAGGGCACGGCCTTCAGCGAGGCCGAGCGCGCAGAGCACGGCCTGCACGGGTTGCTGCCCTGGCGCGTCGAGACGCTCGAGGAGCAGGCGGCGCGCTGCTACGACGCCTTCCGCTCCAAGTCGACCGACCTCGAGCGCCACATCTACCTGCGCAGTCTGCAGGACACCAACGAGACCGTCTTCTACCGGCTGCTCGTCGACCACCTCGCGGAGATGCTGCCGATCGTCTACACACCCGTGGTCGGCGATGCCTGCGCCCAGTTCAGCCGCATCTACCGGCGCCCGCGCGGCCTGTTCCTGGCGTACCCGAATCGCGAGCGCATGGACGCGATGCTCGCCGCCGCCGAGCTCGACGAGGTCGAGGTGATCGTCGTGACCGACGGCGAGCGCACGCTGGGTCTGGGCGACCTCGGTGTCGGCGGCATGGGCATCTCGATCGGCAAGCTCGCGCTGTACGTGGCGGGCGGAGGCATCCATCCGGCGCACTCGCTGCCGGTCGTGCTCGACGTGGGCACCGACAACGAGGAGCTGCTCGCGAGCCCGTACTACATCGGCTGGCGTCACAAGCGCGTGCGCGGCGACGCGTACACGAGCTTCGTCGACGCCTTCGTGGCGGCGGCAAAGCGGCGCTGGCCCGCGGCGCTGGTGCAGTTCGAGGACTTCGCGATCAGCAACGCCGGCGCGCTGCTCGAGCGCTACCGCAATCAGCTCTGCATGTTCAACGACGACATCCAGGGCACTGCGGCCGTGGCGCTGGGCACGCTGCTGGCCGCGGCCGCACGGCTCGGCAGCTCGCTCGCCGACCACACGATCGCCGTCGTGGGCGGCGGCTCCGCAGGCTGCGGCATCGCCAGCCAGATCGTGGCCGCGATGGTCGAGGAAGGTCTCGACGAGGCCGCCGCGCGGGCGCGCATCTTCGTGATCGACCAGCGCGGACTGCTGCACGAGGGCATGCAGGATCTGCTCGGGTTCCAGCACCGCTGGCGCCAGCCGCTCGAGCGCGTGGCCGCTTGGCGCGGCTCCGCGAGCGCCTTCGAGATTCCCCTGCTCGACGTGATCGAGCAGGTCCACCCGACCGTGCTGATCGGCGTGTCGGGGCAGCCGGGCCTGTTCACCGAGCCGGTGGTGCGGGCGATGGCGCGCCACACGCCGCGGCCGATCGTGCTGCCGCTCTCGAACCCCACCCGGCGCATGGAGGCCGCGCCGAGCGACCTGCTGCACTGGACCGGCGGTGCCGCGCTCGTGGCCACCGGCAGCCCGATCGCGCCAGTGAGCTTCGACGGCCGCAGCGTGGCGATCGCCCAGTGCAACAACGCCTACATCTTTCCGGGGCTCGGCCTCGGCGTGGTCGCCGCGCGCGCCGAGCGCGTGACGGACGAGATGCTGCGCGCGGCCGCCCGCGCGCTGGCCGCCGCGGCGCGCGCGCTGCCCATCGGCGATACCCATGCCCCGCTGCTGCCGCCGATCCAGGCCATCCGCTCGGTCGCGCGCCAGATCGCGCTCGCCGTCGGCCTCGAGGCCCAGCGCCAGGGCGTCGCCCCTCCCGTCTCCCAGCCCGCCCTCGAGCGCGACATCGACCGCCTCTTCTGGGAACCCCACTACCCCTCCTAGCGGCGTAACGGCGCGCTGCGGCGCGCCTCGAACGCCCCAAAGCGCCCCGCCCGCTGAACGCCGTTCAGCGCCGCTCCGCGCGTCGGCTGGTCCTTTATTTGGCGGTCGCGGTCGCCGAGCTCGTGCGGCTACACCGTCTGGCTCCGGCGCAACCGGCAGGAGCTCCCGCAGCGAGCCCTCGCCTCGGTTCCCGGAAGGGGCCATTCAGGGAAGGCCCGCCGAGGCCTGCGCAGCGGGCCGTGCGGCAAGGCGAGCGTCAGCTCGCCGTTAGGCCGCTAGGACGGGCCGGTGCCCTGGGGTCCCTGTTGGCCCCGTGGGAACCGAGGCGAGGGCTCGCCCGCCCCGGACTCTCTTCAGCGGCCTGCTCGGGCGGTCTGGCGGGATTCGACGGGCGTTCTACCCTCGGGCGCATGAAGACCGCCGTCCAAGAGCTGATCCAGCTGCTCGACCTCGAGCGCATCGAAGTGAACCTGTTCCGCGGCAACTCGCCGAACGAGGGCTGGCAGCGCGTGTTCGGCGGGCAGGTGATCGGCCAGGCGCTGATCGCCGCCTACCGCACGGTCGAGGAGCGCGTGGCGCACTCGCTGCACGCCTACTTCCTGCGGCCGGGCGATCCGAAGCTGCCGATCCTGTACGAGGTCGAGCGCGTGCGCGACGGCAAGAGCTTCACCACGCGGCGCGTCGTCGCGATCCAGCACGGCGAAGTCATCTTCATCATGTCGGTGTCGTTCCAGATCGAGGAGCAGGGCTTCGAGCACCAGATCACCATGCCCGACGTGCCGGGTCCCGAGGACCTGCCGAGCGAGCGCGACCTGCGCCTGCAACACATCGACCGCATCCCGAAGGCCTTCCAGGCGCACTTCCTGCGCGAGCGCCCGATCGAGGTGCGCCCCGTGAACGGTGTCGAGAGCTTCACCAAGGCGCGCCCGCGCGAGCCCGTGAACCGCGTCTGGTTCCGCGCCGGCGACACGCTGCCCGACGACTTCACGCTGCACCAGGTCGCGCTCGCCTACGCGTCCGACCTGACGCTGCTCGACACGAGCAGCTTCCCGCACGGTGTCTTCCTGTGGTCGGAGAAGCTGCAGTCCGCGAGCCTCGACCACGCCATGTGGTTCCATCGCCGCTTCCGGATGGACGAATGGCTGCTCTACGATCAGGACAGCCCGTGTGCGGCGGGCGCGCGCGGCTTCAACCGCGGCAGCGTTTACACGCGCGACGGTGTGCTGGTCGCGTCGGTGGCACAGGAAGGTCTGATCCGCCTCCGCAACTAACGGCCTAACGGCGAGCTGTCGCTCGCCTTGCCGCACGGCGCACCTGCGGTGCGCCTCGTGGTGCTCGTTCGCTCGTGGTGCTCGCTCACTGGCCGTTTTGGACACGAAACCACGCGGCGTCTTCGCGGGAGCTTGACGCAAGCGTCACGTCGGCGGCGTCTGATCGCCATTGCTCCCCGACTACACTCCGCTCCGTTTCCACGGGAAAGAGGGCGAGAGAATGCGGCGTTTGTGGGCGATCGTCTCGGTGTTGGTGGGGCTTCCGGTACTCACCCTGCTGCTCGCGGCGCCGGCCGACTCCGCGCGCCCGAGCGTGGGCACGGCGCAGGGCGTCGACGCGCTGCTCGCAGAGCTCGGCAGACACGCGTCCGAGGCGCGCTTCCAGGACGTGCTCGAGCAGGCGGCGCTGCTGCGCGAGAGCCTGAGCGCGCGCGGCGACGCGCCGGCGCACCGGCTCCAGCTGGCGCGGCTCGAGACGCTCGCCGCGTCCGCGCACCTGGCGCTGTCCGAGCCCGAGGCCGCCGAGCAGTGCTTCGCGCGCGCGCTCGAGCTCGTGCCGGATCTCGAGCTCGATCCGGTGCGGAACTCACCGAAGATTCGGCGCGCGTTCGACGTCGTGCGGCGCACGGAGGAGACGGCGGATGCCGTCGAGCTGAGCCGGCTGTTCCGGCCCGGCGATGCTGCACCGCAGCAGATCCGCGGGCGCAAGCTGCGCTCGCCCGACGCCGAGGCCGCGCTCAGCCCCACCGTCACGCTGCGCCTGCTGGTCGACGTGCGCGGTGCGGTCGCCGAGGCGCACGTCTACCAGTCGCGCGCAGAGCTCGTGGCCTTCGAGCAGGTCGCGCTCGACGCGGCCCAGGACTTCCGCTTCGAGCCGGCCCGCCGCAACGGCCAGCCCGTGCCGGTGTGGGTCCAGTATCCCGTCCGCTTCGAGTAGCTGCTCCATGCACGCGCGGGCCCGGTTGCGGATGGCGGTGTGGGCTGCGGTGCTGCTGCCCGTGCTGATCGCGCGCGCGGAGCCGCCGCGCGAGCTCACGGTGAAGGGCTCCGACACGATCGGGCAGCACCTCGGTCAAGATCTTGCGCGCGCCCACATGGAGCGCCACCCCGAGCTGCGCGTGCGCTGGGAGTCGATCGGCTCGGGCACGGCCTTCACGGGTCTGCTCGAGGGCAGCGCCGATCTAGGGGCGTCGTCGCGCTCGATCAAGGCGAACGAGCTCGCTCAGGCGCAGGAGCTCGGCATCCGCCTGCAGGAGTTCGTGATCGGCTACGACGGCATCGCGGTGATCGCGCACCCCTCGAATCCCGTCGAGGCGATCGACCTCGATCAGCTGGCGGGACTGTTCTCGGGCGACGTGCCGCGCTGGTCCGGCGTGGGCGGGGCGGACCGCCCGGTGCGGCTGCTCAGCCGGCCGAGCTACTCGGGCACGCACGGCTTCTTCAAGGACACGGTGCTGAGCCAGCACGGCAAGGCCGACTTCAGCCCGGCGACCGAGCTCCTGGAGGAGACCGACGCGATCGTGGACGCGGTGGCGCAGGACCCGGACGCGCTCTCGTACGTCGGGCTCGGCTTCGTGAGCGGTCGGCCGCTGCGCGTGCTGCGCATCCGCACCCAGCCGGGCGGTGAGGCCGTGGCCCCGAGCGAGGCGACGATCCGCGACGGCAGCTATGCGATCCACCGACCGCTCTTCGTGTACGTGCGCGAGAACGCGCCGCGCCCGGTGTTCGAGCTGCTCGAGTTCATCCTGTCGGCGGAGGCGCGCTCGTACATCACCGCCAATCACTTCATCCCGACCGATGTCAGCACGCCGTTGGTCAGCGTGAGGGAGCAGACGCCCGACGTGGCGGCGGGTCCGCGCACGCTGTCGGCGGTGGCGCGGGCGCCCGTGCGCATCCGCTTCGCCTTCAACCGCGTGCAGATGGGGCCGAACGGCCGCGCGGCGCTCGAGCCGCTGATCGCGCGCCTGAGCAAGGGTCAGCTGCGCGCCCACATCATCGGTCACTCCGACGCCGTGGGATCGGCGGCGGCCAACGAGGCCGTGTCGGTGGCGCGGGCGCGGACCGTCGCGAGCTATCTGCTCAGCCGCGGCGTGGCGGCCGAGCAGCTGCGCATCGAGGCGCGCGCCTCCGATCAGCCCGTCGCGAGCAACGAGTCGATCGAGGGCCGCAGCGCCAACCGCCGCGTCGACATCCTGGTCACCGCCGCCCCTTAGCGGGGCCCGGCGCGGCGTAGCCGCGCCACCCGCCCTTCGCTCGGCTCCGCCTCGCTGCGCGCTCCGCTTGCGCTGTCGGACCGCCTCGAGAGTCGTGAGCTCTGCTCTACGCGAGCGTCTCGGCGAGCGCGAAGATCTTCGGCGCAGCCGGCTCGCCGTCGAAGTACTCGGCCTGCGTGAAGAAGCCGACCTGCGCGAGGCCGCGCACCATGATCTTGCCGCTGTCCGGGTAGCCGCAGACCTCCTGCGGCTCGTGGTTGCCGATCGCCAGGTACACGAGATCGGTGCTGCCGTTGTTCGCGATCTGGTGCGCGGTGCGCGTGCCGGCAGGGCAGGAGACGCAGTCGCCGGGGCGCAGCGGGTAGAGCGCGTCTCCATAGCGCAGCACCCCGTTGCCCGAGAGCACGTAGAAGACCTCGTCCTCGAGCTGGTGGTAATGGAACGGACAGGCCGTGCGACCCGGCGGCACGCGCGTCAGGTTGACCCCGAGGCGTCCGCCGCGCGGCTGCATCGAAGGCGTGAGCTGTTTGTCGTAGCTGCAGAAGTGCTCGCCGTGGACGTAGGAGGTTTCGTCGAGCTCGTCCGCGTTCACGACGGGGTGGGGTGTGTCTGCCATGGCGCACGGTAACCCCAGCTCGGCGGCGGCGGCAAGCGCGGCCTCGCGCGTCTCACCGCAGCTCGGCTAGGATGAAGCCCGACGCATGCCCGCAACGGCCGAGCTCGTGCTCTTGGGCATCCGGTCGGCGGTCCGGCTCGCGGATGCCGCGCGGCACGCCTACGTCGATGCGACGCGCAGCCGCGCGCTCACGCTGCCGCTGCCGCGCTTCGCCGGCGCGATCGACGAGCGCTCGGCGGCGCTGTTCTACCGCGGCGAGGGGGCGACCCTGGCGAGCCCGGGCTCGCGCACGCACGACTGGACCGATCGAGTGTGGGCCGGCAGCGCGCTCGCCAAGGAGGAGTGCAGCGAGTACGTCGCGCAGTACCTCGAGGACCGTGCGCTGCTGGTGTTCCGGGCGGGCGGCGCGACCGAGCTGCGCGCGTCGGCCGAGCCCGGCAGCCTCGCGGCCGGGGCGTGGCTGCCGCTGCTCGAGATCCGCCAGTGGAGCCGGGGCACCTCCCCCGACCCGTCGCCGCTGCGGCGCATGGCCGGCGCGCTGCTCGAGATCGGCGTCGACGCCTTTCGCAGCGATCCCTCGCTGCTGCACGCGGAGCGCGGAACGGGCGCGGCGGTGGCGAGCTTTCTCGACGCGGTCGAGGGCCTGCCGCTCGCCGGCGCCGAGCCGCCGCAGCGCGTCGCCGCGCTGTTCGCGACACTGACAAGTGTCATACGCGAGAGCCCCGAGCTGTTCGCGGACGCTCCGGCCGCGCGCCTGCTCGTGCTGCACGTCACGCGCGAGCTCGCGGGCGCCGCTGCCACGGTGGGCGCGGCGGGCGGCGTCGACGTCTGGGCGCCGCGCATCCTGCGCGCTGCGCTGCGCGGCGGCGCTGCCGCGCTGCTCGAGGCGCCGCAGCTCTACGCGGGGGAGTCGGAGCTGCGGGCCGGACTGGCCGCGCTCGCCAGCCGCGCGCTGCTCGATGTGCTGGCGGGCCCGAGCGCTCCCGCCCTGTCGCAGGCCGGCCTCGACGGCGTGCTCGCGGCCGCGCTGCGCCTGTGCGCGGCCGACCCGAGGCGCTTCGGCGCGTCGAGCGACGCGCTTGCCGCGTTCGTGCGCAGCGCCGCCGACGCGGTCGCGCCTGCCCTGCGCCGGCTCGGGGTCGACCTGCTGCCGCGCGTGCTGCAGGGCGTGCTCGCGAAGACCAGTGCGGACGTCGAGCGGCTCGCGCCCGTGGGCCACGAGCCGCTGCTCGCGAGCGCCAGCCGCTGTCTGCTCGAGCGCCTGGCGGCGCCGGATGCCAGCGGTCGCTGGACGCCGCGTTTCGCCGTGGCGGACGTCGCGGCGCTGCTCGACTTCGCGCTCGACGAGGTCGCCGAGAACCCGCACTGGCTGCGCGCCGCCGACGGCGCGGGACCGAGCCCGCTCGCCGCGCTCGTCGCTGCGGTGCCCGGGGCGGTCGCGCAGATGCGCGAGCCGCGCCTGCGTCCGGCGGCAGTGCTCGAGCTGCTGCGCGCCGCGCTGGCCGCGGCGGGGCGCTCGCTCGCGCTCGCGCAGCTCGACGGCCCGAGTGGCGAGCCCGTCGTGAAGCTCGCGCTCGGCGCCCTGTTCGCGATCCTGCGCGACGACAGCCCGCCGGCCGCCGCCTGGGCGCTCGCGCGCGACGGCACGACCGTCGCGATCGCCGCCGAGGCGCTGGCGCAGCTCGCGCGCGCGGGCAGCACGCCCGCGCGCCTGAAGACGCTCGAGCAGGTGCTGCAGGCCGAGGTCCTGCGCGTTGCGGCGGGCGCGGCCTTCGAGCGCGGTGAGCTCGCGGCGCGCCTGGCCGCGGCTCTGCGCGCGGGCTAGGGGAGGGACGCCATGACGCACCGGACTGCGTTGCTCGCGCTGCTGCTCGCGGGCTGCGCGCAGCTGACACCGATCTCTGTCGCCCGCGAGCTGCGCGAGGCGCAGTCCGCGTTCAGCGAGGCGGCTGCGGCCGAGAACGCGCTGGCGCTCGAGCAGCCCGGTCCCGCGGGTGCGGCCGCGGCGAGCGCCAGCACGGGCTACGCAGTGGCCGCGCGCATCGCCGCCGAGCTGCGCGCTGCACGGCGCCCGGCGCTCGAGCGCGAGGGGCTCTACTGCCCGACCGTGACGCTCGAGGCCCTGGCGCTGTGGCGACTCGGCCGGGGCGAGGCGGCCTGCGCGCTCGCGCGCGCTGAGCCGCTCTGCCTCGCGCCGGATGCAGCGGCGCGCGACCGCGTGCTGCTCGTGGCCCTGCCGGGTCTGGTCGCCGTGGACGAGGCCGACGCGCTCACGCGCGACGGCGAGCGCGACTACGCGGCCGTGCACGGCCGCGTGAGCGAGGCGCGCGAGCAGCTGCGCGCGGCCGGTCGGCTCGCCTCGGACCGGAGCCTCGCCACCTACCTGGTGATGTCCGAGCTCGCCGCGCTCGCCGCATGGCGTCAGGCGCTGTTCGACGAGGGTCTGGATCCGGCACAGCAGGCCGCCGCGCGCACGGAGCTCGACGCCGCGCGCGACGAGCTGATGGCGCGCTACCGCGCGCTCGCCTGCGCGAGCGGCAACCGCGAGTTCGCCGCGCGCAGCCTCGACTACTGGAACGCCCTGTTCGGCTCGTCCGAGACCTGTCGGCCGTAGCGGAGCCGCAAGTGCAGCGCGCAGCGAGGCGGAGCCGAGCGAAGGGCAAAGGCAAGCGAAGCGCGCAGCGAGCCGCAGGCGAGCGAAGGCGGTGACGCGGGACGCCCCGCGTCAGTACCCGCAAGGAAAGGCGGGCCGCCCCGCGCCGGGACCCGCAGGGTAGAGCGCGTCAGCTCTGCAGCAGCTCGCGCGCGACGCGGGCCATGCGCTCGATGCGCGCGTCGTCGAGATCCTGGTGCACGGGCAGGACGAAGGCGCGGTTCTTGAGCGCGGTGGCCTCGGCGAAGGCGCTCCAGGGGATCGCGGGGTGGAACGTCTCCCACCAGGGGGGAGCCGAGATGCCCTGCCGCAGGAACGCCTCGCACAGCCGATCGCGATCGTCGTGGAGCAGCGGCAGGAACAGCGGGCAGACGCCGTCGGGCAGCGGCAGCAGCGGGCAGCACTCCGCTGCGACGGGCCCGAGCAGCTCGACGAGGTGCGCGTAGTTGCGGCGCCGCCGCTCCTTCACCGGCGCGAAGTCCGTCTGCTCGAGCAGCGCGCGCGCCGTGTCGGACATCGCCCAGTCGAGCAGGCGCGAGTCGAAGTCGAAGCGCTCGTCGTCCGGGTCGTACCAGGCGACCGCCGACGGGATGGCGAGTCGGCGCAGCACGCGCGGCGCGACCAGCGCAGGGGCCGCGGCCAGCAGGGTGGCCCGGTCGCGCGCGAAGTCGGCGAGCGAGCCCGGCTGCAGCAGGGACCTGCGCCAGAGGTCGAGCGACTTGGCCCAGGTCGAGAGCCGGCTCGGCACGCGCAACGCGCCGCGCGGCTCGAGGTCCGCGCGGTTCAGCACGGCCGCGCCGCCGTCGGGCAGGGGCAGCGTCTTGCGCATGCTGAAGACGGCCACGTCGCCGATGCTGCCGAGCGGCCGCTCGTCGGCCCAGCTCAGGAAGGCGTGCGCGCAGTCCTCGATCAGGTAGGCGCCCTGCTCGTCGCACAGCTTGCGCAGCCACGCGATCGGCTGCGGAAAGCCGAAGTAGTGCGTCACGAGCAGTGCGCGGACCGGCGGCCGCAGGCGGCGCCGGATGTCGTTCACGTCGACCTGCATGCGCTCGTCGACGCGGTAGAACTCGAGCGGGATGCCGGCGCGCAGCAGCGGCTCGATCTCGTGGCCGCATGCGTACGCGGGACACAGGACGGCGTCGCCCGGTGCGAGCTCGAGCGCGGCGACCGCCTGGGCGACCGCCGCGGTTCCGGAGAAGGTCAGGATCGCGCGCTGGCCGGAGAGCGGGAACACCGGGTCGCCGGACACGCCCGCGCCGCGCAGCTGCGCGAACGACAGACCGGGGCTGAACAGCACGAGGTCCCGGCGCAGCAGGCGCGCGAGCATGCTCAAGAACCGCGTTCCAGCGCCCGCTCGAGCCGGTCCACGATCTTGCCGTGCAGCCGCAGCGCGGACTCGAGCAGGCCCGCCCGGCGAAGCGCCGCGCGCACGCGCGGCGACAGGTGCGCGAGCCAGGTGTGGCGCAGCAGCTCGCGCGGCGTGTGCCGGGCGATCCGCAGCTGCTGCGTCTCGCGCACCGTGGACGTCCAGCGCAGCTTGTTGTTCAGGAAGCCGCCCAGGAAGTCGTACTCGGCATACGCCCCCTGGTGACACTCGGTGAGCTCCAGGTACTCGAGCACGGTGCCGGGCGAGAACTCTGCCCACTCCGCGTCGTGCGCGATCTGGAGCGAGTAGTACTGGCGCGCGTGCACGAACGCGATCGTGGCGGCGATCAGGCGACCGTCGATCGAGAGCGAGAGCACGTGCAGCTGGCCCTTGGGCCCGAGGTCGGCGAGCAGCTGGTCGAAGAAACGACTGCGCCGCGCGTCGCCGAGACCCACGCCGCGCTCGTTCTTCCAGCTGCTGCGCTCGAGCTCCCGGTACTTCGCCAGCGCGTCGCGCACCTGCGGCCAGTCGCACACGCGGTCGAGGCGCAGCTCGCCCTGGCTCTCGAGCTTGCGGTGCGCGGCGCGCACGCGCTTGCGGAAATGCTTGCTGCGCGCTGCGAAGTAGTCCTCGAAGGAACGGTCGAGCACCAGGTACGGGCAGACCGAGTCCGGCGCCGTGCGCTGCAGGTGGCCGCCGTCCGCGGCGAACACGGAGAGCGCGCGCGCGGTGTGTGCCGCGGGCAACTGCTCGTAGAGGAGGATGCGATCCCACGGCGCGTCCGGCGCCGCCAGGCAGTGGAGCAGCGCCACCGTGCAGGCCTCGACGTGCTCGCCGAACAGGAAGGTCGGGCGGTCCACCTCCCAGCGCGTGCCGATGAAGCTGAGCTCGCGCGTCCAGCCGAGCGCCCCGCGCGTGGCCTCGCTGCGCAACGGCGCGATCCCGACCAGCGTCTCGCCGCGCCAGATGGTGACGATCCAGAGCCGATCGGACAGGCCGAAGCAGCTCCACCACGCGGTCTGGTACGCAAAGCTCTGCAGGCCCGTGGCGTCGGCCGTGCGGTGCACGAGCTCGTCCCAGGCGCGCTCGAGGCGCGCCCAGTGCGTCGCGCAGTACACGATGCGCACCTCGTACAGCTCGCCGGCCACACTGCAGGACGTGCTCACCGGCAGCGCGTGCGCGTCGTCGCGGGGCGGCGCCACGGGCTCCCAGCGCGTCCAGAAGCGCGGCATGCCGGGCGCGCGCTCGTCCACGCGCTCGACTGCGCTCATGCGGTAGCCGAGGTCGGCGAACACCGGCTCGTACACGGTGCGCCACTTCTTCATCTCGGGCTCGTCGGCGTGGAACTCCACCGCCAGGTGTGGGCAGAGGCGCTCGATCAGGTCGCGCCAGCGCGCCATGAGCTCGGGCGCGTGGCGTCGGTAGCCGACCTGCAGCACCACGTCGGAGAGGTAGATCGCCTCGCCGGCGTCCCCGTTCAGGCCGACCGGCATGGCGTAGGCGAGGACGTAGCCGACGAGCTTGGCCCCATCGAACAGGCCCAGGCTGAGGTTCGAGTCCTCGCGCTCCGCTTCTTCGAGCTCCTGGGCGAGCGCGTCGCGTCCCGTCACGTTCGACGGGCGATGGCTCGCGCGCTCCAGGCCCGCGATCTGATCGACCTCGTGGGTGTCCAGGAGATCGAAGCGCAGGCACTGGGGCATGGCTACCTCGCACCAGTCGCGAGCAGCAGGCGGCTCGCGTAGTGGTAGATCTCCTCACGTTCGCGCTTCGATACGCACATCGCAAGGAATCCACCGGCGTACGTGAGTCCGATCACGCCGCCGGCCACGCCGATCTCGAGCCAGCTCTGCACACTCCAGTAATGGAGCAGGAGCGCGGCGGCCCCCGCTGCCAACAGGGCGGGTCCGAGCGGCGCTGCGATCACCTCGCGCAGGTAGCGGCTCACGGGCACGCCCAGCGTGCGGCAGGTCAGGGGGAGCAGCAGCCCGAAGTTGATGGCGCAGTTGGCCGCGAGCAGGCTCCCGGCCAGCGCGGGCAGCCCGCCGCTGCGCGCGGTCAGCGCGACCAGCGAGCCGGCGATCAGCACCTCGGCCAGCGTGAGCATGAAGATCTCGCGCACCTTGGCGAGAGCGGCAAGGATTTTGACGGAAGGTGCAAATGCGGCCGACACCAGGAAGCTGGTCAGCACGATGCGCAGCACCGGCCCGGCCTCCGCCACGTACTCGGCGCCGACCCAGTTCGCGATCACGGCGTCGCCGGCGAACATCAGCAGGATGGCGACAGGCAGCGAGATCGCCAGCGTCGCCTTGCTGCCGGCGATCAACAGCCGGTCGAGGCCCTCGCGGTCGTCGGCCGCGCCGAGCTGGGACGAGAACGGGAAGAAGACCGCGACGATCGGCTGGATCAGATAGATCACGACGGCCGCGATCGAGCAGGCGACGGAGTAGGGCGTAAGCAGGGCGATCGACAAGAAGGCGGGGATGAACAGCTTGTCGAGCTCGCTGCTGCCCTCGGACGCGATCTCGTTCGCCAGCGCCCACACGCTGTAGCCGCGCATGCGCCGCCAGGTGGCGCGGTCGAAGCGCGTGAAGTTGAGCGTGAGCTCGGGGTGCAGCCAGGTCACGATCGCCGCCACCGCGCCGAGCGCGATCACCGACAGCATCAGCTCGAGCACGGTGAGCGCGACCAGGCCGAAGCCCAGGCCGAGCAGGGCCAGAGTGGCCAGCGCCTGGATCACGCGCCGCACGATGTTCACGCCGTTCAGCACGTCGTAGCGCTGCTGCCCCTCGAGCAGGCCGAGCAGCGCCGCGAGCACGAAGTGGAACGC
>Ga0190274_10000533_pt1 | contig 22664 bp, 20 predicted proteins | sample Popmic531T_FD_133002 | JGI IMG/M metagenome (GOLD analysis project Ga0190274, IMG submission 133002) | Populus adjacent soil microbial communities from riparian zone of Yellowstone River, Montana, USA - 531 T | ecosystem: Environmental > Terrestrial > Soil > Riparian zone | place: USA: Montana... | reverse complement strand
CGAGCTCGCGACCGAGGTGGCCGTGCCCTGGCGCCCGATCATCCTGGTCGGCATCGCGATGGTGCTCTTCTACATGGTCGACACGGGCGTCCAGACCTGGGGACCGCTCTTCCTCGACCACACCTTCACCACGCCGGAGCGGTACGTCGCGCTGTCGGCCCTGGCCTACCTGCTCGCGAGTGGAGCCGTCCGGGTCACGGGCGACCGGCTGGTCGCCCGGGTCGGCGTCGTCCCGATCCTCCGGGTCGGTGCGGTGGTCGGTGCCGGCGGCCTCGCGGTCGTGGTCTTCTCCCCCACCTGGCAGCTGGCCGTGGTCGGCTTCGCGATCCTCGGCGCCGGCGTCGCGGTCGTGGCCCCGCTGAGCTTCTCGGCCGCCGCCAGGATCGCGGGCGCCGCGGAGAACGGCGTCGAGTTCGAGCCCGCCGTACGCCAGGCCCGGGTCGACGCGGTGATCGCGCGGTTCAACCAGTTCAACTACCTCGGCGCGCTGCTCGGCTCGGTGATGACCGGCCTGGTCGGCCAGGACTCCCTGCGCGTCGGGTTCGCGGTGCCGATGATCCTGGTCCTCGGCATCATCCCGCTGGCCCCGGCGTTCGCGCCGAAGATCGTCGCCGCGGTCAGTGGACCCCGGCCATCAGCTTCCTGATCGGCCCGCAGGACGGCTGAGTCAGGACTGCTGGGGCCCCGGCCAGTTCTTGTCCGGCTGCGGCACCGGGCGGCCGGGCTGCTCGCCGCCGCGCGCCTCGAGGTAGCTGTTCTTCGGGACCATCACCTTGCGGCGGAAGATGCAGACGATCGTGCCGTCCTGCTTGTAGCCGATGGTCTCGACGTACACGACGCCCCGGTCGCCCTTGGACTTGCTCTCGGTCTTGTCCAGGACGGTCGTCTCGCCGTAGATCGTGTCGCCGTGGAAGGTCGGCGCCACGTGTCGCAGCGACTCGACCTCGAGGTTGGCGATCGCCTTGCCCGAGACATCAGCCACTGACATTCCAAGCAGCAGCGAGTAGACGTAGTTGCCGACCACGACGTTCTTGCCGAACTGCGTCGTCTCCGTCGCGTAGTTGGCGTCGATGTGCAACGGGTGGTGGTTCATGGTCAGCAGGCTGAACAGGTGGTCGTCGTACTCGGTCACCGTCTTGCCGGGCCAGTGCTTGTAGGTCGCGCCGACCTCGAACTCTTCGTAGCTGCGTCCGAACTGCATGGGCCCATGCTGCCCGTCAGCTCGCGGTCGCGCACCCCTTGTTACGCGTGGGTAATGTCACGAGCCCCCGCCACCGGCCTTGCGCCGGTGCATCTTCGGGGCATTGTCCGAGACCTCGGAGCCGTGCGCCTTCTCCTGCAGCGGGCCGTCCTGGTGGACGCCCTTCTCCTTCGAGTTCTTCCGGTCCAGGGCCTCGCGCATCTTGGCCTTGAGGTCGTCGTTGCTGCCGTTGGAATCCGTCATGAGGTCCAGCCAAGCACGCCGGTGGGCAGGCGTCGATGGGTTAGTCCCGGGCCAGCCGTATCCTCCTCGCCATGGGGGAGGACGGCTCGGGACGGTCACGGCCCGACTGGGTCCTCAAGGCCGTCTCGGTCGGCATCGGCCTCACCCTCGTCGCGGTGCCGGTCGCGGTGGTCGCGTTCGGCCACGTCGGCGGCGACTCCGGACCGGGCAGCAGCCACGTCGTGCCCGGCGGACCGAGCGGCTCCGCCAGCACCTCCTCGGCACCCACGCCGACACCGGCACCCACCATCGACCCGCTGCCGACCGCGTCCGGCGAGACCTGCGTGCCGGGCAGCCTGACCGACCTCACCGTCGTCTCCTTCAACATCGAGTCCGCCCACGGACCCGACGGCAGCGTGCAGCTGGACCTCCTCGCCCGCACCCTCGCCTCGTGGAAGCCCGACATCGTCCTGCTGCAGGAGGTGGACAAGGGCCAGCTCCGGAGCGGGCGCGTCGACATGCCCGCCTACCTCGGCGAGAAGCTCGGCCTGCACTCCACCTTCGGCGCCAACATGGCGGGGCGGGCGGGCGGGCAGTACGGCACCGCCCTGCTCTCCCGGTTCCCGATCGAGAGCGCCGAGAACACCCCGCTCCCCCGGCTCGCGGGCGACGAGCCGCGCGGTCTCCTGCACGCCGTCCTCGACGTCGACGGCACGCAGCTCAGCGCGTACGTCGTGCACCTCCAGCACACGTCCACCCGGGCTCGGATGGCCCAGATCAAGGCGGTCCGCCGGCTCGTGGTGGACGACCCGCTGCCCAAGGTCATCGGCGGCGACTTCAACGCGCACCCCGGGTCCGGCGTGATGGCGCTCGCCCGGTCGTTCGCCTCCGACACCTGGACCGCCGTCGGCTCCGGGCCGGGGCTGACCGTGCCGCGGGTCGCCCCGCGGGCGCGCATCGACTACCTGCTGCAGTCCGGGCTGGTGCCCCTCGACATCCAGGTGCTGACCCCGCCGATGTCCGACCACCGGGCGCTATGGGCGACGTACGACCTCAGCGCGAGCGGCTCCATCTGCCTGCCGTCCTTCGGCTGAGCGCCGGGCGCTCAGCCCTTGAGCTTGTACTCCTTGAGCAGGCTGCGCCCGATGATCATCTTCTGGATGTCGGAGGTGCCCTCGCCGATGAGCATGAACGCCGCCTCGCGGTAGAGGCGCTCGATCTCGTACTCCTTGGAGTAGCCGTAGCCGCCGTGGATCCGGAAGGAGTCCTGGACGACCTCGTTGCAGTACTCCGACGCCACCATCTTGGCCATGCCCGCCTCGACGTCGTTGCGCTCGCCCGCGTCCTTCTTGCGGGCGGCGCGGACCATCATCGCGTGCGACGTCTCGACCTTGGTCGCCATCTCCGCGAGGCGGAAGAGGATCGCCTGGTGCTCGGCGATCGGCTTGCCGAAGGTCTCGCGCTGCTGGGCGTACGCCGCGCCGAGCTCGAAGGCCCGGTTGGCGATGCCGACCGCGCGGGCGGCGACGTTGACGCGGCCGACCTCGACGCCGTCCATCATCTGGTAGAAGCCCTTGCCGGGCTCACCGCCGAGGATCTGCTCCGCGGAGATCTGGTGGCCCTCGAACACCATCTCGGTGGTGTCGATGCCCTTGTAGCCCATCTTGTCGATCTTGCCGGGGACGGTGACGCCCTGGGCGGTCTCGCCGAAGCCGGGCTCCTTCTCGACCAGGAACGTCGTCATGTTCTTGTAGACCGAGTCGTTTCCCTCGTCGGTCTTCACCAGCACGGCGACCAGGTTGGAGCTGCCGCCGTTGGTCAGCCACATCTTCTGGCCGGTGATCTCGTAGCCGTCGTCGGTGCGCGTGGCCTTGGTCTTGATCGCCGCGACGTCCGAGCCGAGCGACGGCTCCGACATCGAGAAGGCGCCGCGGACCTCGCCGGTCGCCATCCGCGGCAGGTACCTCCGCTTCTGCTCCTCGGTGCCGTGCTTCATCAGCATGTACGCAACGATGAAGTGGGTGTTGATGACACCCGAGACGCTCATCCAGCCGCGCGCGATCTCCTCCACGCACAGCGCGTAGGTCAGCAGCGACTCACCGAGGCCGTCGTACTCCTCGGGGATCATCAGCCCGAAGATGCCGAGCTCCTTGAGGCCCTCGACGATCTCGGTCGGGTACTCGTCGGCATGCTCCAGCTCGGTCGCGACCGGGAGGATCTTCTCCTCGACGAAGGTCCGGACCGCCTTGAGGATCTCGGCCTGGTCGTCGTTCAGTCCCTCGGTCTGGCACAGGCGGGTCATGTCTTCCCCTCGTCGGCAGCGAAACTCACCGGTAACTTACTCGCTCGGCCGGTCCTCGACCACGTGAGGAATCGCACCCTCGCCCGCAGGGGTACGACGACGGCGCCGCCAGTCGACCACGCCCAGGGCGAGCGCGCCGAGCGTGCCGAGGGCGGCCGCGGCGAGACCGATGGTGAGCCCGGGCGGGCGGTAGGTCACGTCGAGCGTGCCGGACGCGCCCTTCGGTACGTCGACCATCAGCATCCCGATCTTGGTGCGGGAGACCGGCACCTCCTTGCCGTCGAGCTCGGCCTTCCAGCCCGGCCAGCCGAGGGCGGCGAAGATCATCGGGCCGCCGTCACCGGTGTCGGAGATCTCCACCTGCTCGTGCAGCGGCGCCTCGGTCTCGGCGGACTCGACCTCGATGCCGTCGGCGGCCCAGCTGAGCCGCGAGTCCGGCCACGGCAACGGCTCGTCGCGGGTCATCACGACGACGGCGTCGGTCTGCTCCTGGACGGTCCAGCCCTCGGGCATCTCGCCGATGGCGATCTCCGGCTGGACGACGACGGTGTCGATCTTCATCAGGTCGGCGATCGGGACGCCGGCGACGGCCGACTTGTCCCAGAGTGCCCAGTAGCCGCAGGGCTGGGTGAGGCCGTCGTACTCCATGCAGAAGTGCCGGTTGAAGACCCGCATCCCCATGCCGGTGTAGGCGTTGACGGCGTCGACGCCGGCAACCTGGTACATGCTGCCGGGCAGGAAGTTCTTCCAGGCGCGATCGAGCTCACGCGGGTGCTTCGTCTGGAGCGGCTTGAGGTCGGCGAACTGCATCACCCGGCCGTCCCGGTCGCCGAAGCGCTCCTGGATCGCGGAGACGTCGTGGGGCAGGTGCCAGTAGCGCGACGACGCGTTCTCGCCGAAGGCGTGGACCTGCAGGCCGAGCACCGCCCCGGTGCCGAGGATGCAGATCGCGGCGAGGCCGGCGGTGGCCTTCTCGCGCCAGTGCGCCCAGGCCAGCACCGCGCCGACGAGCACGAGCATGAGCAGGACGCCGGCCGCGACCTGGTGGGCGGCCGGAGGGCGCTGGGCCCAGGCCAGGTAGCCCGTGGCGAGGACGATGGCGGCCGAGCCGACGGACCGCGCGCGGACGTGGGTGCGCTGCAGGCCCTGGGTGAGCAGCACGGCGAAGACCACGGCCAGCCCGAGCCAGGTGTACTCGACCAGCCGCAGCGGCCAGCGGAAGAGCCAGAGCTTCGAGGGGCCGACGGTCAGCGCCAGGTAGATGGCCGTGATGACGCCGAGCCCGCTGAGCTCGCGGGCGCGCTCGCGGAGCACGCCGTACCGCAGCCACGGCAGCAGCGGGAGGACCAGCCAGAAGAGGTACGTCGCGGGCACCCGCATCGGTCCGGTGATCGCCCGGATGTCCGGGACGAACATCGGCGAGCTCAGGCCCAGCAGGTCCCCGATCCCCGGTCGCAGCTTGCCGCTGTTCTCGATCAGCGCGCCCTGCGAGCGCACCGCCAGGTCGGCGGTCTCGACGAGCGGCAGGTAGACCAGGGGCAGGAACGCGGCGATGCACAGGCCGGTCAGGACCAGGCGCAGGACACCCTCGCGGTTGCGGCTGAGCCACCCCTCGACCACCAGACCGACGCCGATGACGACCACGGCGAGTGTCCCGTAGGGGTTGCCCTGCGTCACCGTGAGGACGCCGACGAGGAAGCCCCAGAAGGGGTTGCTCACGCCGCGCAGGCAGCGCCGCAGCACCCACCACAGCCAGGTGGCGTAGGCGAAGGCCATCAGGCCGGACGGCCAGGACCCGGCGTCCCAGTAGAGCGTGAAGCCGCTGAACGGCAGCGCGGTCGCGACGACGGCGGCGGCCCAGCGCGCGGCGCCGTACTCACGTGCGAGGTGGTAGGCGCCCAGCGCCAGCATCACCAGCACGACCAGCTTGACGACGAACGTCGCGAACATCAGGTCGGAGGCGGCCGACATCCACAGCCAGACCAGGATGTTGATCGGGTTGTAGATGCCGTAGAGCGCCTCGGCGGCGTAGTTGCCGCCGGCCCAGGCGTCGGGGTCGAGCCACGGCGGCCACTGGCCCGAGCGGACCATCTCGCCGAGGTTGAACCACGTCGGCGCGAACTGCGCGGCCGTGTCGCCGCGCTGGAAGAAGTAGGGGTGCGCGAGGTACGGGAGGCAGGCGTACGCCGCGGTCACGAGGCAGACCGCCAGCGGCCACAGCCAGCGGCCGCGGTCGCGGGTGGGGCTCTCGGCCCGGCGCGCGGGGGCGCGCCTCACCGGCTCGGTCTCGGTCGTCGTCATCAGCGCTCTTCGCGGTGGTGGGAGTCGTGGTCGGGGCCGAGCTCGACCGTGATCGGCGTACGGCGTGGTCCCTCGCTGCTCTCGCGCAGCAGGAAGAGCGGGCGGCGTTTGGTCTCGGCGTAGATCCGGCCGAGGTACTCGCCGATGACGCCGAGGAGGATTAGCTGGACGCCGCCGAACCCGGTCACCGCGCAGATGATGGTGACGTAGCCGGGGGCGCTGTTGCCGTGCAGGGCCGCCTCCCAGAGGACCCAGGCGGCGTACCCGATCGCGATCGCCATCACGAACAGGCCGAACCAGATCGACAGCCGCAGCGGCCGGTAGTTGAAGGAGATGACGCCGTCGAGGCCGTAGTTGAAGAGGTCGCGGAGCCGCCACTTGGTGGTCCCGGCCTCGCGCGAGACGTTCTCGTAGTCCACGACGGTGGTCGGGAACCCGATCCACGCGAAGAGGCCCTTGGAGAAGCGGTTGGTCTCACCGAGGGAGAGCAGGGCGCGGACCGCCTCGCTGCTGAGCACCCGGAAGTCCCCCACGCCGTCCTCGAGCTCGACGTCGATGAGCCGGTTGATCATCCGGTAGTACATCCGCGAGAGGAACGTGCGGACGACCGGGTCCTCTTCGCGGGTACGGCGGGCCACCACCTGGTGGTAGCCCTCGTCGAGCAGCGGGACCATCGTGGCGAGGAGCTGCGGCGGGTGCTGGAGGTCGCCGTCCATGATAGCCACGGCGCCTCCGCGCGCCTGGCTGAGGCCGGCCAGCATCGCCGACTCCTTGCCGAAGTTGCGGCTCAGCGCGAGGTAGCGGAACCGCGGGTCGGCGGCGTTGACCTCGCGCAGCATCTCGAGGGTCCGGTCGCGGCTGCCGTCGTCGACGAGGATCACCTCGAACGAGTCGGCCACGCCCGGCAGCACCTCACCGAGGACCTTCACCAGCTGCGGGAGGGACTCCTCCTCGTTGTAGCAGGGGACGACCACCGACAGAGCGACCGCGTGGCTCCTCGGCTCGCTCATGCCTGCCTCGCTCGCCGGTCGGCGTCCAGCAGCGGGACCAGGCTGTGCTCCAGCTCGGCGACCTGGCGCTCCAGGAGGTGGGCCAGGCGGGCGTTCTCGTCGACGGCGACCGCCAGCGACTCGACCTTCTGGCGCCGGCGGATCGAGGCGGTGAGACCGGTCCCGTCCGCCGCCTTCCGCAGGAGGCCCGCCGGACCGCTCACACCGAGTCCCGGTGGTAGCGCTTCAGCGCCCGGGCCGTGACCTCGGGGTCCCGGTCGCCGAGCGGCAGCAGCAGCTCGCTGACGACGTCCTGCAGCGCGGCGACGCGCAGGTGCAGCGCGCGGTCGGCGTCGACGAGCTGCTCCAGCTCGGCGATGCGTCGTTCGTCGGTCTCCGCACGGCGTCGCAGGTACGGCGCGCTGCCGCGCCGCACGGCCGAGCGGGCGGCCCGGCGCAGGCGACCACCCTCGGCGTCGGACTCGTCCTCGGGCCCGCCCTGGGAGCGTTCGCGCACCAGCAGGAGCAGCTGCACGATGGTGTCCAGCGCGGTGTCGAGGAGCTCGGCGTCGGTGACGTCGGCCGGCGACCGGCCCGCACCCTGGCTGGGCGCCAGGTCGTCGAGGTCGCCCTGGACGTCGTACCCCGCCTTGCCAACCCGGCGGACCGACCGGGCGGCCTGCCGCTCGGCGTCGCTCAGCTGCTCGTCGTTGATCTGGATCGGCTCGGAGCCCAGCTTCGCGAGCACGCCGTGGGCCAGGGTGTCGCGCAGCCAGCGGGCCTGCTCGCGGCTGCCCTCGATCGGCGGTCCGATGCGCTCGTTGACACGCCGCAGCAGCTCGGCCGCGGTCACTCCCAGCGACTCGTTCACGAGGCCCACTCCCAGGTTCAAGTCGTCGGATAGCGCGGTCAGGTCACAGGCGGCAGCGAAGCGGTGCCACAGCTCGTCCGGATCGCGGCGCCGTCGCGGCACCGTGACGACGTGCACGTGGTCCGGGGCCAGGCTCGCACCCCACCGCTCGGCGACGCTCGCGGGGTCCATGGTGCGCCAGCCCCACTCCCGCCTCGGGTGGGCCTTCTCGCGAGCCGGGAGCCACTGGTCCAGCGGCGTCGTCAGGCCGAACTTCAGCCGTTCCTGCCAGGCCGACGGCACCATCTTGCCGAAGTCACGGGCCGTGATCACGACATGGATGTCGAGGCCGGCCAGGTCGGCCAGCGCCCGCTCCGCCTGCTCCCGGCTCGCGGCCGAGAAGAGCTCGTAGCTGAGCACGGCCGACGGCCCCTGCCACGCGCGGATCTGGGCGACGAGCCTGTCCCAGCTGCGCGTCTGGCGCTGCGGCAGCGTGCCGACCCGCGGGTCCTCGCGCACCACCAGGGCGGCGTGGACCCGGTCGACGTGCTCGTCCCCCACGACCAACACCCCGGCGGCCGCGAGCCGCTCGCGGTTCTGGTCGAGGACTCGCTGGAGGTACGTCGTGCCCGACTTGGGCGTGCCGACGTGGAGGTAGACGCGCTCGGTCACTACGTCACCTCCCCGGCGTCGACGGACCCGCGCTCGGGCCACTCGACGATCATTCTCCACTCGGCGCTCGGTCCGCCACGGCGAGCACGGTCTGCGCTCTCGAAGCCGGAGCGCTCGACGATCCGGCCGCCGGCCGCCCGCACCTGGTCCTCGACGCTCGTCGGCGAGAACGGGAAGACCTTGCCGGTGCCGTGCCGCTGCGCCCACTCGGCCGCGGCGGCGCGGTGGCGGGTGACGCCTCCGACGTACGCCCGGCCGCCGCCGCGCAGGGCCATCCCGGCGAGCAGCCAGAACGCCTCGAGCCCGTCCGGCTCGAGCGTCTCGAGGAGCCGGTGCGCCACCAGGACCCGCGGTCCCCGACGCCGGGCCAGCCAGGCCCCGCGCACCAGCACGTCGCGCCGGTCGTAGAGGTTCAGCGTGTCCAGGCGGACCCCGGGCCTCTTCTTGACCGCCGCGACCAGTGGCCCGGGCAGCGAGTAGTCCAGACCCAGTGCCCGGCGCGAGGAGTCGGCGTACCGCAGCAGGTCGGCGCCGCCACCGGTGCCGATCTCGGCGACCGCGCTGTGGGGCGTGAGCCGGCCGCACACCCACTCGGCGAACTCGGACGGACCGGCGCCGGCGGTGGCCACGGCGGTGGCCGCGGCGGTGTTGGCGTGCCGCCAGTCCCGCCGGCCACGCATCAGGGACCCGAACCAGCCGTGGAACCGGTCGACGATCTCCGGACCGGGCTGGTGCTGGAACGACGGGTCGGGCACCCGCCAGTTCGGGCCGTAGGACACCTCCAGCAGGGCCGCCGGGTCGGCGGGCGCCGGCATCATCCGGCCCTCGAACTCGATCTCGCCCAGCGGCAGCAGCGCCTCGCGCGGCACCGGGGCGCGCACGGTCGCGGTCTCGTAGAAGAGACCGTCCAGGAAGAACGTGATGTAGATGTCGATGCCCGCGGCACCGCCGTCGGGGCCGCGAAACCGGACGGTGATGAAGCTGCCGCTGGCGTGGGTCACCCGCATGCCGGCCCGCCGGAGGGCCCGGGCGATGCGCCACAGGTCGGCGGACATCCCGGCCGGCGTGGTCGCGGTGCTGAGGAAGCACAGGTCGATGTCGGAGTCGTGGCCGATGGCCCGTCCGTTGCGCGCGGCGCCGAGGAGGCTGCCGAAGGAGATCCAGCCCTCGAACCCGCAGTCCTCCCGCATCACCCGAAGGATCTCGGTCGCCTTGTCGGCCATGGCGTCGATGACACCGGGGTCGCGGCCCTCGAACGGCCGCTGGATCAGGCCCCACTTGTCGACGACGATCGGCGTGCCCTGGGAGTCCTCGAGGCGGATCCGTTCGGTGCCGGTGCCGAACTGCCGCTCCCCGGCGAAGATCTCCCGCTCCCCGGCGACGATCCGGACCTCGACCCGGCCGTCGAGCATCCGCTTCATCCGCTTCGGCCACGCCACGGTCGCGGCGTCCGGGTCCGGACGGTCGACCGAGAACGACCAGACCCGACGGCCGTCGAAGAGCACGTCCGCGGAGCCGGCGAAGCCGCTGGGCAGGTGGATGCCGGCGTCGTCGACACGCACGGCAGACCGCTTGGTTCCTCGCCCCACTACGTCCCTCGGCGTCGACTTTCGAATCGCGCGCACTCTACTGCACCGAGAAGGCAACGTCCTGTACGGCGTGGTCGGTCGTACGGCGCACCTGGGCTCCCTGGCTGATGCCCACCTTGCCGAAGGAGCCGCCGGCTCCGAAGATCCAGTCGACGCGTCGCGCCGCGGGCGGCTTGCACTTCTTCTTGTTGCTGCCGCCGAGGGCCGCGCGCATGGCGGTCTTGCCGGTGACCTGGCAGAACACCCGGTTGTGGTCGTTGAAGTCACCGGTCAGCAGGATCGGCAGGCCGTCCTTGCGCAGCTTCTTGATCGTCTTGATGACGATGGCCGTCGCCTTCCGGCGGTCGGACTCCATCTTGCCCGGAGAGAAGTGCGCGTTGATCCAGTAGACGTCCCGCCCGGTCGCCTTGTTGCGCAGCCGGACCACCGGCTGCGGACGCGGCTGGGTCCGCATGAACGGGATGGTGATCGTGGACTTCCAGACGGCGGACCACTCCGACGTCTTCCACATCACCGACTGGGGCGCGCCGGCGTAGCCCATCGTGGTGCCGGGCCAGATGTCGTACTGGTTGTCGGTCGCGACGTCGAGGGAGACGACCTGGTCCGGCTGGATCTCCTGGATCCCGACGAGCGAGCCGTTGCGGTCCCCGATCAGCGAGGACGCCCACTCCGACCGGATCCGGCCGGGCGCCCAGTCGGGACGGGTCCCGGCGACCGTGGTGTGCTGGCTGCCGAGCAGGTTGAACGTCATCACCTTGGTGGTGAACGGGTCCTTCTTCTTGCGGGCCACGGCCGACACCTTCGGGCGGTCGCCGATCTCGCGCTCCACCTGTGCGGCCACGGACAGGCGCAGGGCGGCGCGTCCACGGCGTACGGCGTCGCGCTGTCCCTGCAGGTCGGTCGTCGAGACACCGGCCCGGGAGCGGGTCCGCGCCGAGACCGCGCCCAGCTGGCCGGCCTCGTTGCTCCCCCAGCAGGTCGGCACGGAGCCGGACAGGCCGCAGCCGTGCATCCAACCCACTGTCAGGGAGGTGAGCGCAGGGATCGCGGTCGCTCGGGTCGGTACGGCGCTCGCGCTGCCGACGCCGGTGCCGAGCTGGCCGTACCGGTTGCCGCCCCAGCACCAGGTCGCCCCGGCGTCATCGAGTCCGCAGGTGTTGGCGTCGCCGGCGGCCACGGCCGTCCAGACCGTGCCCGGCGCCACCCGCTGCGGGGTCCAGGCGTCGGTGCGGTTGCCGACGCCCAGCTGGCCGTCCTTGTTCAGGCCCCAGCACCACAGCTCGCCGGTGGTGGTCACGGCGCACGAGTGGCCCCACGAGGTGGTGACGGCCGCCCAGTTGGCGGCGCCGCCGACCTGGGTCGGGGCCGCCTGCACCGCCGCCTTGGTGTTGCCGACCTGGCCGAACAGGTTCTGCCCCCAGCACCACAGCGTGCCGTCGCCGCGCACGGCGCAGGTGTGCCAGCCGCCGGTGCTGACGTCGACCCAGCCGTAGCCGGCCGCGACGGGCTGCGGGGTCGACACCATCCGGGAGGTCCGGCCGATCCCGGCGGCTCCGCGAAGGTTCTGGCCCCAGCAGTAGAGGGCGCCGGAGCCGTTGATCGCACACGTGTTGAACCAGCTGGTGGCGACCTTCTGCCAGACCTGGCCGAGGCCGAGCTGCTGTGGCTTCGTGCGCCCCGTGGTGTTGCCGGCGCCGAGCTGGGCGAAGTTGTTCAGGCCCCAGCACCACAGCGTGCCGTCGGTCTTGATCCCGCAGGTGGTGGCGCCGCTGGTGCTGATGCTCTGCCAGCCGGTGCCCTTCACGGGTGCGAACGCGGAGCGGCCCGTCGTGGTGCCGTCGCCGAGCTGGCCGAACTGGTTGGCTCCGCGGCAGATGGCGGTCCCACCACCGTCGGTCGCACAGCTGTCCTGGCCGCCGGCACTCACCGAGGTGGCGCCGTCCGAGACGGTGAGGACCACCTCGCCCGAGTGCGGCGTGGTCGCCGGCGACGTGCCGGTGACGGTGTACGGGATCCGCCACTGCCCGATGGCGCTCGAGACTCCGCTGAGCACGCCGGCCTCCGACAGGGACAGGCCGGCAGGCAGGACGCCGGTCGGCGCCCACCGCACACCGGCGCTCGCAGCGGCCGTGACGTCGGCGGCGAGGGAGACCACGAACGGCTCGTCCACCAGCGCCGAGCTCACCATGAGGGCGGGCTTCGGTGCCGGCCACCGTCGAGCGCGGTCCAGGGCGCCCTCCCGGGCGTTGCGGACCGCGGGCATCGTGCCGCGATAGCCGCCCGCCTTCTTGACCGCCGGGCCGAGGCGGGACTTGCCGGGAGCGCAGACCAGGTCCCCGGCGCGGCAGACGCCCCAGGCACCGAACGTCGAGGTCGACCCGACCACTGCGGCGGCCTGCTTCCCGAGGCGGGCGTCGATGCCGCCGCGTCGCGACGGGTCGGAGACGAGTACGGCGGCGGCGATCCGGCTCGCGTACGAGCGCTGCCCGGCCCTGATCAGGGAGAGGTGGACGATCTTGGCGCCCTGCGCGTAGCCGACCAGCACGAACTGCTGCTCGGGACAGGCCGTGGCCGCCGCGTCGAGCGTCTGCATCAGCTTGGCGGTCCCCGGTCGGACGGGTGCCGACCAGTGCCGCCAGGCGGACTTGCGGATCGAGGAGACGGCCGTCTTGCCGGATCGGTGCCCCGCCGTCAGCGTCGCCAGGCCAGGGGTGCGCAGCGCCACCCGCTTGGTCTTCACCGAGCGTCCTGCCGACAGCTTGCGGGCGTACTTGGCGGTGACGGACTCGACGGTCCGCCCGAAGGTGTCGCCTCGAGCGGGTCGCTGCCCGTTGCCGTCGACACCGACGACGAGCACGTCCGCACAGCCGGACACCCGGGCCGCGGGCCTGGTGCCGGAGGCGGCAGCCGGCTGCGCGTCGGACTCGACCGGCAGCGTCGCCACCGCGAGGAGGGACGCCGTCAAGGCCAGAGCCACCGTGGAGGTGACGCCGAGCTTCCCGAGATGACGTGTCCCCATGATCAGAACTCCTGCTTGATCAGCGCGTAGGGGTCGACCGCGGTCCCGTCCGTACGGCGCCGCTCGACGCCACCGCCGTCGGCTCCCGGGGAGTCGATGCTGCCCCACGACGAGGGCCGGTGCGTGAACAGGAAGTCGATCCAGTTGCTGTACTGACGAGTCGTCTTCGGGTAGGTGAGGACGCCGATGACCTCGTCACTCGCCAGCGACACCGGGGTCCAGTTGGCCGACCCGTTGACGGTGATCGTCGCGTTGGTCTGGCCCGCGTAGACCCCGCTGATCGCCAGCGTCTTCATGTGGACGTACCGGTCGTAGATGCCGTCCTCGTCCCGGTCCCACGCGAGGTGGGTCATCGGGATCGGCCGACCGGCCTCCTGGCGCAGGATGCGGAGCACCTCGTTGCCGAACATCGCGTAGACGATCCTGATGTCGCAGCCCCGGCGATGCATCTGGGCCAGCCGCTTGGCGATCGCGATGCCGCGGTCGCCGTACATCGCGGTCTGCGCGATCCGGATCTTGGTGCGGCCACCGACGCCGCGTCCCCCGGTCGCACCCTTGCAGCGAACCTGGTCGAGCACGTCCAGCGCGGGGTCGGTGGCCGGGGCGAGCTTGCCGGCGTACGGGTAGAACACGGTCTGGAACTTGCCGTGGGTGAAGACCCGGTAGCCGCCGCCCGCGGGCTTCTTGTCCTTGGCCATCTCCTGGAAGACGGCCTCGAACTCGGCGTACTCGTCAGGCCTGTTGACCCGCGTGTAGATGTCGTTCCACTGGATCTCGGCGGCCAGCTCGGTGGCGTTGTTGGAGCCGTACATGACGACGTCCTGCGCCTTACCGGCCTTGCTGAACAGGAAGAACTTGGTGTGCGCGATGCCGTGCGGGCCGCGGCAGGCGCCGCGGCACTGGCGCAGCCAGCTCCGGTTGGCGGGCTTGCGCTTGCTGTTGTGCTTCCCCTTCAGGCCCGCCTTCAGCCTCGCGGCGTCCGGGTTGGGGTTCACCGTGTTCCAGTTCGAGCGGTCCATCACGGCCTGGACGGAGACGCCCCGGTTGTGGGCACGCAGCAGCGCATTGGTGATGTTGCGGCTGCGGATGTTCCACGACGCGATCCGGATGTCGCCCTTCCTCGGCACGGCGTCGATGGTGTTCAGCAGCTTGCGGATGATCGCGCGCCGAGACTTCTCCGGGCCGTACGGGTTGTTGAACGTCGGCCCGGCCGCCGGCGTGTACTTGGGCGTCTTGGGCTTGTCCGGCTTCGGCTTGGACACGGCGGTGGTCGGTGCGGCGTCGGCTGTCGTGGGGACCGCGGCCAGCGCGCTCACCACCAGGAACGGGGCCAGGACGACAGCGATCTTCCGAAGGACTTGATGGCGCAATTCAGACTCCACTCCGACGGTTCAGCCCGAGGTACGCCCAGCACCGTGAGACTCGAGCCGCGCGGACTCGTGCCGGAGCTGGTCGCTCGACACGAGGGCAGCACCCCACACATTCGCGCAGTCCCCGCCTCGACACTGTAACTAACGGTCAAGGCCGATCCGAATCGCCGCGCCCGGGGCGCGTGGTGCTGCTGTGACCAGTGAGGCGTCAGGCGGTGCAGGTCGCGCGGTCCTGCCGGTAGTCCGCGTCCTGCTGGAGCTTGCCGTCCGCGCGCGAGATCTCGTGGCCCGGCACGCCCCAGAACCGGTCGTCGTACGTCACCAGCAGCGCGCCCATCGAGCAGTGGATCGAGTCCGCGGGCACCGCCTTCCCGTCCAGCGCGCAGCCGGGGTACGGCTTGGGCAGGGTCTTGCCCTCGTTCCAGACGTCCGCACAGGTCTGCCAGGTGGCCGGCGCCGCGTTGTCGTCGGTCGGCGAAGGAGTCGCCTGCGGCGTCGCGTCGTCGGAGGGCGACGCGGACTCGCTCGGCGTGGCCGAGCTGTCGGTCGCCACGTCGCCGGCGTCACCGTCGGACCCGCACCCGGTGACCAGGCCGAGGACGAGCATGCCTGCAGCGATGAACCCGAACCCACGTCTGACAGCGGCCATGCGGCCACGCTAACGCACGCTCCGCCGGTGCGAGCGGTGTTGCGGCCGGGTTACCGAGCGGTGCGGGGGTTGTCCAGCCCGACGTCGGCGTACAGCAGGTAGTGGTCGGACGCGGCCGCGCGCGAGGCGCCGTCCTGGACGTAGCCGGAGAAGTCGATGTCCGAGGTGCCCATGATCCAGTCCACCCGGCGCGGCGAGGGGGGCAGCTGGCAGCCGCCCGCGCCGCTGCCGCCGTTGGCCGCGACCATCTGCGCCTCGGTGGCGGCGCGGCAGAAGAACTCCTCGTGCTCGTTCATGTCGCCGGTGATGATCACCGGCAGCCCGGTGGCGTGGAGCTCCTTGATGAGCGCCACCTCGACGGTGGTCGCGGCGTCGCGCTCCCCCTCGAGGCCGCCCGCGGAGTTGTGGGCGGTGATCACGTAGAACTCGCCGCCGTGCTCGCGGTCGCGCAGCCGCACCCACGGGAGCGGGATGCGCTGGCTGGCGAAGACGTAGGACACCGACCCGGTGTCGACGAGCTCGAACTTGGAGTCGCGCCACATCACCTGGAGGCGCTGGCCGTTGTTGCCGAGGGCCTGGACCGGCCACATCGAGAAGTCGCCGAGCCCGTTCTGCAGCGCCGCGATCTGGTCGTCCTGGACCTCCTGGAAGCCGACCACGTCGATCCCCCGGGACCGGATCAGCCCGGCACTGATGCCCGCGCGTTGCGGACCCGGGCCGTAGCCGCCCTGGCCCTGGGTGTGCTGGCTGCCGAGGACGTTGAGCGTGCCGACCCGGAAGGCGGAGGTCTTCGGCAGGGCTGCCTCGCGCCGCGCCTGCAGCTTGGCCTTCCGTTCGGCCCGCTCACGGACGACCACGAGCGGGTCCAGCTTCAACGGCTGTGCGGTCACGACCTGCTGCGGCTCCGCGACGCTCGACGACGGCGTACCCGGAGCGGGGCTCGAGGAGAGCTCACCGGGAGCCGGCCGGGCGTGGGCGGCGACGTTCGCGGCGTCGCTCGGCGCCGGGTCCGCGTTGCCGACGTCCGCTGCCCGCAGCCCCGCCACGGCGGCAATGGCCACACCGAACACCCCGACGACGGCGATGGTCGCGGCGAGGGCACCGACGCGCTCTCGACGACGGCGCCCTTCGGCGGCGTGTTTGGACATCGAGTGCGACCCTCCCGCGGCCCGAGTGCGATCAGTTGGTCCGGACGTCGCGGTGGTCCGGCAGATTTGCGGTGACTGTACCGGAGAAGGTCGCGTCCACTGCATCTAGGAGGGCATCGGGCCGGTAGCGTCGTCGTCGTGAGCACCACCCCCGTCCGCGTGTACGCCGCCCGACTGGTCGGCCTGCCGATCTTCGACCCCCAGGGCGACCAGGTCGGCAAGGTCCGCGACCTCGTCGCCGCCGTCCGGTCCGAGGTTCATCAGCCGCGCGTGCTCGGCCTCGTCGCCGAGGTCTTCGGCCGCCGGCGGATCTTCGTCCCGATGACGCGGGTGACCAACGTCGACAGCGGGCAGGTCTACACCACCGGCCTGCTCAACATGCGCCGCTTCGAGCAGCGCCCAACCGAGACGCTCGTGATCGGCCAGATGCTCGACCGCACCGTCCGGATCCCGAGCAGCGGCGTGGTCGGCACGGTGTTCGACGTCGCGATGGAGCAGGCCCGCAACCGCGACTGGGTGCTCTCCCGCGTGGCCATCCAGGAGCCGACCAAGGGGCTGCGCCGACGAGGCCAGACCCACGTGTTCGAGTGGCGCGACGTCGAGGGCCTGATCGGGCGCGAGGAGTCGCAGGGCGCGACCCACCTGATCGCCGCGCTCAACGAGATGCGCCCCGCCGACGCCGCCGCCATGCTCCACGACCTGCCCAGGGAGCGTCGTACGGCGGTCGTCGCCGCGCTCGACGACGAGCGCCTCGCCGACGTCCTGGAGGAGCTGCCGGAGGAGGACCAGGTCGAGATCCTCGAGCTCCTCGACTCCGAGCGCGCCGCCGACATCCTCGAGGAGATGTCCCCCGACGACGCCGCGGACTTGATCGCGGACCTGCCGCCCGAGACCGCCGCCACCCTGCTCAGCCTGATGGAGCCGGAGGAGGCGGAGGACGTGCGCCGCCTGATGTCGTACGTCGAGAACACGGCCGGCGCCATGATGACGCCCGAGCCGGTGATCCTGGGCCCGGACGCGACGATCGCCGACGCCCTGGCGCACGTGCGCAACCCCGAGCTGACGCCGTCGCTGGCCGCGCTCGTCTACATCTGCCGCCAGCCCCTCGAGACGCCGACCGGCAAGTTCCTCGGAGTCGCCCACATCCAGCGCCTGCTGCGCGAACCTCCCTCGACGCTGGTCGCGGGCGCCCTCGACGACTCCATGGAGGCGCTGCGCCCGGAGGCGACGATCGACGAGGTCGCTGCCCACCTGGCCACCTACAACCTGGTCGCGGCCCCGGTCGTCGACGAGAACGGCCACCTGGTCGGCGCCGTCACGGTCGACGACCTGCTCGACCACATGCTGCCCGAGGGCTGGCGTGACCGCGCCCGCTCCGGCACCGACCAGCCGCTGGAGGTGCCGTCATGAGCGACCGCACCCCCCGCCTGGACACGCCCAAGGAGGCCCGCCGGCAGCCGCTGATGCGCCGCCCGTCGTACAACTCCGACGCCTTCGGAACCTTCGCCGAGCAGTTCGCGCGCTACATGGGCACCGCCCGGTTCCTGATGTGGATGACCGGCGTGGTGGTCATCTGGGTGCTCTGGAACGCGCTCGCGCCGGAGGAGTGGCAGTTCGACGAGTTCCCGTTCATCTTCCTGACGCTCGCGCTCAGCCTGCAGGCGTCGTACGCCGCCCCGCTGATCCTGCTCGCGCAGAACCGCCAGGAGCAGCGCGACAAGGTGATCGCCGAGCAGGACCGGCAGGCCAACGCCCGCGGGCACGCCGACATGGAGTTCCTGGCCCGCGAGGTCGCCTCGCTCCGGATGGCGGTCGGCGAGGTCGCGACGCGCGACTTCCTCCGCTCGGAGCTGCGCACCCTGCTGAGCGAGCTGGACGCCCGCGACCAGGAGGCCCGGGAGCAGGACGCCCGGGACCTGGACCTCGCGTCCGACTCGGAGCGTGGCCAGGAGCGTGGGCAGGGTCACCCCTCCCCGGCGGATCCGGACGACACCCCCACGTAGACTCGACTTTCGTGAGTACCCCGTCTGTCGAGCAGGTCACCGCCGCTCTCGCGACCGTCAACGATCCCGAGATCAAGCGCCCGATCACCGAGCTCGGCATGGTCGAGTCCGTCGAGGTCGACGCGGCGGGGGTCGCCCACATCACCGTGCTGCTGACTGTCGCCGGCTGCCCGCTCAAGGACACCATCAACCGCGACGTGACCGCCGCCGTCACCCGGGTCGCCGGCATCACCGGCGTCGACCTGACCCTCGGTGTGATGACCGCCGAGCAGCGCTCCGGCCTGCAGGAGGTCCTGCGCGGAGGCCAGGCGCAGCGCGAGATCCCGTTCGCCCAGCCCGGGTCGCTGACCAAGGTGCTCGCGATCGCCAGCGGCAAGGGCGGCGTCGGCAAGTCCTCGGTGACCGTCAACCTGGCGCTGTCCATGGCGAAGCTCGGGCTGAAGGTCGGCATCGTGGACGCCGACATCTACGGCCACTCGGTGCCGGCGATGCTGGGCGTCGCCGACCACCGGCCCACCCAGGTCGACGACCTGATCATGCCGGTCCCCACGCCGAGCGGCGTCTCGGTGATCTCGATCGGGATGCTCAAGCCGCGCCGCGACCAGGTCGTCGCCTGGCGCGGCCCGATGCTCGACCGGGCGCTCGTGCAGATGCTCGCCGACGTCTACTGGGGCGACCTCGACGTGCTCCTCCTGGACCTGCCCCCGGGCACCGGCGACGTGGCGATCTCGCTCGGCCAGCACCTGCCAGGTGCCGAGGTGGTCGTCGTGACGACCCCGCAGGAGGCGGCGGCCGAGGTCGCCGAGCGCGCCGGCACGATGGCCTCGATGATGCACCAGCGCGTCGTTGGCGTCGTCGAGAACATGAGCTTCCTGCCCTGCCCGCACTGCACCGCCGAGGGCAAGGACCACCGCCTCGAGATCTTCGGCAGCGGCGGTGGCGAGCGCGTCGCCGCGACCCTCTCCGAGCGCTTCGGGTACGACGTGCCGGTGCTCGGCCAGATCCCGATCGACACCTCGCTGCGCGAGGGCGGCGACGTCGGCAAGCCGATCGTCGACTCCGACCCGACCGCGCCGGGCGCCGTGGCGCTGACCGCGATCGCCGGGCGACTGGCCGGCCGCGGCCGGGGACTCGCCGGCATGCAGCTGGGCCTCACGCCCACCAGCAAGTTCTGACGCAGTAGGTTCTGCTTCGTGTTCGGGGTCGGCCTGCCGGAGTTCGCGGTGATCGCGGTCATCGCGATCTTCGTGTTCGGTCCGGACAAGCTGCCCGACCTGGCCCGTCAGGCCGGCCGGATGGCGCGCCAGGTGCGGAAGATGGCCAACAACGCGCGCGACGAGCTGCGTGAGGAGCTCGGCCCGGAGTACGCCGACCTCGAGCTGCGCGACCTCGACCCGCGCGAGATCGTGCGCCGCCACATCACCGAGGCGCTGGAGGACGAGGACGATGACGAGCCGCCCCGTCGGCTCCGGCGCGGCCAGCGCCCGCTCGAGGTCGGCGAGACCCCGCCGTACGACGTCGACGCGACCTGACCGCGCTCAGCGAGCTGCGTTACCGGCTTTGGACAGCCCCGAGCGCGGTGAACGGCACCAGCACGGTCCGGTCGTCCTCGCCGACCCGAGCCTCGACGAAGTCCGCGCCCACCCGCCGTACCGTGCCGTCGAGCAGGCGATCGTCGACGAGGTGGAGGACGCACCGCTCCCCCGCCTCCGCGAGCCGGCGTAGCGCCGAGCCCAGGCCGAGCCGAGCCACCGGCGACCACGCCACCTCGGGCGCCGAGCGCTCCGACGCGTCCCGGACGGCGACCACGGCCGCCAGCGGCACGATCCAGTCCTGACCGTTGGCGCCCACCAGGCACCACCCGGTGCCGACGCGCTCGAGCACGCCCCCGATCGCGCCGACCCCACGGACGTCGAGCCCGACGGCTCCCCCGACCGAGGCCATCAGCCGGCTCGCGAGGGTGACCTGCTGGTACTCCGCCCGGCTCCGGTCGGCCAGCTCGAGTCCCCGTTCGACGTCGTACAGCGCCTCCGCCTGCTGCTCGAGGTCGTCGAGCAGCGCGAACAGCTCTTCCTCCCAGGCCACGGGAGCACTCTCCCCGTCGGACGCCGTGCCCCAAACCGCCTGTGGATGAACCGTTGACTCCCGCTGCAAAAGAGCGTTGTCTTACGTAAACACAAGCAAACGCAAGGATCTGGAGTCTCGGGCCATGATCTGCACCCCACCGGTGTCGCTCACTCGCTGCCTCGTCGTCGGCGCCGGCGCCGGCGCCACGGCGGGTTGCGGGCTCCTGGTCGGCTGGCTGCTGCCGGCAGCGCTCTCCTCGTCGGGCTCGGCCACCTTCGACGCCGCGCTGGTCCGGGTCTGTGCGGCGCTGGGGGTCGTCGCCGCCTGCTGGCTGTGGGTGGCGACCCTCACGACGGTGCTGGCCGCCCTGCGCGGCCGTGCGTACGCCGCCGGCGTACCCACTCCTCTGCGACGCGCGGTGCTCGCGGCGTGCGGGGTCGCGCTCACCGGCGGGCTGGTGGCGGCCGGTCCGGCGCAGGCGACGCCGGGACCGCAGCACGAGGACCGGGTCGCGCCGACCCTGGCCGGGCTCCCGCTCCCGGACCGCGCCACCGCGCGGCCGACCCGCGCCACCGCGCCGGGCAGCGTGGTGGTCTCTCCCGGGGACACGCTCTGGGCGATCGCCGAGCGCCGGCTCGGCCCCGACGCGAGCAACGCGGAGATCGACGCCTGGTGGCGGCGGGTCTACGCCCTCAACCGGGCCGAGATCGGCCCGGACCCCGACCTCATCCGACCCGCCCAGCGACTGGAGGTACTGCCATGACCGCTCCTCGACCCCACGACGTCGTGCCCCTTCGCCGGACGGCGCCGATCGCCAGCGTGCAGGGCACGCTCGCGCTGGACCTCGAGCCCCGCCAGGACCCGCCCTGGCCGGCGCCCGCACGCGGGTTCGGCCCGGTCGCCGACGTGCTCCCGATCGACGGGCTACTGCGGCGGGGCTTCGAGGAGTGGGCGCGTCGCTACGCACAGGCGGCGGTGGAGATCGTCGGCGGCGACCGCCCCGTCACCCAGCTGCTCCGGTGGAGCTCACGCGACGTCTACGACGACCTCCAGCGCCGCGCCCAGCTCGTCGCCCGGGCCGGCCGGCACCAGCCCGGCCACGGCCGGTTCCAGCCGGTGCGGCCGCGCGTGCTCGGCGTACACCCCTGCTTCATCAACCGCGACGTCGTCGAGGTCAGCACGCACGTCCGGTACGGCGAGCGCTCGCGAGCGCTCGCCGCCCGGTTCGAGCGCACCCGCGACAACCGCTGGCGCTGCACGGCGCTGGAATTCGCGTGAGAGACGGGACTTCGTCCCTCCTCAACCACCGTGACTTACGAGATGCGCGCCGTCAGGCCGGTCGGGCCGCCGGGGCGGCCGTGGCACTGCTTGTACTTCTTGCCCGACCCGCACGGGCACTTGTCGTTGCGCCCGACCTTGGAGAACTCGTCGTCGGCGGCGGCCTCGGTCTTGACCGCGACCTCGCCGTCCTCGGAGGGAGCGGAGTAGGACAGGTTCTGCGGGGTCGCGGGCCGCTCCAGGCCCTTGGCCCGGATCATGGGCTGCTCGGCGGACGGCAGCACCCGCGCCATCGGCTCGACGACCTCCTCGGCCTCGACCTCGAAGTCGACCTCGGTCTCGTCGTCGACCTCTTCCTCGACCTGGACGTCGAGGTTGAAGAGGAAGCCGACAGCCTCTTCCTTGATGCCGTCCATCATCGCGGTGAACATCTCGAAGCCCTCGCGCTGGTACTCGACCAGCGGGTCGCGCTGCGAGTACGCCCGCAGGTAGATGCCCTCGCGCAGGTAGTCCATCTCGTACAGGTGCTCACGCCACTTGCGGTCGAGCACCGACAGCACGACCCGGCGCTCGAGCTCGCGCATGACCGGCTCGCCGATCTCCTGCTCACGCTGGTCGTAGGCCACGTTGGCGTCGGCCTTGAGGGTCTCGGCGAGCTCGTCGCGGTTGAGCCCCTCGACACCGCCGGCCTCGTCGACGATCGCCTTCTGGTCGACGGTCACCGGGTAGATCTGACGCAGCGCGGTCCACAGCGCGTCCAGGTCCCACTGCTCGGCGAACTCCGCGGTGGCGCCGGTGACGTAGCCCACGACGGTGTCGTCGAGGAAGCCGCGGATCTGCTCCTCGAGGTCCTTGCCCTCGAGGACCTCGCGGCGCTCGGCGTAGATCACCTTGCGCTGGCGGTCCATGACGTCGTCGTACTTGAGGACGTTCTTGCGGGACTCGAAGTTCTGCGACTCGACCTGGCCCTGGGCGTTGGCGATCGCGTTGGTGACCCGCTTGTT
>Ga0190274_10000532_pt1 | contig 22675 bp, 19 predicted proteins | sample Popmic531T_FD_133002 | JGI IMG/M metagenome (GOLD analysis project Ga0190274, IMG submission 133002) | Populus adjacent soil microbial communities from riparian zone of Yellowstone River, Montana, USA - 531 T | ecosystem: Environmental > Terrestrial > Soil > Riparian zone | place: USA: Montana... | reverse complement strand
GGATCGGCCACAAGCTCGGCCGCTGGCACGACGTGATCTGGCTGCACCGCCCGTTGGCCCCGAGGCTCGATACGGTCGAGCCGCCCCGCCCGCTCGCCGACGTGCTGGCTACCCGGCCACTTCGCTGAAGCGCACCACGGCAGCCACTTCGTCGTGCGGCACCACCAGGTGCTTGTGATCGGCGCGGACGCCGAACTTGTTCGTACGCTTGAGGTATTCGTCGCGGGACATCCCACCTGCAGGGTCATGCACCCCGACGTCGTGCAGCAGGAGCCCGGTGTCGGTCCGCTCGTGGTACCGACCGACATACGTGCGGCCCGAGACACCGTCCAGCACCACGGTGATGCCGTGGAGCTCTTCATGACCCGGGTGAAAGACGTGGCCGCTCAACTCGTGGTCCCCGACGCCTCGGGAGCGCCGCAGTACTGGTCGAACGCCTTGACCAGGTCGTTGGCGACGGCATCCGGGCCCCGACCCTCGATCTGGTGCCGGTGGATGAATGCCACCACCTCACCATCCTTGAACAGCGCGATCGACGGCGAGCTCGGCTGGTAGTCGGCGAAGAATTGCCGCGCCCGGGCCGTGGCCGGCAGGTCCTGCCCGGCAAACACCGTCACGACGCGATCGGGCTTCACCGAATGCTTGAGCGCGGCCCGCAGCGCCGGGCGCGCATTCCCGGCTGCGCAGCCACACACCGAGTTCACGAACACCAGGGTGGTGCCCTGCTGGTCGCCCAGCTCGGCATCGACCTGCTCCACCGTCTTCAGCTCCTGCGCACCCATTGCGACCATCTCCTCACGCATGGGCTTGACCATCATTTCGGAATACGGCACTTGAAAAGCTCCTTGAATAAATCATGAGAGGTTCCGCTGTCGCGGTTCCCCTTCACGCAGCTGCGTTTCCCCTTTACGCTGTCTCGTCCAGCGCCTTCTTCATTGTGTGCCACGCCAGGCTCGCGCACTTCACCCGCACGGGAAACTGCGCCACGTTCGCGAACACCTTCAGCCGCGCCGGCAGCGCTGCCTCCATCTCGGGCGACGCCTCGCCGGTGACGAGCCCATGAAAGTCGGAAAACAGCCGCTCGACCTCGGCGACGGTCTTTCCCTTCACCGCGACCGTCATGAGTGACGCCGAGGCCCGCGAGATGGCACAGCCCTGGCCCTCGAAACGCACTTCCTTCACCACGTCGCCCTCGAGCTCGAGCCACACGGTGACCTGGTCACCGCACAGGGGATTGTGACCCTTCGCATGTCTCGCCGACTCGCTGTCGAGATGGCCGTAGTTGCGCGGGGTCTTGTTGTGATCCAGGATCACGCTCTGGTACAGCTCGCTCACCGAGGACATCAGGCGAACAGCGCCCGGGCACGCTCGATACCGCGTCCCAGCGCCTCCACGTCCTCGGGGGTGTTGTAGACGCTGAACGAGGCCCGTGCCGTTGCCGGTACCCCGAACCGCCGCATCAGCGGCTGGGCACAGTGATGACCCGCCCGGATGGCGACACCGCCCTCGTCGAGCACCGTGCCCAGGTCGTGGGGGTGCACTCCCTCGAGCGTGAAAGAAATGACCGATGCCCGGTGGGCTGCGGTGCCGATGAGCCGGACGCCGGGAATGGCGGCGAGCCGGTCGGTCGCCAGCGCCAGGAGCTCGGCTTCGTGCGCCACAATGGCCTCGGTGCCCAGCGACTCGACGAACGTGATGGCTTCGGCGAGTCCGATGGCCTCGGCGATCGGGGGCGTTCCTGCCTCGAACTTCATCGGCACGTCGGCCCACGTGGTGCCATCGATGGACACGGCACCGATCATTCCGCCGCCAACCTGCCATGGCGGCATCTGCTCCAGGAGCGCCCGGCGCCCGAAGAGCACGCCGATGCCGGTCGGCCCGAAGAGCTTGTGACCCGAAAACGCGAGGAAGTCGCAATCAAGCGCGGCGACATCGACGGCGCCGTGGGCTACCGACTGCGCCCCGTCGACCAGGACGAGGGCGCCGACCGCATGCGCGAGGTCGGCGATGTGCCGCACGGGATTGATCGTGCCCAGCACGTTCGACAAATGGGTGACGGCCACAATCCGCGTGTGCGAGTTGATCAAGCCGGCTATCGCGTCGAGGTCCAGCTCGCCCGAATCGGTGACCGGCGCCACCTGCAGTGTCGCACCCGTCGCCTGGGCGAGCACCTGCCAGGGAACCCAGTTCGAGTGATGCTCCATCTCGGTGACCAGGATCTCGTCGCCCGGCTTCACCGAGACGCGACCCCAGGCCTGCGCCACCAGGTTGATGCTCTCGGTGGTGCCGCGGGTGAAGATCACCTCCGCAGGCCGTGCCGCGCCGATAAATCGCGCCACGGACGCACGGGCCTCGTCATATCTCGCGGTGGCTTCCGCGCTGAGGCGGTAGACCCCGCGATGGATGTTGGAATTCTCCTCGGCGTAGAAGCGACTCAGCCGGTCGATGACCTGCTGCGGCTTCTGCGACGTGGCGGCACTGTCGAGGTAGACGAGCCCCGGGTTCGCGGCGAAGATGGGAAACTGGTCACGGACAGCAAGATGTGAGGTCATGACGTGAGGACGTGAGGACGTGAGGACGTGAGGTGACAGAAGGCTGGACTGAGTGTCCGCCTCCTGCACCAATGCCGTCTGACCCACGGAATTCTTCACGTCTTCACGTCCTCACGTCCTGTTTTCTCACGTCCCCGCGCCGACGCCAACCCGCTGCTGGACGAGACGATCCAGTTCGGCGCGGACAGGCTCCAGCGCCACTTCCGCCACGACCTCCGCCGCGAACGCGTAGGTGAGGAAGCGCTTCGCCGCAGCGTGGGGAATACACCGGCTCTGCAGATAGAACAGCATGTTCTCGTTGAGCGCGCCCACCGTGGCGCCGTGGGTGCACTTCACGTCATCGGCGAAGATCTCCAGCTGCGGCTTGGTATCGATCTTGGCCGTCTCGGAGAGCAGCAGGGCGCGATTGGTCTGCTTCGCGTCGGTCTTCTGCGCCTCGGGGGTGACGAAGATCTTCCCGTTGAACACCCCGTGCGACTTGTCGTCGAGGATGCCCTTGTAGACCTCCCAGCTCCGGCAATTCGGGTGGTCGTGGAAGATCGCGGTATGGTTGTCCACCAGCTGGTCGTTCCGGCCGAAGTAGAGGCCATAGAGCAGGCTCTCCACGTTCGCGGCGTCGAGATGGCTCCGGAGGTCGTGCCGCGCGATCGCACCACCCATGGCAAAGCTGAAATTGCGGTAGTGGCTGTCGCGGGCCTGGGATACGTGCGTAAGCCCGAGGTGGAAGGCCTGCTCGCTCTCGCGCTGGATCCGCGTATGCTCGACCCAGGCGTTCTCGGCTACCACCACTTCGGTGACGACGTTGGTGAGGTAGCGCTCGCCACCCGCGAGCGTCACGTAGCTTTCGATGATCGACGCCCGTGCCTCCCGCTCCACCAGAACCAGGTTCCGCGGGTACACCGCCGTGCCCGCCGCGCCCGCCGCGGTGACGAACAGCAGGTGGATCGGGTGGGCCAGGTCGCTCCGTGCCGGGACGTGGATGAAGGCGCCATCGGCGATCTGCGCGGTGTTCGCCGCCACGAACGGGGTCGCGTCGATGGCGACGTGCCTCCCGAGGTGCTGCTCCAGGGCGGGGGTGCCTCGCAGCGATTCCAGGAGGCTCTCCACGCGGACGCCCGCCTCAACGGCGATCGACGAAAGCTCCGCGCTGTAGCGGCCATTCACGAACACGAGCCGCGACCACTCGGCGTGCCCGAACATGAACGGCGCCAGCGCCTCGAGCGAAACCGTCGCTTCCGGGGCCGCGCCGAACTCCGATGAGGAGATGGGCGAGATCGGGGTGAACCGCCACTCCTCGTCCTTCGACGTCGGCAGTCCCAGCTCGGCGAAGCGCTGCCCGCCCTGCCGGCGCAGCGCAACGAGCCACTCCGGCAGCACGGTATCGATCCGGTCGGCGACTGCCGTCATGCGGTAACTCCCGTGCCGGCCAGGTCCTCGATCCATTCGTATCCGCGCGCCTCGAGCTCGAGGGCCAGCTCCTTGCCACCCGACTTCACGATGCGCCCGCCCACCAGCACGTGCACGAAGTCGGGCACGATGTAATTGAGCAGCCGCTGGTAGTGCGTCACGACGATGGTGGCGCTCTCCGGGCGCTTGAGCCTGTTGACCCCGCCGGCGACGATGCGGAGTGCATCGATGTCGAGGCCTGAATCCGTCTCGTCCAGGATCGCCAGCTTCGGCTCCATGACCGCCATCTGCAGGATCTCGTTGCGCTTCTTCTCGCCGCCCGAGAAGCCGGCATTGACGAAGCGCGACATGATCTCCGGGCCCCACTCCACGACCTTGAGCTTCTCCTCGAGCACGTCGAGGAAATCCATCGGATCGGCTTCCTCGAGCCCACGCGCCTTCCGGATCTCGTTGTAGGCCGCCCTCAGGAAGTACGCGTTGGTGACGCCGGGGATCTCGACCGGGTACTGGAAGGCCAGGAACACGCCCTTCTGGGCCCGCTCCTCCGGCTCCAGGTCGAGCAGGTCCTCTCCCTCGTAGGTCACCTCGCCGCCCGTGACGGTGTACGCCGGGTGCCCGGCCAGCACCTGCGCGAGCGTGCTCTTGCCCGAGCCGTTGGGCCCCATGATGGCGTGCACCTCACCGGCATTGACTGTGAGGTTGACGCCGCGAAGGATTTCCCGCTCACCAGCCGACGCGGACAGGTTCCGGATCTCGAGCATGCTCATCCAACACTCCCCTCAAGTGAAACGCCGAGCAGCTTCTGGGCTTCCACCGCGAACTCCATCGGCAGCTCCTTGAACACTTCCTTGCAGAAGCCGTTCACGATCAGCGAGATGGCGTTCTCGGTGTTGAGCCCGCGCTGCTTGCAGTAGAAGATCTGGTCCTCGCCAATCTTTGACGTGGATGCCTCGTGCTCCACGTCGCTGGTGGCGTTCTGGACGTCGATGTACGGGAACGTGTGTGCACCGCACCGGTTGCCGATGAGCATCGAGTCGCACTGGGTGTAGTTGCGCGAGCCCGCCGCCCTGGGCAGCATCTTCACCAGGCCGCGGTAGCTGTTGTTGCCCTGGCCCGCCGAGATGCCCTTCGACACCACGGTGCTCCTCGAGTTCTTCCCGATGTGGATCATCTTGGTGCCGGTGTCGGCCTGCTGCTTCCCGTTGACCACCGCCACCGAGTAGAACTCGCCCACCGAGTCGTCGCCCTGCAGGATCACGCTGGGGTACTTCCACGTGATCGCCGAGCCGGTTTCCACCTGGGTCCAGGAGATCTTCGCCTTTTCCATCGCCTTGCCGCGCTTGGTGACGAAGTTGAAGATCCCGCCCACGCCGTGTTCGTCGCCGGCATACCAGTTCTGCACCGTGGAGTACTTGATCGTGGCCCCGGGCAGCGCCACCAGCTCGACCACCGCCGCGTGCAGCTGGTTCTCGTCCCGCTTGGGCGCGGTGCACCCCTCGAGGTAGCTCACGTGCGCGCCCTCGTCGGCCACGATCAGCGTGCGCTCGAACTGGCCGGTCTCCGCGGTGTTGATGCGGAAATAGGTGGAAAGCTCCATCGGACAGCGCACGCCCTTCGGGATGTACACGAAGGAACCGTCGGAGAAGACCGCCGAGTTGAGCGCCGCGAAGAAGTTGTCACTCGCGGGCACCACCGAGCCCAGGTACTTCTGGATGAGTTCCGGGTGCTCCCGGACCGCCTCGCTGAAGGAGCAGAAGATGATCCCCTGCTCCATGAGCTTGGCCTTGTAGGTCGTGCCCACGGATACCGAGTCGAAGATCGCATCGACCGCGACACCGGCGAGCAGCTTCTGCTCGTTGAGCGGGATGCCGAGCTTCTGGTACGTCTCGATCAGCTTGGGATCGGCGTCATCCAGGCTCGCCAGCTTGGTCTTGTTCTTCGGCGCCGAGTAGTAGATGACGTCCTGATAGTCGATCGGCTTGTAGGTGACGTTGGGCCAGTGCGGCTCGGTCATCTTGAGCCAGCCCCGATAGGCCTTGAGCCGCCACTCGAGCAGCCACGCCGGCTCGTCCTTCTTCCCGGAGATGAGGCGCACCACGTCCTCGCTCAGCCCCTTGGGAATGCTGTCGGCCTCGATGTCGGTGACGAACCCGTACTTGTACTCCCGCTGTACCAGCGATTCGACGGACGAACTGGTCATGCCTCTTCTCCTGGCCGCGCAAGGCGCGGCGTGATCTGCACGACGCCGGCCGGTCCCGCGCCATCGTCGAACTGGACGTGATACTCGCAGGCGCTGCACCCGGCGAGGATGTGCGCCTTTCGGTCCACCGCGGCGGAGAGGACCTCCTCGAGGAACCGCCGCTCGGCGACGCAGATTTCCGGGTACCGTTCCGCCACCGCCTGGATGGCGCAGTTGTGCTCCTTGAGCGTCGCCCCGTCCTGCCCCGATGCCTGCCACTCCGCCATGTAGCCCTCGTCGGCCAGGGCGCGGGTGACGATCTCCATCCGATGGTCGGGTGGCTCGCCCACCAGCTGGTCGCGAAGCCGCGCCGCGAGCGACTCGAATCGTCCTTCCAGCATCGCCACCGCGCCCGCGCGACCCTCACGCGCCGCCACCTGCTCCAAGAGCTGCGTCAGCGTCTCTTCATACCGCCGCGGAAAGAGCGACTCGCTTGCGGCCGACAGGCGATAGGCGAACACCGGGGCACCCCCCCCCCGATGCTGCCGCTCGTAGACCACCAGCTGCTCCACCTCGAGCTCCTTGAGGTGGTGTCGGACCGCGTTCATCGAAAGACCCAGATGAGTCGCGAGTTCCCTGGCCGTGAGCTGTCCGGCACGCTTGAGCGCCAAGAGCATTTCGCTCCGGGGACCGCGCTGCCCAAGTGGGCGTGAGGACTGGGTTAACGGCATCGCCATATATGAATGAAAAGATCGGGGTTACGCAGGCAATTGTCAATTCGCGTCATTTTTCTGGTACGAACTCTTAAGCAATATGGGTAGTTATCACTACTACCATGATTAATGCCGCGCTGGGGCAATGCATATTCGGGCGTGAGAGGATACCATACCGGCAATGTGGCGAGCAGCGCTGTTCTCGATATTCGGCATCGTGATGCCGGCCTCTGGGTTCGCCCAGGGTCCCGGTCCGCTGGTCTCGTTCGCGGACACCGCTGGCGCTGTACTGCCGGCTGACACCATTGCCGACTCCACCAGTCGCGCCCTGTACGTGGCGCCCAGGCCCCAGGTGGGCCGGGCGTTTGCTGAGATCCTGCTCCTCAACGGGGCCGCGGTCGCCATCAACAACATCGCCCGCGACCTTCCCAGCACCCGACCCGCGACCTGGTGGCGCAACCTCAAGGGCGGATGGATCTGGGATCCGAACGGCATCAGCACCAATAACCTCGAGCATCCCTACGGCGGGGCGGTCTATTACAACGCGGCGCGCGCCAACGGTCTCTCCTTCTGGACCGCCACTCCCATAACGGTGGCGGGAAGCCTCATGTGGGAGCTCTTCGGCGAGCCCGTTCAGCCCTCGATCAACGACGTGGTCATCACCAGCCTGAGTGGCGTGAACTTCGGCGAAAGCGTACGCCGTATTTCCGACCTGCTGCTCGACAACCAGGCCCGCGGCATGAACCGGGTCTGGCGCGAGGCGGTCGTGATGCTCATGAACCCGGGGATGGGTGTCGACCGCCTCTCCCGGGGGCAGACCTGGCAGCAGCGCGCCAACCCGCCAGACCGGCGCCCCGCCCAGCTGCGCACGGAGGTCGCGTTCGGGGTGAAGCGCATGGCCACGACCGAGCGTACCGGCAGCGGCATGGACGTCGCCGCGTTCGGCCTCGGCCTCGCCTATGGTGACCCGTTTGCAGGCAACCGGGTGCAGCCCTTCTCCTTCTTCACGTTCACGATGATGCTCGGCTCAGGACCGTCGACCACGATCAATGAGATCAGTACCCGGGGGATACTGGCCTCCGTCGGACGCCGGGTGGACGCCGCGCAGTCGCGTGCCGGCGTGTTCATGGATTTCGAGTACCGGTACAATGAGCAGTACCGGTTCTCGCAGCAGAGCTTCGGCATCGGGCTGTTGTCGCGCCGGTCGGGTGGCCAGTGGTCCCTGTACACGGACGTCAGCGCCGAGCTGGCCCCGCTCGTGGCGACGTCAGATCCCTACGCCGGCTCGCTCGTGGATCGTGAGTTCGACTACGGCGCCGGTGTTGGCGGACGGGCCCTGGCCCGGGTGGAGCATGGCGGTACCGCCGTCCTCTCCGCGGGGTACCGGGGGTACTGGACAGCGACGCTGAATGGCGGGTCGCAGAGCAAGTTCATCAACTTCGTCACCGTGGAAGCCCGCGCGCCGCTACCCTTTGGCCTCGCCGCAAGCGCGGCGTACAATCTGTTCCTGCAGCGCAGCACCTACGACGCCCGCCGGCCGGAGACGTCAGCCAAGCCGAGCCTGACGCTCTTCATCTCGACCACCCGGCACTGAGCTTACCTTTCGTCACGACCCACGAGGAGATGGCATGTTACCCCTGATCATCGCGCTCGCCACCGCACCGCTGCCCATGCTGCGGGGTGAGATCTTCGGAGACCTTCGCCTTGGCGACAAGTACCTCGCCGACGTCAAACTGACCCTCACCTGCGGCGCCGAGAGCGTCGACGGCACCACTGACAAGTCGGGTTCGTTCCGCCTCACCGTGAAGGGAAGCGGGAAGTGCCAGCTCAAGGCGGCGTACGACAAGCAGACGCCGTCGATCGACGTGGTGCTGTTCGACCAGCCGGCGCGCTACCGCTTCCAGGTCGAGCAGGTGGACGGGAAGTACGTCCTCAAGCGGGTGTAGCGCATGGCCGATGAAGAGATGACGATCGTCAAGGACGACAAGGACCGCTGGGACAAGCTCGCCATCATCCTGGCGCCCGTCGGCGGGCTGCTCACCGCCCTTGCGGTGGCAAGCCTCGGCATCTTCGGTTCGCGCGCGCTCGACCAGCGGCAGAGCAGCGAGGCGAAGCTGCGGCTCTACTCCGAGTTGATGAGCAAGCGGGAGGAATCGGAAGCGACGCTGCGGAAGGAGATGTTCCAGTCGATCATCGGGTCGTTCTTCGATGCGCAGTCCACGTCGCTCGAGGCCAAGCTCCTCAAGATGGAGCTTCTCGCCCAGAACTTTCACGAGGCCCTCAACCTCACCCCGCTCTTCCAGCACATCCGCCGCGAGATCGCGGCCGCGGCGATCGCGCCGCCATTGAAGCGCGCCTATGAGGTGCGGCTGAGCGAGCTGGCCCGGGAGATCACGCGCAAGCAGATGATCGTGCTGGAATCGGGCGGGCAGCGCTTCGACTGGACGGTGCTGCTGAGCGACAGCCTCATTGCCGGCACCAAGACGGAAACCCTGGAGGACGTCGAGCTCTCCCTCGACAATATCAAGCGCCGCTTCCGGGTGACGCTGTACCAGGTGGACACGGTGCAGCGGGAGATCCGCGTCGGCCTCGAGATCGAGACGCCGCCACAGCCGAACGTGTCGGCCACCGAGTCCGGGCGCTTCTCCGTCGAGTTCATGGTGGGATTCTTCAGCTCGCCGATGATCGACAATACCCGTCTCTCGAACGACCAGCGGGTCGCAATGGTGCTGACCAACCTCAACAACGCCGGGGCAGGGTTGAGCCTGGTGTACTTTCCCGGATCGCGGGCCAGCCTGCGGGAGAAGCCATACTACGAGGAGATCCTGCGAAAACTGGCTGGGCAGTAGGTAGCTAGGGCTGCAGCACCACGATCCGCACCACGTCCAGCTGCCGGGCCAGGAACGTTCCCCCGGCAAACGCCGGGTCCACCGTCCCGTTGACCAGCCGCTGGACCTGCACATCCACCTGGCATTGCTCACCCGACGCCAGCGGCGGCAGCAACGACGGATCCACCGGCAGCGTGACATCGCCCGGATCACCCACCAGCGTCGTGACCACGGTGTTGCCCGCCCCGACCCGGTCGCATGAGACCGTGCGCATGACCACCTGCATTTCATCCGGGGTGCCGGAGGGCGCCCAGGCGACCAGGATGTTCTGCCCTGCCGTTACCGAGGTCCCGACGACCGGCGCGGAGACTTCAAGTGGCGTCGGCATCGTCACCGTCGAATTCGGGGCACCGCCACCGTCCGATCGGGTCAGCGAGATGTTGACCACGGTGCCGCCGTCGAGCTGGGTCAGGCTCGCGGCATATTGGCCTCCCCCGAGCGGATCCACCGTCCAGCGCAACTGCTTGAGTTGCCCGGCCGCGGATGCGACCAACGCGTCACTGTCGGGAAGGCGCACGCTGACGAAGCCGTCCGCCTCAAGCCGGCCAAACACAAAAGTGATGCTGTTGGGCGTCGCGGAGACCGTGAAGGCGGGGCTGATCTCAGAGGTGGGCGTGCCGCCACCACTGCTGTCCGAGCAGGCGGTCAGGACCGCCAGCAGCAGCACTGTCGGCAATGCAACCAGGCGCCCGAACCGGCGTATGGTATTTATTGACAACATCTTGCGATCATACCACCGCCGGGGATCAGTGGCGGGGTAGTTGACAGTAGGCCAAACGGGACCGACCTTGGCTCCATGGCCGTCCGCCGAATCCGACTCCTGGGTGACCCCGTCCTTCGCGAGCGTTGCGAGCTGATTGCCCACCCGCAGTCGGCCGCGGTGCGCGTCGTGGTGGACGACCTTGCTGACACGCTCCGCGACTGGCAGTCGCGCTTCGGCAGCGGACGCGGCATCGCGGCCCCGCAGATCGGTGCGCCGCTCCGCCTGGTCTACATCGAGATGGACCAGCCCTGGGTGCTCGTAAATCCCGAGATCGTCGATATCGGGGACGAGGACTTCACGGTGTGGGATGACTGCTTTTCCTTCCCCAACCTGCTCGTGCGGGTGCTCCGGGCCTACCGCATTCGCGTCCGTTATCATGACCTGCGTGGCAAGGCGCATGAGGCCGACTTCGAGGGTGACCGGGCTGAACTGCTGCAGCATGAGATCGATCACCTCGATGGAGTGCTCACGGTCGACCGGCCGCATGGCCTCGATCCCTTCTGTCTCAGGGAAGAGTGGAACCGGAGCTACGCGGCCGCCGGACGTTACGGCGAGCCCGAATTGCGCTCCGCACCCTATGCGGCGTCCGTGATGTATTAGACACCTAGAACCAGCGGAACACCCGCACCAGCAGCGCTTCGCGCCCTCCCGTAGCCCAGCCATAGCCCACCTTCACCGGACCCAGCGGCGTCAACGCGCCAACCCCAAGCCGCACGCCCCCGAGCCAGGTATCTCCGCCAAAGAAGTCACCCTCCTCACTGATGCTTCCTCCACCGAGATCGAGCTGTGCCTCGAGCGATCCCGCGACACGGACCCAGAGCTCAGCCTGGGCCGAAAGCTCGTTGCTCCCGCGGAGTTCGGAAGGCTGGATGCCTGGAAACCCCGCGGAACCGCCCAGGGCAAAGGTGAGCTGCAGCGGAAGATCGGAGCCGGTGCCACCCCGCAGGAGCGTGCGCACGCCATATCTGGTGGTGCTCCAAGGCAGCTGTACCTGCGCGAAGGCCCTGCTGTAGGATGACGTCCAGGTCGCCTCCAGGAACACCCTGGCGGCATCGAAGGCTGCGAAGCGCTCCACCTTCACGGTGCCGCCCCCCGCGAAACTATCCTGCTCCTCCGAGACGCCGATTTCAGCCGGCTGGTACCAGAACCGTCCCACCGCACCGAACGCCAGCGACCATCCCCGTCCCAGCGCTCGCTCCACGCCGGCGAAGCCGGTGAGGTCGCGCGTGTCGATCGCGTCGAGTTCGCGGCCGTCCTCGGTGTAGAGCGGGATCCGCTCGAAACCGCCATTCACGATGAGTGCCGGCGCCAGAATGTGCCACCGATAGCGGAGGTTCTTCCGGATGCCGAGTTCCGCCTCGTCACGCAGGCCGCCCAGCTGGATGCGGGAACTGGTTTCGAGGCCAAGCCCGAAAAGATTGCGGTATACCGCCCCGAGCCAGACTTCGCCGCCCATGGCGTTGTCGTACGCCACGCCTCCCGCGGCATAGAAGCGCGGCGCCGGCCGCACCACCGGCGTGAAGGTGACGCTATCTCCAGTTCCCGAGGGGTAGAGCCACACCGCCTCGATCAGCGACGATTGCGAGAGCCGATCGGTGCGCTTCCGGAGCACGCGGTAGGGAATCGAGTCGCCCGCCACGAGGCCGAGATCGGCGAGCACGCCGATCGCCGGATCCTTCTGGCCCTTGAGCGCCGGGTCCTTCTCGCTGGGGAGCGTGATCTTGCCCACGTAGCGCGGCAGCTGCAGCGGCCGCCGTCCCGTCTTGTTGATGGGATTGAGGCAGGACGCCTGGCTGAACACCGAGTCCGCGACCTTGAGGCCCATCGCGAGCAGCGCATCCATCTTCTCGGGGGCGAAGTCGAGCGTGGCGAACTTCTGCACCGGCATCAGCATGTAGATGTCGTCGGGCCCCATCACCGCGCGCGGCTGGTCGGCCAGGTAGTCGAGCAGTCGGGTGGACACTGCGGCGGCGGAGAGAAGCGGGATGGTGTCCGACTGGGGGATGCTCAGGTCGGAAACGATCACTCGCTCGGCACCGAGTTGCCGCGCGATGCCAACCGGCACGTTGGCTACGAGGCCGCCATCGGCCAGGTAGGTCCCATCCATGTACACGGGAGTGAACACCAGCGGAATGGAAATGCTCGCACGCACGGAGCGCGGCAGGTCCCCGCTGCTCATGACGACGGGTGTGCGGGTCCGGAGGTTGGTCGCGACCGCATGGAAGGGAATCGGCAGGGAGTCGAAACTGCCACGCGAGCTCAGGTTGCCGAGCAGCAGCTTCTGCTCGAGCAGGGCATTCACGTCACGCTCGTTCAGCGCGCCGGTCTGCAGGCCGGAGACGCCTTCGCCCTCGGCAAAGGCCAGCTGCGGTTGACGCGTGCCCAGGCTGCCCGGGGTGACGGGGTGAAAGGTGTGGATGAGCTGGCCACCGGGGGAGTGGCGTACGATCGAGTCGATCTCGACGCCGGTGTAACCCGAGGCATACATCGCCCCCACCACCGAGCCCATGCTGGTACCCACGATGAAATCGGGCACCACACCGAGGGAGTCGAGCACGCGGAGGACGCCGATGTGGGCGAATCCCTTGGCGCCACCGCCCGAGAGCACCAGGGCCGTCCTGGCAGGCGCACAGCTCCCGATCTGGGCACGCGCGGAGGAAACCGCGAGTCCCGCGAGTACCGCGGCGGTGGCAATGGAGCGACGGAGCATGGGTTCCGTAAGTTAGTCACGGGCGGGGGCCTCGCGGCCCCCTTGCGCCGGTCCCAACGCACTTCTATACCTATGCCATCGCGCCGCACGTCGCGGCTGCCCCCGAATGGAGAAGGCGAATGACGTATGTGATCACCGAAGCCTGCATCGGCGTGAAGGACCGAGCCTGCGTGGATGTGTGTCCCGTGGACTGCATCTACGAAAGCGAGGACCAGCTCTACATCCATCCCGATGAGTGCATCGATTGCGGCGCCTGCGAACCGGAGTGCCCGGTGTCGGCCATCTTCCCCGAGGAAGACGTGCCCGACAACATGCAGGCGTACATCGAGAAGAACAAAGTGGTCTTCGACAGCGACAACCCGCCGGGGAGGCCGAAGAGATAGGCGGCAGGCAGCAGGCAGAAACAAAGAGGGGCCGATTGATTCGGCCCCTCTGACATTTTCATCCTGACCGCTTGCCGCCTGACTTCCAGCCGCTCAGAGGGGGGGAGACCCGCGGGGCCGTACTAGCTGGCCGCGACCCCGGGGCCTTGGGGAGAAGCACCACCAACTGCAAGACGGGGCCGGCAATGGAAAAGCCAACGCGACCGTCATGGATATAGACGCCCGAGGGGCTCGAAAGGTTTCGTCGTGGTACGGCACTAGCTCGGATGGGGCAGTGACTTGAGGAAATCGAGCAGCAGCGCATTCACCTCGCCCGGTGCTTCCATGGGGGGCAGGTGCCCCGCTCCGGCCACAACCTCGAGGCGTGCCCCCGGAACGGCGGACGCCATCGCGCGGGCCAGGTCCACGGGCGTCATCGCGTCGTCCTCGCCGACAACGATCATCGTCGGCAGGTCCTCGAGCATCGCGAGCAGGGCGGTGGAATCGGCGCGGTCGCGCATGGCAGCGAGGGCCCCGGCGATGCCCGCCACCGGCGCCGCCAGCATCATCCCGCGGACCCGCTCCACGACGTGCGGCATCGACTGCGCCGCGCCGGGCGCGAGCATGCGGGGCAGCATCTGGTCGGCGATCGCCGCGGCACCCTGCTCCCGCGCCAGCGAGGATTGCTGGTCGCGGGCGCGCCGCACGTCGGAGGCGTCGGCATCGGCCCGGGTATCGAAGAGCACCAGCGCACGTACCCGCTCGCGGTGCCGCCGGAGAAACTCGAATGCGACATAGCCCCCCATGGAGAGCCCGATCAGCACCACTTCATCCACCTGCAGTGCCTCGAGGAGCGCGGCCAGGTCGTCGGCGTACGTCGGCATGCTGTAGCCGAGGTCGGGCGCATCGGACAGGCCCAGGCCTCGCAGGTCGGGGGCAATGACGCGATAGCCCTCCAGGCTGGCCAGCTGTGCCGCCCAGAGAGTGCGGTCGAGGGGATAGCCGTGGACGAAGAGCACCGCCGGTCCCTTGCCGCGCACCTCGACCGCCAGGCTCACGCCGTTCACCGTCATGCGCTGCACCCCCGGCGGCTCCAGCGGACGCGTGGTCAGGAACCGGCCAAGGTCACCGGGAACCGGGGTAGGCCGGCCCCCCCGATCGATGCAGACGAAGACGAACTCGGCGGTGGCGATGAGCCGGTCGTCGCCCACCCGGCGCGCCGTCTGCCGCATGGTGAAGCTGGTTCGGCCGTGGTGGGTGAGGGCCTGATGGAAGCGAAGGACATCGCCGGGGAAGGCGGGTGCGTGATAATCGATCGCCGTCTTTCGCACGGCCGGCCAGGTGCCCTGGATCGTGAAGACGTCCATGCCGGGACCACGGGCCAGCATCTCCCAGCGAGCGCGCTCGAAGAGGCTCAGGAACGAGGCCTGGTTCAGGTGACCAAAGGCATCGCATTCATCGGGATATACGGTGAGGTCGATCTCGGGCGCAGTCATGGTGGAAGGTACGTCCGGGTGTTGGACAGGGCGAGGATGATGCCTTTATTAACGACGCGCTGCGCTCACCTTCACGACTGACGTCTCACCACCTGCGACGGCCAAATGAAACCACCTACCGATTACATCCGCCACGCGGCCCGTTTGGCCCGGAAGCTCCAACTCGATGCCGCCATGGGGGGAACGCCGCAGCCCGATGCTGAATTCTTCAAGGTTCTGAGTAAGGCTCTGGATGAAGTGGCCGCAGGGCTGGAACAGGTCTCTCAGCGAGAATAATCCACGTCAGCGTCGATGCAGTGTCATGTCACTATTGCGTCAGTGGCTTTACTAGTGACCTCGCATGCCGCTGCATGTGGCTGTTCTAAACGTTTGAGTGGTGCGGGGTTGCCGTGCGGACTGGGCTAGCCCAGTTTTGGGCGTGGCTTCTCACCCATCATCGTCCGCGCCGGCTCCGGCCGACAACCTCCTGATCGCCGATCAGGAGGCTTTTGACCGCCTCATCCCCCGCCTGTCCGCCAACGGGCTGGTCGCGGTGGACACCGAGGCCGCGTCCTTCCACAAGTATCTCGACCGGGTCTACCTGCTGCAGCTCTCCTCCCGGGACGAGACGGCCGTCGTCGATCCTCTCGCCGTGAAGGACCTTTCCGCGTTCGGTGCGATGCTCGCTGATCCCGCGATCGAGGTCGTCTTCCATGACGCCGACTACGACCTGCGCCTGATCCACCAGGAGTTCGGCTACCAGGCCACGCACCTGTTCGACACGCGGGTTGCGGCGCAGCTCCTGGACGAGCCGGGGATCGGCCTGGCCGCGCTCCTCGAGAAGTACCTGGGCATGCGTATCGACAAGCGTTTCCAGCGGGCGGACTGGTCGATCCGGCCCTTGTCGGAGGAGATGCTGGCGTACGCTGCCACCGATACCCGTCACCTGGCCGAGTTGCGCGACATCCTGCGCAACCGGCTGATCGAACTGGGCCGGCTGGCCTGGGCCGAGGAAGAGTTCGTGGTGATGGAAGGCGCGCGCTGGGACAGTGAGGACGCCGAACCGGGCTGGCTCCGCCTGAAGGGTGCCAGGCTCCTCAAGCCGCGCGAGCTCGCGGTGCTGCGGTCGGTCTACCTGTGGCGCGATGAACAGGCCCGGAAGCTTGATCGCGCGGCTTTCCGGATACTGAACAACGAGCCGATCCTGGCGATGGCGAAGGCGCCCCCGCGGGACATGGAAGCGCTGAAGAAGATTGCTGGAATTGGTCCCGACCAGGCCGAGCGGCGTGGTCGTCACATCCTGGCGGCAGTCGAGGAAGCCCTGGCACTGCCCGACAGCCTGTTGCCCCGCATCGAGCGACCGCCGCGCCGAGCCGCCGACCCGGCGCTCGACGCACGGCTCGAGCGGCTCAAGCTGGTACGCAATCGCCTGGCAGCCCGCTACCCGCTGCAGCCCGGTGTGCTATGTCCCAATGGCACGCTTGAGGCGATTGCCAGGGCCAATCCCGCCGGCATGGCGGAACTTGCGGCTATTCCTTCGCTGCGCCGCTGGCAGGCAGCCGAAATCGGTGCTGAACTCCTCGCGGCCCTCCCCGAACCGGTCAGTAGCCCAGAAACGCCTTGACCCGCGGGTCCATCTTCTCCGGCGTCCAGTAGGGCTCCCACACCAGCTCCACCTCCACGGTGGAAATCCCCTCGAGTTCGCTTACCACCCGCCGAGCTTCCTCCATGATTTCGGCGCCGGACGGACACCCGGGCGACGTGAGCGTCATGTTGATGTGCGCCAACCCCTCTTCATTCACCGTGACGTCGTAGACCAGCCCGATATCAATGATGTTGAGGTTGAGCTCCGGGTCCTTCACGGCGCGCAGCGCCTTCCGGACGGTTTCTGCGGTCTGCATGCGACGACTCCTCCCGAATGGCCTGCACCTTCAGCACTCCGACCCGGCCACGGCCGGGCATGGCACTGCGGCAAGCACCGCGTCGGCCAGGCCGGCCCGAATGCGGCGCATCGCCTGGAATGTCTCCCTCACCCTGGGCTCGTAGGCCCGGTTGGTGAGGAAGATGACATAGACATCACGAGCCGGGTCGATCCACATCTGCGTACCGGTCCAGCCGGTGTGGCCGTACGTACCGGGATCGGGGTGCCGGCCGAACGATGACGGCTCCGGTCCGGTGACGTCCGGCGTGTCCCAGCCAAGCAGCCGGGTCCCGCTCGCCGGGGAAGCCTGAAGGAAACGCCGGACCGTGGCGGCCGACAGCCACGTGACCCCATCCAGTGTACCCAGACCGAGCCATGCGCGCGCCACGCGCGCCAGGTCGGGGCCGGTCGAGAACAACCCGGCGTGGCCCGCCACGCCTCCGAGATACGCGGCATTCGGGTCGTTCACGGTGCCGGTGCGCACCTGTCCCAGCGAGGTCGTGGGTGCCACGGCAGTGCGCGCCGATGATGCGACGCCAAAGCTGGTATGCGTGAGGCCGAGCGGTTCGATCACCTCGCGGCGCACGAGCACGTCGAGCGGCGCCCCACCCACCACTTCGAGGATCGCTCCCAGCAGGATCGCGTTGAGGTCGCTGTACTCGGCTGCGGTGCCCGGAGGGCGGCGCAGCGGCTCGATGCAGATGCGCGCCACGACGTCGCCCGGCACGGCGGTGACCTGCCAGAGTGCGATGAACGCCGGCAACCCACTGGTGTGGTCGAGCAGCATGCGCACCGTGACCAGCGACCGGTCTACCCCAATGAAGGCGGGAAGGTAGTTCGACACCGGTGCATCGAGGTCGAGGAGCCCGCGGTCGACGAAGCGCGCCGTCACGCCGGTCGTGGCAACCACCTTGGTGAGGCTGGCGACGTCCCACAGCGTACTGTCCGGCGACGGTCGCGCGGCCCTGGCGCTCCAGGTGAGGCGCCCGAGACCGCGACTGAAGAGCATGCTGTCGAGGCGTCCCACGACGACGACCGCCCCCGGGTACACGCGGCGCGTCACGCCCAGCATGGCCGCCCGGCTCACGCCATCGAACGTTTGCGCCGCCAGTGGTGTACCGCCCACAAGTACGCCCGCTCCGAGCACCGTCAGATACCGGAAGTTTCTGCGCATGCACCGTCCCGTCGTGACAGGTCTGCTCCTCATATTAGCCTCCTGTCACGCCTCGCCGGGCGGGAAGGTGGAAGGCTCGGCAGTGCCACAGCGGCTCACGTCCACCGACACGCTGCTCATGCGGCACATCGCCATCGGGCTCTCCGCCGATGCCATGATGGGCCGGAAGACCGGCACGCCTGGCGCCGACTCGGCGGCGCAGTTCATCGCGGCGGCGTGCCGGGCAATCGGGTTTCGTCCCGTTGGTGACAGCTGGTTCCAGCCGGTCCCCCTGCTCGAATCCACCATCGATCCCGCGGGCACCTGGATCCGGGTCACCGGACCCGGCGTCGATACCCTGTTCCATCATCACGAGGAGTTCATCGTCGACCTCGGCACCCGCTCGACGCTCCGCGAATTCTCCGGGGAGCTCGCGTATGTCGGCCGCGCCCACGACATCCTCTTCCGGAAGAGCGAGTTGCCACCGCTGGAGGGGAAGGTGGCACTGATGCGCGGGGAGTTCGGCTATAACGTGGCCGCCGCCGATACCCTTGCCGGTCGCGGCGCCGTCGGTGTGATCGAGGTGGTCGACGACGCGCGACGCTATCGCCTGTTCCGGCAGACCCGGGGTGCCACGCGTCTCTCGGTGGACGACTCGACCGTGATGAGCTCAGTGATCCCACCGCTTCCCGCCATCCTCGCGGGGCCGCGGATGACCGTGACGCTGTACCAGGGGCTCACCGGCGTGACGCATGGCTCATGGAACGACGCCTACCTCAACGGCCTCGCCGCGGGGCTGCCCTCCCCGCAGCTGATCCGCGGCTGGCGAGTCGAAGTGACGATCGCCGCGCGCGAGACGGCACGCTCGAGCACCAACGTCGCGTGCCTGCTGCAAGGGCATGGTGCGGCGGCGGAGTCGGCGCTGGTCATCACCGCGCACTACGACCATCTCGGGACCGGCACGCCGGACGAGCGCGGTGACTCGATCTACAACGGATTCTTCGACAACGCGACAGGCGTCGGGATGGCAATGGCGGTGGGCCAGTGGTTCTCCATGGAGTGGTCGGGTGGCCGCTCACTTCGTCACTCCCTCATCCTGCTCTTTCCCAGCGGCGAGGAACAGGGACTGCTGGGTGCCGACTACTTCGCCACGTATCCCTCGTGGCCGCTCGCGCGGATCACCGCGCTGTTCAACTTCGACGCGAACGCACCCCCCGGGCCGCCGGTCGCATGGCGCGTGGCCGGGATCGAGGAAAGCGCGCTGCTGCAGGACGTGGTGAACGGCGCGGAACAGCGCGGATGGAGCACCACGGTGGCCCCGGCCGCGCCGGGATCCGACTACTTCCCCTTCCTGCAGCGCGGCGTGCCGGCGGTCTTCTTCGTGCCAAGCGATGGGACGTACGAGGGGATGAGCATCACGCTGAGCGACAGCCTTCGCACGGGACTCTGGACGCGCTATCACCAGCCCACCGACGAGTACACCGTGGAGTTCGGGTTCTCGGGACTGATGCGCTACGCGGATTTCACGAGGGACCTGCTGCTGCGCGTCGACGCGATCAGTGCTCCCTGACCTCGCGCACCTGCCCGGGCGGAAGGCGATAGAGCAGCAGGACGCTCCGGCGGTCGCGGTCGGATGGGAGCCGCGCGTGGGTGGACGGGAACATGATGTCCAGCGTGTCGGCCGAGTGCGGCAGGCCCACCGCATGCCCCACTTCGTGCAGCGCGACGCCGCCGAGCGCCGGGTCGGGGAGCATCGTGCCGGCACTGGTGCGGATCGCGAGGGTGATGAAGGCACGCCGCACGCGGCCATACTGGTCCCACGCCAGGTCCGTCTGCCCCACGCGGTCATACTCGAAGTGATCCACCCACCGCACCATGATGTCAGCGCCGGTCGTGTCGGGCGCCTCGACGAAGCTGATGCCGGCACCGACGCCCTGCCATGTGTGGAAGGCGTCGCGCGCGGCTTCGGCCATTCGTGGCGCGTAATCGCGTGGCGCACCATCGATCACGAGCGCGAACCGCAATGCCCTCCCGCTCCGGTCGGGCCAGCGCCGCACCACCGAATCGGTGCTGATGAGCATGGAATCGAGGTAGGTGTCGCGTCCCTCATCCGAGAGCTGTCGTCGCACCGCGAGGCGGGCGAGGTGCTCCGAGGGCGAGAGTAGCAGCTGTCCCGGGGATGACGATGTCGGCGATGCGGATGGGCGCGCGGCCGGAAGTGCGTCGGTCGTGTCGCTCTCCCCGGCGGCGAGGGTGGCCCCCGACTCTGCATGCCTCGGCCAGCTCCGGGACACCCGGTCGGCGATGACGAGGACGAGCAGGGCCAGCGTGACCGTCGGCAACACGATGCGTTGCAGCATGATCGAAATATGCCCGCGGACCGGCGTGATTGGCAGCGTGGAGGTGGCGTCAAGGATTCGGCCCGTCTAGGATTGAGCCACCCATGCTGCCCCTCGCGCGCGCGCTGATTCGTCGGCGCTGGATCGTCATCGTCCTGTGGACGATCCTCGGCGTATACGCGACGCTCCGCGCCCCGAGGACGCCCGAACTCCTCAGCGCACGCGGCGGATCCTTCAAGGTCACCGAGGCCGACGAAGTCAGCGCCCTCATCCGGACGCGCTTCGCCGCCCCACTCGGCGAAACCTTCGCGCTCACGCTCGAGGCCCCCGCCGCAGTCGACTCCGGCCGCCCGGGCGCCGTCTTCGACAGCCTCGTCGCCTCCCTGCGCCGGCAACCCGAGATCCGCGAGGTGGTGACCTGGCGCGATGCGCCCGGCCGCCCCTTCATCAGCAGCGATCATCGGACGACCGCCATGGTCATCGCCCTTCGCACCACCTCGGGTGACACCTCCGCGACGATGGTGAAGACCATCCGTGACACGGTGCAGCAGGTGCTGCGGCACTTCGGCGACCGTGAGCAGTACCGGACACTCCTCACCGGCCGGTCGGCACTCGACGTGGACACCCGCACGCTCAGCACGAGGGAAACCCGGCGTGGCGAGCTCCAGCTCCTGCCGCTCACGCTCGTCATCCTGGTCCTGGCGTTCGGCGCGCTCGTCGCGGCGGCCCTCCCGCTCCTCATCGGCTCGCTCACCATCTCGGTGTCGCTCACGATCATCGGGCTGCTCACGAAGATCACGCCGATGTCGATCTTCGTGCTCTCCATCGCCACGATGATCGGCCTGGGCGTGGGCATCGACTACTCGCTGCTCATCGTCACCCGTTTCCGCGAGGAAATGAGCCGCGGCTCCTCCCGCCGCGACGCCGCGATCAACACCATCCTCACCGCGGGTGGCGCGGTGATCACCTCGGGACTCACCGTGGTGGTCGGGTTCGGTGCGCTCATCTTCACACCGCTGGTGGAAACGCGCAGCGTGGGCATCGGTGGGCTCATCGTCGTGGGGTCGGCAGTGCTGCTCTCGGTGACGCTGCTGCCGGCCCTCCTCGCCGTGATCGGCCGCAACATCGACCGGCCGCGCTGGCTGGCGCGGAAGCTTGCGTGGTACCACTCGCCGCAGCTGTGGGAGAAGTGGGCCCGTACGCTGCACCGGCATCCCTGGCGCGCGCTGACGCTGGGCACGCTCTGCATCGCCATCCTGAGCCTCCCGGCCTGGGGCCTGCGGGTGGGCGTGCCGGCGCGGCACTGGTGGCCCGCGCACACCGAGTCGGGCGCGGGCGCGAACGTCCTGCAGTCCCTTGGCGCTATGGGGTATGTGGTACCAGTGCGGGTGATGGTCGAGGTTCCCGAGGGCAAGTCGATCACCGAGGCCGTGTACCTGCGGGGACTGAAGAACCTGTCCGACTCGCTGCGCGCCGACCCGCGGGCGGGCGACATCGTGAGCATCGTCGACCTGTCCGAGGGAAACTCGATCCTCAAGTACTCGCTGCTCTACAGCAACCTCGACTCGGCCCGTGCCCAGTACCGCGTGCTCGACACCTATCTTGGCACGGACGGCCGGATTGCCATGATCGACGTCTTCCCGGACGACACGACATCGCTGCTCACGGGGATGGGTATCGTAACGCGCGCCCGTGCCCTCGCGAAGCACCCGCCGAAGCAGCTGGCCGACGCGAAGATCCTGGTGGGCGGATTCCTCGCCACCAACGTCGACCTGCAGGACGACCTGCTCGCGCGGTTCCCGCTGCTCGTGGGACTCATCCTCGGGGCCACCGGCATCATGCTCGCGATCGCGTTCCGCTCCGTGCTCATTCCGCTCAAGGCGATCCTGCTCAACACGCTCTCGGTGGCGGGTACCTTCGGCCTCCTGGTGCTGGTGTTCCAGAAGGGCTTCGGGATCCGGGTGCTCGGCCTCGAGGGCGCCACCGACGCCATCTTCGTGGTGGTGCCGGTGCTCGTCTTCGCCGTCGTCTTCGGGCTGAGCATGGACTACGAGGTGTTCCTGCTCAGCCGCATCAAGGAAGCATTCGACCGCACCGGCCGGAACGACGAGGCGACCATGGAGGGCGTCAGCGCCACCGCCTCGGTCATCACCTCGGCGGCACTCATCATGCTGCTGGTGTTCGGCGTATTCGCCTTCGCCCACGTGCTCGCG
>Ga0190274_10000531_pt1 | contig 22691 bp, 24 predicted proteins | sample Popmic531T_FD_133002 | JGI IMG/M metagenome (GOLD analysis project Ga0190274, IMG submission 133002) | Populus adjacent soil microbial communities from riparian zone of Yellowstone River, Montana, USA - 531 T | ecosystem: Environmental > Terrestrial > Soil > Riparian zone | place: USA: Montana... | reverse complement strand
GCGGCCGATCCGAAATACACCGGCAAGGTCACGGTGCCGACGCTGTGGGACAAGAAGACCAAGACGATCGTCAACAACGAATCGTCCGAGATCATCCGGATGCTGAACAGCGAGTTCAATTCGGTCGGCGGCGACAACGCGGACTACTATCCGAAGGAGTTGCGCGCCGAGATCGACCGCATCAACGAGCAGACCTATTTCAACGTCAACAACGGCGTCTATCGCGCCGGGTTCGCCAAGTCGCAGGACGCCTACGAGGCGGCCTACGACGGGCTGTTCGCCACGCTCGGCGAGCTGGAGGCGCGGCTTTCCAAGCAGCGCTATCTGGTCGGCAAGCAGATCACCGAGGCCGACTGGCGGCTTCTCCCCACGCTGCTGCGTTTCGATGTCGCCTATTTCTCGATCTTCAAGTGCAACAAGAAGCGCATCGCCGACTATCCGAACCTGAAGAACTATATGCTCGAACTTTACAACGTGCCGGGCATCGCCGCGACGGTGAAGCCGCGCTACTACGTCATCAACTACTACTCGATCGAGCGGGTGAACCCGACCGGAGTGATCCCCAAGGGCACGCCGGTCGATCTGTCCGGTCCGCACGACCGCGACCGGCTGCACTGACTGAACGGAGCGCACAGGTGCTTGAACTCTATCACAACATCAATTCGGTCTGCGCCCAGAAGGTGCGGATCGCGCTCAAGGAGAAGGGTCAGGACGTCAAAGAGCACCTACTCACGCTGCAGGGCGATCAGAACGACGCGGCTTACATGAGTCTCAATCCGAACGGCGTGGTGCCGACGCTCGTCCACGATGGCAGAGTCATCACCGAATCCTCGCTGATCCTCTATTACATCGACGAAGCCTTTCCCGATCCGCCGCTGATGCCGAAAGCGCCGTCCGCGCGCCACCGCGCGCGGCTCTACAACAAGCTGATCGACGAATACATGCACAATTCCTGCACGATTATGACCTTTGCCACGGCGTTCCGGCCGCGTTTCCTGAAAATGGCGCGCGAGCAGTGGCTGGCCGAGATCACCAAGGCTCCGCTGAAGCGGCGCGCCGAGTACAAGCGCAGCGTAATCGAGCATGGCCTGGATTCCGAATTTGTCATCGACGCGCTGGTGCAGCACCAGAAGATGATCTCGTGGATGGCCGAGGACCTGAAGCATGGCGCCTATCTCGCCGGAGACACCTTCTCCAACGCCGACGCCGCGGTGATCCCGTATATCCTGCGGCTTGAGCTGCTCAAGCTCGGCGGCATGTGGGCACAATTTCCGGCGGTCGCCGGCTGGTGGGCGCGCATGCGCGAGCGGCCTTCGGTCAAGACCACCATCTTCGATCGCATGAGTGAATCGGATTGGATGCCATTCAAGAACCTGTCTCCCGATCCTTGGCCCAAGGTGCAAACATTGCTGAAGGCGGCTTGAGCGAATGATCCCGCGCTATTCCCGTCCCGACATGGTGGCGATCTGGTCGCCGGAGACACGGTTTCGCATCTGGTTCGAGATCGAGGCGCACGCCGCCGACGCGATGGCCAATCTCGGCATCGTCCCGAAGGCGGCTGCGAAGAAAATCTGGGACAAGGGCAAGAAGGCCAAGTTCAACATCGCGCGGATCGACGAGATCGAGCGCGAGGTCAAGCACGACGTCATCGCCTTCCTGACGCACCTGTCGGAGATCGTCGGGCCGGAGGCGCGTTTCGTGCACTCCGGGATGACCTCGTCCGACGTGCTCGACACCTGCTTCAACGTGCAGTTGGTGCGCGCCGCCGACATCCTGATCGAGGACGTCGACAGGCTGCTCAAGGCGCTCAAGCGCCGGGCGTTCGAGCACCGAAAAACGCCGACGGTCGGACGCTCCCACGGCATTCACGCCGAGCCGACCACCTTCGGCCTCAAGCTCGCCTATGCCTATGCCGAATTTTCGCGCGCGCGCGAGCGGCTCCTTGCGGCGCGCCGTGAGGTCGCGACATGCGCGATCTCCGGCGCGGTCGGCACGTTCGCGCAGGTCGATCCGCAGGTCGAAGCTCATGTCGCCAAGGCGATGGGGCTATCGGTCGAGCCGGTGTCGACCCAGATCATCCCGCGCGACCGCCATGCCATGTATTTTGCGACGCTCGGCGTGGTCGCGTCATCGGTCGAGCGGCTCGCCACCGAAATCCGCCACCTGCAGCGCACCGAGGTGCTGGAGGCTGAGGAATTCTTCTCGCCCGGGCAGAAGGGCTCCTCAGCGATGCCGCACAAGCGTAACCCGGTGCTGACGGAGAACCTCACCGGCCTCTCCCGCATGGTGCGCGGCTACGTCACGCCTGCGCTGGAGAACGTCGCGCTCTGGCACGAGCGGGACATTTCGCATTCATCGGTGGAGCGCATGATCGGACCGGACGCGACGGTGACGCTCGACTTTGCGCTCAACCGGCTCGCTGGCGTGATCGACAAGCTCGTGGTCTATCCAAAGAACATGCAGAAAAACCTCGACCGGCTTGGCGGGCTGGTTCACTCACAACGCGTGCTGATCGCGCTGACCAAGGCCGGCGTGTCGCGCGAGGACGCCTACCGGATCGTTCAGAAGAACGCGATGCGGGTTTGGCGCGACGGCGAGGATTTCCTGGCCTTGCTCAAGGCCGATCCGAAGGTGCGCAAGGCGCTCAAGCCGAAAGAGATCGAGGCGAACTTCGACCTCAAGCACCACTTCAAGCACGTCGATACGATTTTCAGGCGGGTGTTTGGCAAGGCTTGAGCCTTACTGGCGCGGCTTGCGCAAATTCATCTCACGCCAGTATCGATCGCGCCACTCGCGGTCGTTCCAGTTGAGCACCCGCACCTCGTCGTTGGCCTCGTACTTGGTGGATGCCGCCGCCGGAGCCGCCACCGGCGCCGCCGCGAGCGCGGCATCGCCGCCGCTGAGCAGCGCGCTGTTGGCATAGCCGCGCTGGCCGCGAAACTCGACCTTGCACCATTCGCCGCGACACTCGCCAACCGTGACGTTGGCCCCGGCCGGCATCACGAAGAGGACGCGATGCTCCGAGCCCGGGCCTTGACGCAGGTTGAGCTTGTTGTCGATCTGAGCCGTTCGCGCCGACGCAACGGCGCAAGATGCGATCAGCAGCGCCGCAGCAAGATGAACTTTGACCGGCCGAGACATTTCCGACTCCACGAAGCGGTCGCCCTCACCGAATGAAATCTGAATAGCCAACGCTACGACGCTTGCCCCTGCGGCACGACGCCCGATTGATCCGTTGGTTAACCGGCAAAACGAAACGGGCGGCCGAGCGGCCGCCCGTTAAGATTTGTGTCGCCCGATACGGCTTATTCGACCGAAACGCCGCTCGCCTTGATTGGAACCGCCCACTTCTCGGTCTCGTCCTTGACGAGCTTGGCGAGATACTCCGGGGTGGTCTGGTTGCCGGTGGCGATCTCGGCGCCGAGCCCCGCCAGCTTGTCCTTCACCGCGGGCGAGTTGATCGAGTCGACCGCGGCCTTGTTGAGCCGGTCGAGCACGTCCTTCGGCAAGCCCTTCGGTGCAAAGATCCCGTTCCAGGTGTAGGCGACCAGTTCCTTCATGCCCTGCTCTGTCGAGGTGGCGAGGTTCGGCAGCGCCGGCGAACGCGTCTGGTTCATGATGGTCAGCGCGCGGATCGACCCGGCGTCGACATGCGCCTTTGCGGTGGAGGAAATCTCGCACATGAAGTCGATGCGGCCGGCCTGCAACTCGGCCATCGCCGGACCGGTGCCTTTGAACGGCACGTGCACGATGTTGGTGCCCATCAGGTAGTTGAGCAGCACGCACCCGAGGTGCGTGGCGGAGCCCGCGCCGGCCGAGCCGAACTGCATCTTGCCCTGGTTCGCCTTGGCGTAAACGAGGAACTCCTTGAGGTCCTGGGCCGGCAGGTCCTTGCGGACTGTGAGCAGGATCGGCACCTGGGCGAGCAGTGCCACCGGCTGGAAGTCGGTCTGCGAATTGTAGAGCGGGCGCTTATAAAGGGTCTGGCCCTGGGCGTGGGTGCCGACGGTGCCGATGCCGATCGTGTAGCCGTCTGGCTTGGCATCGACGACGCGCTTGGAGCCGGTCATGCCTCCGGCGCCACCGACGTTCTCGATCACGACCTGCTGGCCGAGCACTTCGCTCATCCGCGCGCCGACGATGCGGCCAAGCACGTCGGTCGGCCCGCCGGCCGCAAACGGGATGATCATGGTGATCGGACGGTTTGGATAATTCTGCGCGGACGCGCTGCCGGCAAATGCAAAAAGGCCCGCCACGGCCGCGTAAATCACGGGTCTCAACATGGACGTTCTCCCTGTTATTTGAGCGCAGAGTTGCGCTACAAGTTGGCCCTGGTCAAGTCTGGCGGCCGGGACCTGATGTCGCCGCTGCCTGGCGGGAGGAGCTTTCAAATCATGGCTGACACCCGCGTCGCCATCGCCGGTCTGGGCGCTATCGGCCGCGTGTTGGCGCGGCGGCTGACCGACGGCATTGCCGGGCTTAAGCTCGCCTGCGTTGCCGCCGGCGACGAAAAGAAGGCCAGCGCCTGGCTCGACTCTCAGAAGATCGAGTGTCCAGTGGTTCCACTCAAGGACTTCCCGAAGCACGCCGATCTCGCGATCGAATGCGCGCCGTCATCACAGATCGAAAACATCTGCCGGCCGATGCTGGAGGCAGGCAAGCAGGTGATGGTGCTGTCGTGCGGCGCGCTGCTGCCACGCCCGGAACTGATCGATCTCGCCAAGGCGCACGGCGGCCGCATCATCGTGCCGACCGGCGCACTGCTCGGTCTCGACGCGGTAATCGCCTCGGCCGAAGGCATGATCCATTCGGTGCGGATGACGACGCGCAAGCCGCCGGGCGGCCTTGTCGGCGCGCCTCACCTGGTCAAGAACAATATCTCGGTCGAAGGGCTCAACACCGCGAAGCTGGTGTTCAGCGGCACCGCCCGCGAAGCCGCGGCGGGCTTCCCGGCCAATGTCAACGTCGCCGCCGCGCTGTCGCTGGCCGGCATCGGCCCCGACCGCACCATGATCGACATCTGGGCCGATCCCGCGGTCGAGCGGAACTGCCACTCTATCGAAGTCGATTCCGACAGCGCGCGCTACACCCTGTCGATCGAGAACATCCCGTCGGAAAATCCCAAGACCGGCAAGAACGTGGCTCTATCGGTGCTCGCCGCGCTGCGCAAGATGCATTCGCCGCTCGCAGTCGGCACCTGATACCGAACCTTCACCGCAACACCCAGTGAGAGAGTTATGGCCAAGAAAGCTGTAAAGAAAGCCGCGAAGCGCCCGGTCTATCGCCTGAAGGATCCAACCGACGAGCAGTTGACGCCGCCGCAACGGGCGCTGCGCGATGCAATCTCGTCCGGCCCGCGCGGCATCCGCAAGAAGCTGAACGGCCCGTTCGCGATCTGGATGCAGGCCCCCGAGTACGGCGATCATGCGCAACGGCTCGGCGCGCACGTGCGCTACAACACCGCGCTGTCGCCCCGGCAATCGGAGTTCGCCATCCTCTGCACCGGGCAGAAGTGGAAGGCGCAGTACGAGTGGTTCGCCCACGAGCCGATGGCGCTCAAGGCCGGGGTGAAGCCGCAAACGATCAAGGACATCAAGGCCGGGCGCATGCCGAAATCGGCGCCGAAGGACGAGCGCGCGATCTACGATTTCGTGCAGGATCTCTACAAGACGCGCCGCGTCAGCGACAAGACCTACAAGCGCGTGCACGACGTGCTGGGGACCCGCGGCACCGTCGAACTGGTCGGCATCCTCGGTTATTACACGCTGATTTCGATGACGCTCAACGTGTTCCGCGCCGACCTGCCGGACAACGCGCCATTGCCCTTCTCTGAGCCTGCCTAACCGTCCGCGCAAGCCTACCGCGAGGCTGCCATGATCGAGACGCCGGTTCTGATCGTAGGCGGCGGACCGATCGGGCTCGCGCTTGCCGCCGATCTCGGGCGGCGCGGGGTGCCGACCCTGCTGGTCGAGAAGAGCGACAACACGATCGGCCCCGCCAAGATGCTCGAGGTGAGCGTCCGCACCATGGAGCTATGCCGGACGCTTGGCGTGGTCGACGAGGTGCGCAACTGGGGCTTTCCGTTCGATTACCCGTTCGACAACGCATTCGTGACCGACATGCAGGGTTACGAGATCGGTCGTCTCTCGGCGCCCTCGCTCGGCGAGCAGCGCTCCTCAGAATTCAGTCCCGAGCGCGGCATGATGTGCCCGCAGACATGGTTCGATCCGATCCTGCAGAAGCACGCGCGGTCGTTTCCGCACGTTACCATCCGTCACCGCGTCAAGTTGGAACGTTTCGTCCAGGACGAGGATGGCGTCACCGCAACCCTCACTGATCAAACCAATGGAGCGGCCGAACACGTCCGCGCGAAATATCTCATCGGGTGCGACGGCTTCGTCAGCACGGTGCGTGACGCGCTCGGCATCGAGGTGCGTGGCGAGCACCACATCGACTGGTCGATGAACGTCTATCTGCGCATTCCGGATTTCTTCTCGTATCATGACAAGAAACCCGCGATCCGTTACGTCTATATCGGGCCCGAAGGCACCTGGTCCTTCATCACGCTAGTCGACGGCAAGGACCTGTGGCGTCTGCAGTTTGTCGGCGTCGACGAGAACAAGCTGCAAAGCCTCGACATCGCCGCGCTGGTGCGCCGGGCGATGGGCCGCGAGGTCCACTACACGATCGAGGACAAGACGCTGTGGGTGCGCAAGCGCACCGTCGCCGACCGCTTCAGCGCCGGCCGCGTGTTCCTCGCCGGAGACAGCGCTCACGCCCATCCGCCGAACGGCGGACTTGGCATGAACACCGGCATTCAGGATGCCTTCGATCTTGCCTGGAAGCTCGCCGCCACCCTGCAAGGCTGGGGCGGCCCGGCGCTGCTCGATAGCTACGACCTGGAGCGGCGGCCCGCTTGCGTGCGCGCCAACGATGTTTCATTGCAAAACTATCGCCGATTGCTCAGCGCCGAGCAGAGCGCCGGCATTCTGGCGCCGACGCCCGCGGGCGACGCCACCCGGCGCGCGATCGGCGAGCGGCTGGTCGAGGAAAACCGGAAGACTTGGCAGCCGGTCGGCGTGCACCTCGGCTACATCTACCACCCCTCGCCGATTGTCGTTCCGGACGGCGGTGCGCAACCCGAGGACGATACCTTCGGCTACCGGCCGACCGCGTTTCCAGGCAGCAGGGCGCCTCACGTCTGGCTTCAGCCTGGGCGCTCGACGCTCGATCTGTTCGGCGATGGGTTCACGCTCCTTAAATTCACCGGCCAGTCGACGCAGGCTTTCGAAGCCGCGGCCGCGCAACGCGGCGTACCGCTTACGGTGCACCGCATCGAGCATCCCGGAGCTCAAGCGCTCTACGACAGACCGCTCGTGTTGGTGCGGCCCGACGGCCATGTGGCCTGGCGCGGCGACGGCGAGGCGGATGCCCCGGCCGTCGTCGACATCGGGCGCGGTGCGGGCGCGAGCTCTGCCGCACTTTCCAAAAGCGGTTAGGCGGTCAACAGCCTGCCGAGATCATCGACGCACGCGTCGGCGAAGGCCGCGTCGTTGATATGGTGCGGCAACTCCTTGATGGCGCCGTGGAAATTTGCGCGCAGCGTCTCGACGAATACGCGGTCCACATCCGGCCGCGCCCAGGGTCCAGTCGGCCGAAAGCGTTTTACGCGAGTTCCACCCGAAGTTCGCAAAAGCGCCAACTGAGCAATCGTGCGAACTTCGGGCCCGGGACACTAGTGCTTGTGCTCTTGGGGCGCGCCGCCGACCGCCTCGACCGCATATTCAACCTCGACGGTGCCGGCCTTCTCGAACACCAGCGTGCCCTTCGGCCGCGGCTTCTGGTCCTTCACCAGCGGCTCCTTCAACTCCATGAACATGACGTGGAACGAGCCGGGCTTGAGCTCGACGGTCTCGCCCGGCTTGATTTCCACCCCCTTGGGCAGCGGGCGCATCTTCATCACGCCGCCCTCGTGACTCATTTCGTGGATCTCGAACCGGCCGGCAAACGCGGCCGAGCCCCCGATCAGGCGATCGGCCTCCTTGCCGGTGTTGGTGATTTTGAGATAGCCACCGGCGACCGCCGCGCCCTTGGGGGTCGCACGCGCCCACGGGTGCCCGATCTTGAGCGAGCCCACCTGGTACTCATGGGCCTGCGCCGCGCTCCCGGCAAACGTAAAGGCGATAGCAAACAGACAATTGCGGATCATGAATAGGCTCCAAAACTGCGGATGCGCGTCTAGCGCAAGGATCGATGGTGCTGTGACGAACGTCGTTCAGACGGACGGCGGAGCACGGGCAGCCTGGAGTCCTCGAGGTTCAGCGGCGAGGCGCGCCGGCGCTGGGACCGATCCGAGTGCCACGTCGACCACCTGCCGGCTGATGACAACATCCGGCTGCGGGGGCGCGGCGGCAGCGCCCAACATGGCGCAGGCCGACGTGCAGGACATCTCGTGGGTTGCCGGTGCCGCAGGCTCGTCCAATGTCTGGCCGGAGCACAGCACGCCCGCGGGCAAAGCCACGGCTATCGGCGCGAAGGCCGACAGCAGCCCTTGCAAAGCAACCGCGTAAGCAGCAATCAGCGCAATAATTCTGAGTCGAAGCGGGCGGCCCATCGCCAATCTATAGGCGCTGGCTGAACCATCGTCCATGCCGATGGAACCCGAGCGGTGCACGGCAGCCCGTGCTAAATTCGGAACTCAAAGGATGCCGATGTGACTCAAACACCTCCGAACGAGCCCGAAGGCCGCGTGGTACCGTTCCGGCGCCGGGGTTCGCTGTTCACCTTCAACCGAGCGCCGCCCTCCCCGGTGCAGGACCTCGAGAAGTTCGAGCGCACCGAGGGCGAAGACGACTACCGCCACCGCATGATGATGAATGCGATGGCGGCAGGCGTCATCATCCTGCTGATTGCCGGCGGCATCTGGATCGCCAACTCGATGGCGATGATGCGCAAGAACCAGGACTGCGTGCTGTCCGGCAAGCGCAACTGCAACCCGCCGGTCGAGGCGCCCGTTGCGCCGCGCTAGCCTAGTTGGCGCGCGCGAGCGTAACCGGCGCGAGACCCGAAAACGCCAAGGCTCGCGCCCCTGCCGGCGTCAGATCGATCACCCGGCCGCGGATGAACGGCCCGCGATCGTTGATTCGCACCACCACCGACTTGCCGTTGCGCTTGTTGGTGACGCGCACCATCGTGCCGAACGGCAAAGAGCGATGCGCTGCCGTGAGCCCGCCGGGATGAGCCCGCTGGCCGCTCGCCGTTTTTGAACCTGCATAGGAATAGACGGACGCGATTCCGGATTCCGCACACGCTGCACCGACGGTCAGCACCATTCCGGCACAGACCGCAACAATAAACTTTCCAACCAATTCATCCTCCAGGCGTCGCCCCCGACGGCTAAGCGAGCGTCGCGTAGACCGTTCCAATGCGGCGGCGATGCGGCGGTGCGGCAAATTTGCTGAAACGCCTTGCGACCGCCCTATACGTGGCGGAATTGAGCCGCTTCGCAGTTGCCCCGGCACGCAGACGCCGCGTATCGTCGTGTGAACGACAAACAATCGACACATCACTTAATGGAGGAACTCATGCGCAATCGTTGGGTCGCGCCGCTCGGCACGTTCGCCATCGCTGTGCTGGCCGGGTCTTTGCTGGAGATTCGCGCGCGCGCCCAGGCCGACGATTGCAAGAACCGCGGCCAGTTCGACACGCTCTACTGCGATGACAATAAGGATCTCGTCGCCGACACGCCGAAAGATCCGAAGAAGCACCGCGATCCGTCGACGCTGGTGTTCGCCTACACGCCCGTCGAAGACCCGGCGGTGTACGGCCCGATCTTCAAGCCCTTCACCGACTATCTCGCGCAGTGCACTGGCAAGCGCGTGGTCTATTACCCGGTCAATTCGAACTCCGCCGAGATCGAGGCCATGCGCTCGGGCCGGCTGCATTTCGCCGGCTTCTCAACCGGACCGACCGGTTTCGCGGTCAACCTCGCCGGCGCGGTGCCGTTCGCCGCCAAGGGCACGGAGAAAGGCCCGCCGGATATCACCTGATTTCGTTGGTGAAGGCGTCAAGCCCTTATCACAAGCTGTCCGACCTCAAAGACAAGCGTGTTGCGCACACCGCGCCGTCGTCCAACTCAGGGCACCTCGCACCGCTCGTGCTCTACCCGCAAGAGGGTCTCAAGCCCAACGATGACTACAAGCCGCTGATGTCAGGCGGGCACGACAAGTCGGCGCTCGGCGTCCTGTCCGGAGACTACGACATGGGCGGCGTTGCGTCCGACGTCTATGAGCGCATGGTGTCGCGCGGCACGCTCAAGGCCGACGACTTCCGCATCATATACAAGAGCCCGATCTTCCCGACCTCTTCGTTCGCCTACGCGCACGATCTCAAGCCGGATCTGGCCAAGAAGCTGGTCGACTGCTTCTACGCATTCCGCTTCCCGGAATCGATGCGCAAGGAATTCAACAACGACGACCGCTTCTATCCAATCACATACCAGAAGGACTGGGCGGTGGTACGCAAGATCGCGGAGGATTCTGGCACGCCGTACAACAAGGCGGCCTACGACGCCGAGGCCAAGCGCGAAGCGGATGCGCTGGAGAAAAAGAAGCAACAGCAACAGGCTCCGAAACAATAATACCGATGGACGCCGCGGCGCCTTTCACGCCAGACGCGGCCGGCAGCAACGCCGACCGCTCGCTCGTTATCCGCAACCTACGCAAGGAATACCGCGCGGGTCAGCCGGTGCTGAAGAACGTCTCGCTGACGGTCGAGGGCCGCGGCATGACCGCGATCATTGGTCCGTCCGGTACCGGTAAATCCACGCTGATCCGCTGCATCAACCGGCTGGTCGATCCGACCTCCGGCGAGATCCTGTTCCTCGGCCAGGACATCGCGAAGCTCAACGGACGCGAGCTGCGCCGGATCCGCCGCCGTATCGGCATGGTGTTCCAAGAATACAATCTGGTGGAACGCCTGTCGGTGATCGAGAACGTGCTGACCGGCCGCCTCGGCTACGTCGCAGTATGGCGAGCCTGGCTGCGCCGGTTCGATCCCAAGGACGTTGACCGCGCGTTTCAACTGCTCGATGCGGTCGGGCTCGGCGCGCTCGCGAACCAGCGCGCCGACCAGCTCTCCGGCGGCCAGCGCCAGCGTGTCGGCATCGCCCGCGCCTTGATGCAGGACCCCGATCTGATCCTCGCCGACGAGCCGACCTCCTCGCTCGATCCCAAGACCTCGGTCGAGATTATGGAATTGATCTCCAAGCGCGCGGGCGAACGCGACATTCCGGTGATCGTCAACATCCACAACGTGGCGCTGGCCAAACGATACGCCGACCGCATCGTCGGCATGTCGAAGGGTGAAGTCGTGTTCGACGGCCCGCCGCGCGAGCTGGAAGACAGCCATCTGCTGGAGATCTACGGCGGCGAAGGCTGGCTCGAATGAGCGCGTCCTACCCGGCCACGCGCCGCGTGGCCTTCCCCCCGAACTGGCCGGCCCGGATCGCAGTAGCGCTCCTTGCGATCTATGTGATCTATGCGGCCCAAACGCTCGACTTCACCTGGGCACGCTTCATCACCGGCATCGACCACGGTGGGCGCTTCCTATCACGGATGTTTCCGCCCAACGTGGCGCCGGACAAGTTGCAACTGCTCTACGCCGGCATGACGGAGAGCCTGCAGATCGCGGTGCTTTCGACGGTGTTCGGCGTCGCACTGGCAATCCCGCTGGGCCTTGCGGCGGCACGCAACCTGAGCCCTGCGCCGCTCGCCTGGTTCTGCCGCGGGCTGATCGCGCTGTTGCGCACGTTCCATCCCATCATCGTCGCGATTCTGTTCGTCAAGGCGGTTGGCTTCGGCGCGCTCGCCGGCGTGCTGGCTCTGATCGTCGCGTCGATGAGCTTCCTTTCCAAACTGCTTGCTGAAGCCGTCGAAGAAATGTCGATGAATCAGGTCGAGGCCGTGCGCGCGACCGGCGCATCGTTCCTTTCGGTGATCGTGATGGGCGTGGTGCCGCAAGTCATGCCACGTTTCGTCGGCTTCTGCGCCTATCAGCTGGATTCCAACCTGCGCAATTCCGCGCTGGTTGGGTTGGTCGGCGGCGGCGGCATCGGCGCAACGCTGTTCACCGCGTTCCAGCGATTCGACTACGACTTCGTGCTGACCATCGTGCTCGCGATCATCGCGATCGTGATGGTTGGCGAGCTTTTGTCCGGCTTCATGCGGCGGCTGTTCCAATGAGCGTCGCCGCCCAAGCCGCACCGCTTCGCCAGTGGCAGCGCTTCTCGCTCGCCGAGCGCATCATGCGCTCTGTATTTTACCTGATCGCGCTGATCGACCATCGTCTGGTCGCTGCGATCGATCGAGATCATCCCTGAATTCCTCTACGACGCGCCGCAGCAGACCGCCGACCTGTTCACACGGATGTGGCCGATCGACTGGGCCTGGTATCCCAAGGTGGTCCATCCGGCGCTGATGGAAACACTCCACACCGCGACGCTCGGCACTATCCTGGCGGTGGCCATGGCGACGCCGGTCGCCCTGATGGTGGCAAGCAACGTCACGCAGTCCCTCATCGTCCAAAGCATCGGGCGGTTCATCCTGGTGGCGACCCGTTCGATCCACGCCATGGTGTGGGCGCTATTCTTCGTCGCGGTGTTCGGCCCCGGGGCGCTCGCCGGAACGCTGGCCATTGCGGTCCACTCGATCGGGTTCACCGGCAAATTCCTTTCCGAGGCCATCGAGGAGGCAAAGCCTGGCCCGATCGAGGCCTTGAAGGCCGCCGGCGCCCCGCCCCTCGCCGTGCTCATCAAGGGGGTGTGGCCTCAGGTGAAACCGGCCTTTCTGGCACTGGCCATGTTCCGCTGGGACATCAATGTGCGGGAATCCGCGGTGCTCGGCCTAGTCGGCGGCGGCGGGCTCGGCATGGCGCTCAATACCGCGCTTTCCAACCTCTATTGGGACCAGGCTGGGTTGGTGCTGTGCGTCATCTTCGCCGTCGTCATCGGGGCCGAAATCGCCACCTCATGGGTGCGCAGCAGGATCATCTGAAAGGCCTCGGGGCGGCCTGAAAGGGCTTATTGACCAGCTCCGCCGCCACACACAGGCAAGCGCCGCCACCATGTTGAACTCAAGGGCCCCGTTCGCTATACGGGCATTCGGCTTGCGGCGGGGGTGGCACCGGAACCGGCGCCTGTCGCCCGCCTTGCCCCGCGGGCCGCGCGGCCAAAATCCTTCTTCTCCAACAGAGACTTGCGATGCCCTCGACCTTCGAAACCGTGGCCAACATCATCGCCGAGACCTGCGATATCCCGCGCGAGACGATCAAGCCGGAAAGCCATTCAATCAACGATTTGGGCATCGACAGCCTGGACTTCCTCGACATTGCCTTCGCCATCGACAAGGCGTTCGGCATCAAGCTGCCGCTCGAGCATTGGACCCAGGAGGTCAATGACGGCAAGGCAACCACAGAGCAGTATTTCGTGTTGAAGAACCTCTGCGCCCGTATCGACGACCTGGTCGCCGCCAAGGGTGCCTGACCGGCGAGTCCAACGTCAGAGGACCAATGCGGATCGAGTATTTCCAGCTTATCGACCGGATCATCGACCTCGACCTCTCCAACCTGACGATCCGCGCGGAGGCGGCCGTGCCGGCCGCGAGCACTATCTTCGAAGGCCACTTCCCGGGGCACCCTCTGATGCCGGGCGTGCTGCTGATCGAGTCGATGGCGCAGACCACCGGCTGGTTGATCATCGCGCGCACCAAATTCGAGAAGATGCCGTTCCTTGCCGCCGTGAAGGAGGCGAAGCTGCGCACCTTCGTCACGCCGGGACAGTTGCTGACGGTATCGTCCAAGCTCGTCCACGAAGGCTCGGGCTTCATGATCGCCGAGGCCGCGATCACCGCTGGCGGCAAGCCGGTCTGCGACGCCAGCATTACGCTTCGTCTCATGCCGTTCCCGAGCACCGAGTTACGCTCCAGCATGGAAGCGATGGCGCAACGGATCGCCTTGCCGATGGAGGCCGCTGCCAATGGCTGAGGCGGAGGCCTGGATCACCGGCATCGGGATCGTGTCCTGCCTCGGTGAAGGGCCAGATGCGCACTGGAACGCGCTCAACGCCTCCCGGCCGCAAGCCGACACCAATACGCTGGCGCCCTACATCATTCACCCGCTGGCGCCGGTCGACTTCGACAAACAGATCCCCAAAAAGGGCGACCAGCGCCAGATGGAGCCGTGGCAACGCACCGGCGCCTACGCGGCCGGTCTCGCGCTCGACAGTGCCGGGGTAAAGGGCAACACTGCGATCCTGTCCAACATGGACATGATCGTGGCCGCGGGCGGCGGCGAGCGCGATCTCGCGGTCGACGCTAACATCATGACCGGCATGCCGACGGCCGCCGATCCAGGTGCCTGGCTGAACGAGCGGCTGATGAGCGACCTACGCCCGACGCTGTTTCTGGCGCAACTGTCTAATCTGCTCGCCGGCAACATCTCGATCGTGCACGGCGTCACCGGCTCTTCGCGCACGTTCATGGGCGAGGAATCCGCCGGCATCGACGCCATGCGGATCGCACTGTCGCGCATCGCGGCCGGGCAAAGCAGCATCGCTCTGGTCGGTGGCGCGTTCAACGCCGACCGCCCCGACCATCTGCTGATCAAGGAATTCGGCGGCTACAACCTCAAGGACACATTCGCCCCGGTGTGGGACCGTGGCCCAAAGGGCGGGCTGGCGCTCGGCTCCTTCGGCGCGTTCCTGGTGCTCGAAGAGCGGAGCCACGCGGACTCCCGCGGTGCCAAGCGCATCGCCAAACTGAGTGCCGTGCTGTCCGACCGCAGCAATCGCAAGCCGGGCCAGGTGAGCGCCACGCTGGAGCAGCTCTGGCAGAAGCTCGCCGGCCGGCTGAAGGCGGGCAGCCATGCGGTGATCACCGGGGCCAGCGGCGCGGAACCCGCGACCGGCGAAGAGCGCGCCTTTTACGCAAAGCACCCCGACGTGCCGGTCCGCGCCAGCGGGACCTTCATCGGGCACGCCGACGAGCCGCAATTTGCCATGAACCTGGCACTGGCGGCCTTGGCGATCGGCCGTGGTACCTTATTTCCACCCTGCGATGAATCGGGGGTCGAGCGGCCCATGCAGGGCAGCCTCGCCCAGGCTGTCGTCGCCAGCGTCGGCCACGCCTGGGGCGAAGGTCTTGCGCTGGTCGAAGCCGGGCCCTGAAGGAGATCGACATGCCGTCCACCAAGGACAAGCAGAAACGCCCGGTCGTTGTCGTCACCGGCATGGGTGTCGTGACCTCTCTCGGGGCCGGTAAGACCGAGAATTGGGAGAAGCTCACCGCCGGCCTATCCGGCGTGAAGACCATCAGCCGTTTCCCGACCGACAACCTGAAGACGAAGATGGCGGGCACGGTCGATTTTCTCGACGTCGAGCCCTATTCGACGGCGGCTCTGTCCGAGCGGCTGGCCGACCTCGCCTCCGAAGAAGCGGTCGGCGAGTCCGGCATCGGCAAACGCGGGGATTTTCCGGGCCCGCTATTCCTCGCTGTGCCACCGATCGAGATCGAGTGGCCGCACCGGCTTGAAGTGGCGGCGGCCTCGCGCGGCAACGCATCGGTCGGTTACGCCGACCTGCTGCGTGAAGCCGCCACCGGCAAATTCGCCGCGATGCATGACAGGTTTCAGCTCGGCTCGGTTGCCAACACCATTGCCGACAAGTTCGGCACCAAGGGTTCGCCAATCTCGCTGTCCACCGCCTGCGCGTCCGGCGCGACCGCGATCCAGCTCGGCGTCGAGGCGATCCGCCGCGGCGAGACCGACACGGCGCTGTGCATCGGCACCGACGGGTCGGTGAACCCGGAATCGCTGATCCGGTTCTCGCTGTTGTCCGCGCTCTCGATGTGGAGCGGCGAGCCGGGCGCCGCTGCCAAGCCGTTTTCCAAGAATCGCGACGGCTTCGTGATGGCGGAAGGCGCCGGCGCTCTGGTGCTGGAAAGCATGGAAAGCGCGCTGGCGCGCGGCGCCACGATCCTCGGTGTGGTCGAAGGCTGCGGCGAGATGGCCGACGCATTCCACCGCACGCGGTCAAGCCCGGACGGCAAGCCGATCATCGGTTGCATCCGCAATGCGCTCAACGACGCGGGCCTGACGCCGGACGACATCGACTACATCAACCCCCACGGCACCGGCACCCCGGAGAACGACAAGATGGAGTGCCTCGGCGTCACCACCGTGTTCGGCGAGCGAGCCAGCAAGATTCCGATTTCATCCAACAAGTCGATGGTGGGTCACACGCTGTCCGCTGCCGGCGCTATCGAGGCGGTGTTCACGCTACTGACGCTGCGCAACGAGCGCATCCCGCCAACCATCAACTACAAGGTGCCGGATCCGGCGATCCAACTCGACGTGGTGCCCAACACCGCGCGCGACGCCAAGAATTTGCGGCACGCCATTTCAAGCTCTTTCGGCTTCGGCGGACAGAACGTCTCGCTGGTGATGGGCCTGGAGCCGGCCTGAGGCCGCCGTCATGCGCGCGCTCAACCTGATCGCTGACCGCAAGGTCGAGCTTGCCGAGGTGGCCGCCCCGCCCCCGCCCGGTGACGACGAGGTGCAGATCGCCATCAAGGCGGTCGCGCTCAATCACCTCGATCTGTGGGGCTTTCGCGGCATGGCGTTTGCCAAGCGCAAGCTGCCGCTGGTGGTCGGCGCCGAAGCGTCGGGCGAGATTGCCTCGGTCGGCGCGGGCGTCACCGATTTCAAGGCGGGCGATCCCGTGGTGATGTACGGCGCGATGACCTGCGGGGCCTGCAAGGCCTGCCGCGAGGGCCGCGATAATCTCTGCGAAAACGTCGCCGGCATCATGGGTTTCCACCTCGACGGCTTTGCCCGCGACCGGCTTAACATGCCGGCACGACTCGTGATCCCGGTGCCGAAGGGCGTCAACATGATCGACGCGGCCTGCGCGCCAATCGGGTTCTCCACCGTGCAGCACATGCTGTTCGACAACGCCAAGCTCGAGCCCGGAGAGACCATCCTGGTGCAGGCCGGCGGCTCCGGGATCGGCACTGCAGCGATCAAAATGGCAAAGGCGATCGGCTGCACCGTCATCACCACGGTGGGCGACGACGAGAAGGCAGCGAAGGCCACGGCAATCGGCGCCGATCACGTGATCAATTACCGCACGCAACGGTTCGAGACGATCACCCGCAAGCTGACCAACAAGAAGGGCGTCGACGTGGTGTTCGAACACGTCGGCGGCGAAGGCTTCAACGGGTCGCTGTTGGTGCTCAAGCGCGGCGGACGGCTCGTCACCTGCGGCTCGACCGCGGGCCCGACCGTGCAATTCAATCTGATGCAGCTCTTCCAGCAGCAATACCGCATCATCGGCTCGTTCGGCGCCGCGATACGCAACATTCGCGAGAGCCTCGCCAAGATGGCCGGCGGCATGACTCCGGTGATCGATACAGAGGTGCTTATCACCGATCTGGAGAGCGGTCTCGCCCGATTGGAAAGCCGTCAAGTGTTCGGCAAGATCGTCGTGCGATTTTGAGTGCACGATGCTTCGCAATCTCGGCTTCGTTCTCAAGCGCATCACCTACCGGCTGATCGGCGCCCTCACCGCCGTACTGCTGCGCACGATCCGGCTGGTTCCGGTTGACTGGCTGTCGAATTTCTGCGGCGAGCTGATCCGCCGTGTCGGCCCTTTCCTTCCGGAGCACCGCACTGGCCGCGCCAATCTCACCGCTGCGTTCCCGGAAAAATCCCAAGAGGAGATCGAGCAAATCCTCGCCGGCGTCTGGGAAAACCTGGGACGGGTCGGCGCCGAGTTCGCGCATCTCGATCATCTGTGGGACCACGACCCGGCGCGGCCCGGCAGCGGCCACCTGCTGGATTCCGACGAGGCCTACCGCCGCATGCAGCAGATGCGCGACGACGGCAAGCCCGCACTGGTGTTCTCGGCGCATTGCGCCAACTGGGAGCTGCCGGCGGTCGCGGCCAACGTCTATGGCGTGGATTCGACCGTGGTATTCCGTCCGCCCAACATCGTCGCCATCGCGGATACGGTGATCCGGCTCCGCGGCGGCATCATGGGCAAATTGATCCGCACCGGGCTCGATGCCCCCACCCGCGCGGCCGATGCGCTGGCGCGCGGCTCGCACGTGGCCATGCTGGTCGATCAGTACTACACCAAAGGCGTCGATGTGACATTCTTCGGGCGGCCGGCGCGCACCAATCCGCTGATCGCGCGGCTCGCCCAGCATTTCGACTGCCCGATCTACGGCGTGCACATGGTGCGGCATCCGGGCAACAAGTTCCGGCTGCATCTCACCGAGCCGATGTTGGCGTCGCGCGACGCGCAGGGCAACGTGGATATCGCCGCCACCATGCAGATGATCAACGACGTCATCGAAGGCTGGGTGCGCGAGCACCCAGAGCAATGGCTGTGGCTGCACCGCCGCTGGCGCTAGGGTCTGATCCAGTTACGTTGGACCAGATGCGTCGCTTATCTTTTTGTTCGAGCATGAACTTCTCCGAAAAACCGGTCCCCATTTTTCGGGATCATGCTCTAGGGATCATCGGCCAGTTTTGACTTTCGTCCAGAGCCGGTTGATCAGCCGCTGGGTTTTCTGGTCGTTTGCGGTGATGATATAGAGTTGCGCCAAGGTCGCCTCGTCCGGATAGACCGAGCGATCCTCCAGCACCGCCTTGTCGACGAATTTCTGACTGGCGAGATTGCCGTTGGCATAGGCGATGAAGCTCGAATTCTTCGCCGCCACCTCCGGGCGCAGCATGTAATCGATGAACGCGTGCGCCTCGGCGACATTCTTGGCATCTTTCGGAATGGCGAAGCTGTCGAACCACATCTGAGCGCCGCCCTTCGGAATGACATAGCCGATCTCGATGCCGGCCTTGGCTTCGGCGGCGCGCTTCTGTGCCTGCTTGATGTCGCCGGACCAGCCCAGCACCAGGCATATCTCGCCGCTGGCGAGAGCATTGAGGAACTCGGAGGAATGGAACTTGCGAACGTGCGGCCGCACCGTCATGAGCAGCGCACCGGCCTTTTCGAGATCGGCGGGCGCCTTCGAGTTCGGGTTGAGGCGGAGATAGTTGAGCGCCGCAGAGAGGATGTCGTCAGCGGAATCCAGCATGTGGATGCCGCAATCCTTAAACCGCGCCAGTCTCTCCGGCTTGAACACGATCTCCCACGACGCCATCGCATCGGGCAGCTTGGCGTCGGGTCCGAGGATCGCCTGCGCCTTCTTCACGTTGTAGCCGATGCCGGTGGTGCCCCACATGTAATTGACGGCGTGCTCGTTGCCGGGATCGTAGGTCGCCAGCCGCCTGGCGATCTCTGGCCAGACGTTGCCGATGTTCGCGAGCTTCGACTTGTCGAGCGTCTGGAACAGGCCAGCCTTGATCTGCCGTTCCAGGAAATACGCGGTCGGCACCACCACGTCGTAGCCGGACTTCCCGGCGAGCAGCTTTGTTTCGAGCGTATCGTTCGAATCGAATGTGTCGTAGCGCACCTTGATGCCGGTTTCCTTGGTGAAGGCCTCAAGCATGGTCGGCTCGATATAGTCCGACCAGTTGTAGACGTTGAGGAGGCGCGATTGCGTCATTCCGGGCAAGGCAACAGCGGCAATCATCAGCAACGCAAAGGTGCAAGCCACGATCGCCCGGCGCATCAAGCGGTCTCCCTAGCTGGCATGGAATCTCTCAGCTGTCGGTCGGCAATCCCGCGGCCTTCCAGGCCAATATTCCGCCGGCCAGATGTGCGTCGTAAGGTAGGCCGGCGGCCTGCGCCGCCTGCGAGGCGGTGACCGAGCGGCGGCCGGAGCGGCAGGCGAACACGACTTCGCGGCCCTGCGGGTCGGGGATGTCGGCGGGGTCGAAGGTCGACAGCGGCACCACGAAGGCGCCGGGATAGCGTTCGGCCTCGACTTCGTTCGGTTCGCGGACGTCGACCAGCATCATGCGGTCTTCGGCAAGGCCGCGCGCAACGTCCTCGGGCGTAAGATCGCGGACCGCAGGATTCCTGGGTTCAGACATCAAGAGCTCCCGCGCACAAGCCAGCAGCATCGCCAAAAAAAGTCAATTCGCGGCGGGGCGCCCCCACAACGCGCCCCGCCTCAATGTTGTGCACGACGTCAGACCGTAACCTGGGTCCCCACTTCGACAACCCTCCCAGTCGGAATCTGGAAGAAGTCGGTGGCATCGGATGCGCTCTTGGCGAGCCAGATGAAAAGGTGGTCCTGCCAGCGCGGCATGCCGGAATGCGCCGCGGGCTTGAGCGAGCGCCTGGACAGGAAGAACGACGTCGACATGATGTCGAAGCTCCAGCCCTGGCGGCGCGCGATTGCCAGCGCCTGCGGCACGTTGGGTGTCTCCATGTAGCCGAACTTGAGAGACACCTTGGAGAAGTGCTGCGAGATCGGCGTCATGGTCACGCGCTCCTCGTTGCGTGCGCGCGGCGTGTCGGTCGTCACGATGGTCAGCACCACGTTGTGCTCGTGCAGGATTTTATTGTGTTTCAGGTTATGCAGCAGCGCGGTCGGCGCGAATTCCGGGTGGCTGGTGAGGAAAACCGCGGTGCCCGGCACCACATGCGGCGGCTTCTTCTCCAGGCTCTTGAGCAGCATGTCCAGCGGCACTTCGGACTTGCGTGTCTTCTCGCTCAGGATACGGGTTCCCTTCCGCCAGGTGAGGATGAGCGTCACCATGGCGACGCCGAACAGCAGCGGTAGCCAGGCGCCTTCGCTGAGCTTGAGCAGGTTCGCCGAGAAGAAGGTCACATCGACGACGATCAGCGGCACCATCAGCAATGCCGCTTGCCAGACCGGCCAACGCCACAGCTTCCAAACCACGACGAAGCCGAGCAACCCATCCACCACAACCGTGGTGGCCACCGCGATGCCGTAAGCGGCAGCAAGCGCGCTTGACGTGTGGAAGATCGCGACCAGCAACAGCACGCCGAGCAACAGCATCCAGTTCACGCGCGGGACGTAGATCTGGCCGTGATATTCCGCCGAGGTGTGGACGATGGCGAAACGCGGCAGCAGGCCGAGCTGGATCGCCTGGCGGACCAGCGAGAACGTGCCGGTAATGACGGCCTGGCTCGCGATCACAGTCGCGGCGGTCGCGAGCACCACCATCGGCAGCAGCAGCGGGGCAGGCACCAGCAGATAAAACGGGTTCGTGATTGCGGCGGGATTGGAGAGAACCAGCGCACCCTGGCCAAAATAGTTTATCAGCAGCGCCGGCAGCACCAGGCCGAGCCAGGCGAACTGGATCGGCTTGCGGCCGAAATGGCCCAGGTCGGCGTAGAGTGCCTCTCCTCCCGTCACGACCAGGAACACCGCGCCGAGCGTGATCAGCCCGATGGTGCCGTGCGACGACACGAACTCGATCGCGTACAGGGGATTGATCGCCGCAAACACGCCCAGATCATCCGCGACATGCAGCAGGCCGAGCAAGGCAATCGCGACGAACCACACCACCATGATCGGGCCGAAGAACGAGGCGACGCGCGCGGTGCCACGCGACTGCATGGCGAACAGCGCGATCAGGATCACGATGGTGAGCGGGATGACATATTCTTGGAACTTGGGGGCGACGAGCTTCAGACCCTCAACCGCAGACAGCACAGAGATCGCCGGCGTGATCATCGAATCGGCGATGAACATGGCGGCGCCGATCACGCCCAGCAACATGACAAATGGCGTGCGCCGGCCGAGCGCGCGTGCCGCGAGCGCGGTGAGCGAGAGTGTCCCGCCCTCCCCGTTGTTGTCGGCACGCAGCAGAACCAGAACGTACTTGATCGTGACCACCACGATCAGCGCCCACAGGATCATCGAGAGCACGCCGAGCACGTTCTCCCTCGTAACTGTGCCCGCCTCCGACGCCGCCATCACCGCTTCGCGAAACGCGTAGAGCGGGCTCGTCCCGATGTCGCCATAGACGACGCCGACGCTGCCAAGGGCGAGCGCCCAAAAGCTTGAATCGGCCGGACTTGCAGCAGCGGCCGCGTGCGGACGCGATGTGTCGTCGCCCGGGACTACGCTCATGGATTGTGGATCAGCCTTCGCCGCAATGCCGAAAGAGCGCGGGTTATATACCCCGCCCGTGACAATTCAATAGAGCGGGGGGCGTTCCGTCTAGGGCTTGAAACCCACCGGGATTGCGGGCGCCTCGCGCATCAAGGTGATGGTCACCCTGCGGTTGGCGGCCACGAAAGGATCATCCGGAAATAGCGGCAGGGTGTCGGCTCGGCCCGCAATCATGGCGAAACGGGCGTTGGGAACGCCTTCCTCCTCTAGGATGCGCCGGATGGCATTGGCGCGATCCGCCGACAAATCCCACGGACCGTAGCCGGGCCTGTTGGGGCGCTTGGTCGCTGCCGTATGCCCCGCGATCGTGATGCGATTGGGCAACGCCTTGAACTGGAAGGCCAGCCGCTGCACCAGGCGGCGGGTGCGCTCGTAGGGCTCCTTCATACCATCCGGAAACATCGAGCTGCCGTTCTGATCCACGATTTCGATATTGAGGCCCTGTTTGGTCTCTTCAATCATGATGTTCTTGGAGAGCTCCGCGAGCTCCGGCATCTCCTGCAGCGCCTGACGCAGGGAGGCGGCGGCCAGCGCGAAGGCGCTGTCCTGCTGGAGTTTCGCGCCGAACTCCTGGTCGCGGCCGGC
>Ga0190274_10000530_pt1 | contig 22704 bp, 23 predicted proteins | sample Popmic531T_FD_133002 | JGI IMG/M metagenome (GOLD analysis project Ga0190274, IMG submission 133002) | Populus adjacent soil microbial communities from riparian zone of Yellowstone River, Montana, USA - 531 T | ecosystem: Environmental > Terrestrial > Soil > Riparian zone | place: USA: Montana... | reverse complement strand
GTCCGGCGCCCAGAAGCAGCAGCGCGACTACTTCCTGCGCAAACAGATGGAGTCGATCCGCAAGGAGCTGGGCGAGGACGAGGGCAACCTGATCGAGGAGTACGAGCGCAAGATCGCCGAGGCGGAGATGCCGGCGGAGGTCGCCGAGCAGGCCGAGAAGGAGCTGCGCCGGCTCGAGCGCCAGGGCGAGCAATCGCCCGAGTCCTCGATGATCCGCACCTACCTCGACTGGCTGATCGCCGTCCCCTGGGCCAAGCGCTCCGAGGAGCGGCTCGACCCCACCCACACCCGCGAGGTGCTCGACGCCGACCACGCCGGCCTCGAGGACGTCAAGCGTCGCATCACCGAGTTCATCGCGGTCCGCAAGCTGCGCGAGGAGCGCAGGATCGACGAGGACAGCCGCGCCAACGGCGCGATCCTGACCCTGGTCGGGCCGCCCGGTACCGGCAAGACCTCGATCGGCGAGTCGATCGCCCGCGCCCTCGGACGCGAGTTCGTCCGCATCAGCCTCGGCGGCCTCCACGACGAGGCCGAGATCCGTGGCCACCGCCGCACCTACATCGGCGCCCTGCCGGGACGGATCGTCCGCGCCCTGCGCGACGCCAAGACGATGAACCCGGTGATCCTGCTCGACGAGGTCGACAAGGTCGGCGCCGACTGGCGCGGCGACCCCTCGGCGGCGCTGCTGGAGGTGCTTGACCCGGCCCAGAACCACTCCTTCCGTGACCACTACCTCGACGTCGAGGTCGACCTCTCCGAGGTCGTCTTCCTCGCCACCGCCAACCTCACCGACACGATTCCGGCGCCGCTGCTGGACCGCATGGAGATCATCGCCTTCGACGGCTACACGACCGCCGAGAAGCAGGCGATCGCCCGCGGCTACCTGCTGCCCCGGCAGCTCAAGCGCAACGGGCTGGAGCCCGACGAGGTCGAGGTCGGCGACGAGATCCTCCACAGCGTCATCGCCGAGTACACCCGCGAGGCCGGCGTGCGCCAGCTCGAGCGCGAGCTCGGCAAGCTGCTGCGCGGGGCGGCGACGCGGATCGCCTCCCGCGAGGTCGAGCGCCCGATCGTGCTCGACGCCGATGCCGTCCACGACGCGCTCGGCCGCCAGCGCTTCTTCCAGGAGTCGGTCGAGCGCACGGCGATCCCCGGCGTCTCCACCGGTCTGGCCGTGACCGGCGCCGGCGGCGACGTCCTCTTCATCGAGGCGACCGCGATGGAGGGCGACAAGGGGCTGGTGCTGACCGGCCAGCTCGGCGACGTGATGAAGGAGTCGGCGCGGATCGCCCTCTCCTACGTGCGCTCCCACAGCGAGCAGCTGGGGATCGACCCGGCGCGGTTCGACCGCGAGTTCCACCTCCACGTCCCGGCCGGAGCGATTCCCAAGGACGGCCCCAGCGCCGGCACGGCGATGACCACGGCGCTGGTCTCGCTGCTGAGCGGGCGGCCGGTCAAGCACACGGTCGGGATGACCGGCGAGGTCACCCTGCAGGGCCGGGTACTGCCGATCGGTGGGCTCAAGCAGAAGGTGCTCGCCGCCCACGCGGCCGGGCTGACCGAGGTGATCCTGCCCGAGCGCAACCGCGGCGACCTCGACGAGGTGCCCGAGGAGGTGCGCGAGCAGATGACCTTCCACCCGGCGATGAGCGTCGACGAGGTCCTCGCCGTGGCCCTGGAGCCGGCCGAGAAGGAGGCCGATGTCGCCGCGATGTCGTAGCTGCGCGCCGGTTCCGACCGAGCTGCGCGCGGCCGCCGGCCTGCTCGAGCGCCGCTGGACGATGGCGACGATCTACGCCTGCTCCAGCGGCGCCGCCCGCTTCAACGAGTTCCGCCAGTCGCTGCCCGGCGTCTCGCCGACGACGCTCTCGGAGCGGCTGGAGCAGCTGGAGGCGGCGGGGATCGTCGAGCGCACGCTGGTCGCCGGCCGTCCCCCCCATACCGAGTACGCGCTGACGCGGCGCGGCCAGCGCCTCGCCCAGGCCGTCGCCGGCCTGATGGAGCACCGCTAGGAGGGCCAGCTAGGGGCGCGAGACCAGGTACTCGACGCTGGTCACTTCCGGCGTGTGCACGACCCGCACCTGCTCCAGCTCGAGATCGGCGCCGACGCCCTCGAACAGCCGCTCGCCGCTGCCGAGCAGGACCGGCGCGACGTTCAGCATCATCTCGTCGACCAGGCCGGCGGCCAGATACTGCTGGGCGGCGCTGGCGCCGCCGGCGAGCTTGACGTCCTTGCCCCCGGCCGCCTCCCGCGCCTGGCTCAGCGCCGACTCGACGCCGTCGGTGACGAAGTAGAAGGTCGTCCCGCCCTGCAGCTCCAGCGGCTCACGCTCGTGGTGGGTGAGGACAAAGACGGGGACGTGGAAAGGCGGATCATCTCCCCACCAGCCGTTCCAGGGATCCTCCATGTTCCACGGCCCCGGGCCGCCGCCGAACATCTTGCGGCCCATGATCACCGCGCCGACGTTGTCCATCGCCGCGGCGACGATCTCGCTGCTGGCGTTCACCTCGCCGCCCTCCCTGCCGTGCGAACGGCGCCAGGCCTCGAGCTTGACGACCCACTCGTGCAGCTGCTCCCCGCCCTCGCCCAGCGGCTGCTCCTCGCTCTGGTTGGGGCCGGCCACGAACCCATCCACCGAGATCGAGATTTCGAACCTGAGCTTGCTCATCCGTTCACCGTAGCCGACGGCGACGCCGGAGTCGCAGCGGGCTCGGCGGCTATTGCTCGAACTCCTCGGGGCCGTCGCGCAGCACCCGCTCCAGCGCCCCGGCCAGGGTGCGGTGGTAGAAGACGCCGCCGACCAGCGCCCGCTCCGCCCCCTTTGAGCCGAAGCCCTCGGCCTTGCCGGTCGCGCGCACGGCGGCGAGATAGCCCTCCAGCTCGGCCAGCTTGGCGTGGTGCCATTCCAGCCGCGCCTCCATCAGCGGCGCCGGATCGGCACCGAGGAAGACTTTCAGCGTCTGCTCGTCGCGCTGCTCGGGCGGCGTGAACCGGAACTCGCCGACCCACTTCTCCAGCGCCTTGCCGCCGCGCTTGGTCAGCCGGTAGCGCTTGCGGCGCCTCCCCCCCTCTTCCTGCTCTTCGGTCAGGTACCCGGCCTTGGCGAGCCGGGCGGGCTCGACGTAGAAGGTCGTGTGCGGAACCGGCCAGAAGTTCGCGACCGAGGCCTCGAGTGCCGCCTTCAGCTCGTAGGGCGTCGCCTCGCCAAGCAGCTGGACCAGGCCGAGCACCGCGAAGGAGGTGCCGCTGAGCCGGATCTCGTCATTGTGATCATTCATTCTGTATGGTTCCCAAGGTACTGTTCTTCCTGAAGGGTGGTCAATCATGACAGCGACGCACCATGGCTCGCCACGCGCGGAGCGCTGGGACGTCGTGGTCGTCGGCGCCAGCCTCGCCGGCTGCTCGACCGCGATCGTGCTGGCGCGCGCGGGCCTGCGGGTCGCGCTCGTCGACCGCAGGCCCGACCCGGCCGCCTTCAAGCGCGTCTGCGGTCACTTCATCCAGCCCTCGGCGCTTCCCGCCCTCGAACGGCTCGGCCTGCTCGAGCCGATCCGCTCGGCAGGGGCGGCCGGCACGCGGCTCGCGATCCGGTCGCCGTGGGGATGGATCGAGCAGTCGCCGCAAGCTCTCCTGCCCAACGGCCTCAACCTGCGGCGGGAAAGGATGGACCCTCTGGTCCGTGGCATCGCCACCGAGACGCCGGGAGTCGAGCCGATGCTGGGCTGGGCCGCCGACGCGCTGCGCTTCGACGGCGGCCGGGTCAGCGGCATCCGCCTCCGCTCACGCGACGGCGAGGAGCGCAGGATCGACGCGCAGCTCGTCGTCGGCGCCGACGGGCGCGGCTCGACGATCGCCGAGCTGGCCGGACTGCCCCGGCGCGAGTCCGCGCACGGCCGGTTCTGTTACGCCGCCTACTACGAGGATCCGCGGCCCGAGCGCGACGTCTCGCGGGTCTGGCTGATGGACCCCCAGTGGGGAGCGGAGTTCCCCACCGACGCGGGCCTGACGCTCTACACCTGCATGCCGACGATGGATCGCCTGCCCCATTTCAAGCGCGACCTACCCGGTGCCTTCAAGGAGTTCGTCGCGGCGATGCCGGAACCGCCGCCGATCGCCGCGGCGCGCCTCCGCTCGCCCCTGTTCGGGAAGATCTCGATGCCCAACGTCAGCCACCGAGCAGCGGGAAACGGCGTCGCCCTGGTCGGCGACGCCGCCCTCGCGGTCGACCCGCTCGCCGGCGTCGGCTGCGGCTGGGCCTTCGAGGGCGCGGTGCGGCTCGGCGACGCCCTCGCCCCGGCCCTGCTCGGCGAGGAACCGCTCGGACCGGCGTTGCGCCGCTACCGCCGACGCCACTGGCTTGCCCTGACCGGCCACACGCGGTCGATCGTCGACTACGCGAGCGGTCGCCGCTTCGACGGCGCCGAACGGATCGTCTTCTCCGCGGCAACCCGCGACCAGCGCCTGGCCGACACGCTGCACGCGTTCGGCACCCGCTCGATCGGGCTTGCGCAGACGATGGTCACCGCCCTACCCCGGGTCCTCGTCAGCTCGCTCCCGGGGCGGGCTCCGCTCGGGCGCCCGAGAGTCGAGGCATAAGCTGACCCGACCCCACCAAGGAGGATCTCATGAGCGTCCTCGCTCGCTTTACCCCAGCATCCTTGACGGCAGCACAGTACGACGAGAGCATCCGCAAGCTCAAAGAGGTCGGCGACTTCCCGCCGGATGGACTCGAATACCACCTCTGCTTCGGTGCCGAGGGCAGTCTCCAGGTCAGCGAGATCTGGGACTCCCAAGAGCAGCTCGCGGCGTTCGGCGAGCGGCTGATGCCGATCCTGGCCGAGATCGGCATCGAGGCCGGCGAGCCGACCCTGCTCGAGGTCCACAACATCGTTAAGCGCTAGCCGCAAGCGCAGCGCGCGAGCCTCCTGAGCGAAAGCTCAGGAGGTCATCGGGACGATTCCCGGCTGAGCCGCAATTCGCTCGAGCCACCCGCGCACTGCCGTGTAAGGCTCGAGATCGAAGCCGCCCTCGGGGGCCACGTGGGTGTAGGCGTAGAGCGCGATGTCGGCGATCGTGAAGCGCCCGCCGACGAAGTACTCGCGGTCGCCGAGATGCCGCTCCATCGCCTCGAGCGCCGCATACCCGGCCGTGCGCCTGGCCTCGATCTCCGTTGCCGGCGGCGGGTCCTCGGAGAACGCGACCCAGAAGCGGACGACCGCGATCCCCGGCTCGTGCCTGTACTGCTCGAAGAACATCCACTGCAGCACCTGGGCGCGCTCATACGGATCGTCAGGCAGGTAGCGGCTGCCGTCGGCGAAGTACCAGAGGATCGCGTTCGACTCGGCCAGCGGGCGACCGTCCTCGAGCACCACCGTCGGCACGTTGAGCGAGGGACTGAGCCCGCCCAGCACCTCGGCTCGATCCGAGCGATCGACGACCGACAGCTCTCGCCGCTCGAACTCGATCCCGAGCAGGCCGAGGATCAGCCGGGCCTTGTGGCAGTTGCCGGAGACCGGGTTGTCGTAGAGCAGCACCGTCACGGACGGCGCACATCGAGCCGCCACAGCCGCGACGCGGGCGACGCGATCAGCGACCCACGCTTCCCCGCGAGGCAGGCGTCGCACCAGATCACGTAGGCGTAGGCACCCGGGCGCAGGTCGGGGATCGTGAAGTCGAGGAGGTAGCGCGGCGGGTCGCCGTGTTCGGGATTGTTCCCTGCTGGGGGCGGCACGGCGAGGCCGAGGAAGGCGTAGGGATCCCGGCGCGGTGGCGCCTGAGTGCCAGGCGAACAGACAGCACGAGGCCCGCACTTGTGCGGTTCCGGCGCATCCGACAGGGGGACCAGGGAGACGCCGAAGGAGGACGGCGGCTCCGCCTTCGTGCCGAGCATGCACGGTCCGTGGTCGAAGCCCTCGGGATGCCGGTGGCCCTTGGGGCCTTTGCAGGGCGGGAAGCAGAAGCCGCAGGAAAGCGTGAGCGCCACCTCGTCCCCCGGCTCACCGCCGTGGCGGCTGACCTTTTCGACCCCAACCGCAGCCGAGGCACTGCTCGCCGCCAGTGCACAGACGACGGCGATCGCGCTGAGCGCCAGCAACGCTGCGCCGCGGACGAGCGCAGGCTGGCGTGAAGCGACCCCCATCGCGCCACCGTACGCAATTGCGGCGTTCGGCGCAACGTTTGCGGGGGTGGTTCGGGGATGCGTCGGCCCCACCGCCCGACAGACGGGTACGCCTATCTTGAGTAGATTTCCCGACTACTCAACTTCTTTACCCAGGAGGCCTCGATGACGCTCACGGATTCCCCACCCTCCCCCGCTCTTCAGGACGGGCACTACGAAGGAACCAACGAGCAGGTCCTGATCGACCTGCGGCTCGACGCCGGCGGCGCGAACGCGGCCAGCGCCGACCTCTACCGGCTCGGTCCGGAGGGGAGCCGGGACTGGGTCGCGTCGGTGCGCAGCGCGCCGGGCACCGGCGTCGCCGGGGTCCCCGGCCCCTGGCCGGCGATCGCCGAAGACGACCTCGGCGGGCGCACGACCGGCCGCATCCAGGTCGCCTCGACCAACGGCGCGACGGATGCGCTGCGGGTGGCGATCGTGCTCGACGCACCGCTCAACGGGCTGCCCGCCCGGACCGAGATCGCCGCCGAAGCGAGCCGCCAGCGGACGACGCTCCGCTCCCTCAGCATCGAGATCGAGACCGAGGAGGGCGTCGCCGCCCCCGTCGCGTACGACTTCGGCGGCAGCGCGGTGACGATCGACAGCTGCCTCGAGGAGACCGGCTTCGAGGTCGGCCGGACCGGGGTCGAAAGCACGATCCCGACCGCCCCGGTCGGCGGCTGGGACATCGCCCAGCTGCACACGCTGATGCAGGACTACGCGCAGGCGTCGCTCGGCGAGCGCGCCTGGGAGCTGCACCTGCTGCTGCTCTCCGAGGCGAAGCTGAAAGGCCTGCTGGGGGTGATGTTCGACACGACCGCGGTACTGCCGCGGCAGGGCGCGGCGGTCTTCGCCGGCGCGATCCGGCGGCTCGCGGGAGCCGACGCCGACCGCAAGCTGATCCAGACCAGCGTGCACGAGCTCGGGCACGCGCTCAACCTCGCTCACCGCTTCGAGCGCGTCGTCGGCCGCGCCGACTCGACCTCGTTCATGAACTACGACTGGCGCTACCTCGGCGCCAACCACGCGAAAGAGTTCTGGCAGGGCTTCGCCTTCAAATTCGATCCCGACGAGCTCGCCTTCCTGCGCCACGCGCCACGGCCGGCGGTGATCCCCGGCGGCGCCGCCTTCCACTCGGTCCGCTACTGGAACGAGGGCACGGGCGGCTACTCCGCCTACGTTCCGGAGACGGCGATCGGCGACCTGAAGCTGGAGCTGCTGCCGCCGGTCAACGGCGCCCTCTTCAACTTCGCCCAGCCGGTCTTCCTCGAGGTCCGGCTCACCAACCTCGGCGACCAGGCGATCGAGTTCCCGCCCGACCTGCTCGACCCGAAGACGGGCGTGCTCGAAATCCTGATCCGCAAGACCGGCGGCACCTCGACCCGCTCGCTGGCGGAAGCCGAGCCGTTCAGCCCGATCATGCAGCGCTGCGTCGAGGTACCTCCCGAGGCCGCCGAGACCGTGGCGCCGCGGCAGTCGCTCGCCAACAACGTCAACCTCACCTACGGCTCGGGCGGCTTCGCCTTCGCCGAGCCGGGTGCCTACGAGGTCACCGCCCTGCTCTCCTTCGCCGACGAAAAACAGGACCTCATCGTCCGCTCCGAGCCGTTGCCGATCCGGGTCGCGGCGCCGATGCAGATCGAGGAGGAGCACGACGCGATGGACCTCTTCCGCGACGACGTCGGCGTCTATCTCGCGCTGGGCGGCAACCGCACCCTGGAGACCGCGCACGACAAGCTCGCGGCGATCGCCGAGCGTCGCGGCGGCGACACCAGCGACCCCATCGTGGCGACGATCGTGCGGGCGCAGGCGCTGGACGCGACCCGCGAGTACGTGCGCCGGACCCCCGGCGAGGACTTCAGCCGCGACGACGCCAAGCCGGCCCTCGCCGAGGACCTGCTCGGCCAGCTCGACAAGGCCGCGCTCGGCGCCTTCGACGCGGTCACCGCCGACCGAACCCGAGAGCTGGCCGACAGGTACGGGAGCGAGTCCCCTGGCTCACTGGCCAGCTAGCCAGTACGATCCACCGAGGTGGCCGACCCAGCCGAGACGAAACCGCAGCGCGACGTCGAGCAGGAGCTGGTGCTCGAGCGCGAGCACTGGGCCGAGGGCCCGCCCCAGGCCCTCTTCAAGGAGATGCGGGCCAAGTGCCCGGTCCACTGGACCCCGGAAGTGACCGAGGTCCCGGCCGCCGCCGGCTTCTGGTCGGTGACCCGCGCCGACGACGTGCACGCGGTCAGCCGCGACTGGGAGACCTACTCCTCCGAACTCGGCGGCGTCGTCGCGATCGACGAGGTCTTCCCGATCGAGCTCGCGCGGGCGATGTTCATCGGCATGGACCCGCCCAAGCACGACCGCCTCAAGGCTCTCTTCCAGGCCGGCTTCACGCCGAAGCGGATCGCCGCCCACGAGGACGAGATCAGGAAGATCGTCGTCGGCGTCCTCGACCGGCTCGAGGGCCGCGACAGCTGCGACCTCGTCACCGACGTCGCCCAGCCCGCCGTCTCCCGCGTGATCGGCAGCTTCATGGGCATCCCCGAGGAGGACGACGCGATCTGGGCCGAGCTGATGAACACGGCCCTCGCGGCAAGCGACCCCGACTACAGCCCGGACGGCCTCGACAACATCGAAGAGACGATCCAGAAGGCGATCGCCGAGGTCTTCGCCCGCTGCGGCAAGATGATCGCCGAGCGCCGCGAGAACCCGACCGACGACCTGACCAGCGTCCTCGTCGATGCCGAGGTCGAAGGCCAGAAGCTCGAGGAGCACGAGATCGTGATGGGCTTCTTCCTCCTCGTCGCGGCCGGCAACGACAGCACCAAGGCGACCTACTCCAGCGGCATGCGGGCGCTGCTCGAAAGCCCGGAGCAGCTGGCGCTCGTCCGCGACGACCCCGCGCTGGTCCCGGGCACGGTCGAGGAGGCGCTGCGGATGTTCCCGGCGTTCGCCCACTTCCGCCGCACCGCGACCAGGGACACCGTCCTCAACGGGCAGGAGATCAAGCAGGGCGAGAAGGTGGTCATGTGGTACGCCTCGTCGAACCGCGACGAGAGCCGCTACGAGGACCCCGACCGCTTCGACGTCCTCCGTAACCCCGAGCACCAGGCCTTCGGCGCCGGCGGCCGCCACTTCTGCCTCGGCACCGCCCTCGCCCGCCTCGAGCTGAAAATCCTCTTCGAGGAGACGCTGGCCCGCTACCCGGACGTCTCCCTCGCGGGCAGGCCGGTCTTCACCGAGTCCGCCTTCCTCAACCAGCTGAAAACGCTGCCGGTCAGGCTCACCGCCTAGTTCCCAGGCTCTCCCGGCGACGATCTGCGAGCCTGCCGCGGTGACGCTGCTGGCGGCGAAGATCCTCCTCGCTCCGCTCTGTGTGGTCGCCGTCTCTCTGGCCGGCCGCCGCTGGGGGATTGCCGTCGCCGGCGTGCTCGGCGGGTTACCTGTCGTCGCCGGTCCGATCCTGCTGGTCGAGACCCTTCTCCATGGCCGCGACTTCGGCGCCGAGGCCGCGGCCGGCACCCTGCTCGGGCTCGCCGCCCTGACCGCCTTCGTGGTCGTCTACGGCCGGGCTGCGGCGGCGGCCGGTCCGGCCCCGAGCGTGCTCTGCGGCTGGACGGCGTTCCTGCTCGGCGTCGCCGTCCTCAGCCCGGTCCAGCCGCCGCTGGCGCTGTCGCTGGTCTTCGTCGCGGCCTGTTTCGCGCTCGGCCTGAAGCTGTTGCCGCCCGCGCCCTCGCGACCGCCGGCCGCTACCGCGCCGCCCCCGTGGGACCTCCCCGCCCGCGCCCTCGCCGCGCTCGGACTCGTGCTCGCCTTGACCGCCGTCTCCGGCGCCCTCGGCCCCCATCTCAGCGGCCTGCTGGCACCGTTCCCGATCGTCACCAGCGTCCTCGCCGCCTTCACCCACGCCCACGCCGGCGTCGCTCAGGTCGAGGTCCTGCTGCGCAACTTCCTCTTCGGCTTCTACGGCTTCGCCGCCTTCTGCTTCGCCCTCGCACTCGCGCTGCCGACGTTGACGACCGCCGCCGCCTTCGGCCTGGCAACGGCGGCGGCTCTCACCGTGCAGGCGATGACCTTCCTCCTGCGCTCGCGTCTCCTGCCCGCACCCTCGACCGCCTAAGCAGACACCGAAGGGCATCGGCGCACGCTGTCCCCAGTTTCGCGACCTAGCCGGGGTTGGTCGCGGCGGCGATCCAGACGGACCCGCGGCCGACGATGGAGCCGTCGGGCCGCTGCCAGGCGGCGTAGTGGTCAGCGAGGGCCGCGGCGATCTGCGGCCGCAGGCTCTCGCCGTGCTCCCCGTTGAGGCGGATCAGCTCGGCGCCGGGGCCGATCGCGAGCAGGGCGTCGACCGCCTCGTCCATGTCCTTGCCCATGAAGTAGTCGAAGTCACGGGGAATCAGCTCGATCTCGGCGAACCCGGCCGCCTCGAGGATGCCGCTCAGGGTGTCGGGGTTGCCGAGGGAGAACGGCCCCGGCCCGCAGGTGTCGGCCTCGTACTCCTCCGGGCGCGAGAGGAAGCGTTCGACCACCTGCTCCGTCTCCGCCCAGAACGGGCTCTCGGCTTTGCGGCGCCAGCAGATCTTGCGCAGCCCACCGCCCGGCTTCAGGGCGCCGCGGATCGTTCGCATCGCCGGGACGGGCGCGGCGAAGAACTGCGTCCCCATGCGCGAGAAGGCGTAGTCGTGGACCGGCTCCCAGGCGGCCGTCTGCGTGTCGGCGGCTTCGAACTCGACGTTGTCGACACCGGACTCGGCGGCCTCGCGACGGGCGTCCTCGACGAAGCGGGGCGAGGAGTCGGTGCCGAGCGCGAAGCCGTCGGGCCCGACGAGCTCAGCCAGGCGCTGGGTCGTATCGCCGAACCCGCAGCCGATGTCGATGCAGCTCCCGCCCCGCGGCGGCGGGAAGCGAGCGAAGACCTCCTCGGTGACCTCGTCCAGAGCGCCCACGAAGACCTGCCGGTTCTTCTTCCAGCGCTCGTACAGAACCGTGTCCCAGGCCCGCACGGCCTCCTCGTTGCCGAGCGCGACACCACCCGGACCTTGCAGCTGAGCCATGACCCCGAGCTTACATCCTGCAAATCGGGCGAACAGCCCGCAGCCGGGCTCGGTCAGGCGGCGACGTAGGCCGCGAGGTGCTCGCCGGTGAGGGTGGAGCGGGCGGCGACGAGGTTGGCGGGCGTGCCCTCGAAGACGATCCGGCCGCCGTCGTTGCCGGCGCCGGGGCCGAGGTCGACGATCCAGTCGGCGTGCGCCATGACCGCCTGGTGGTGCTCGATGACGATCACCGACTTGCCGGAGTCGACCAGCCGGTCAAGTAGACCGAGCAGCTGTTCGACGTCGGCGAGGTGGAGGCCGGAGGTCGGCTCGTCGAGGACGTAGACGTCGCCCTTCTCGGCCATCTGGGTGGCCAGCTTCAGCCGCTGCCGCTCGCCGCCGGACAGCGTGGTCAGCGGCTGACCGATACCGAGGTAGCCGAGCCCGACGTCGGCGAGCCGCTGCAGGATCTTGTTAGCCGCCGGGATATGCGCCTCGCCGGCGCCGAAGAACTTCTCGGCCTCCCCCACCGACATCGCCAGCACCTCGCTGATGTCGCGACCGCCGAACTCGTACTCGAGCACCTCCGCCTGGAACCGCTTCCCCTCGCACTCCTCGCAGGGGGTGGCGACTCCCGCCATCAGCGCCAGGTCGGTGTAGATGACGCCGGCGCCGTTGCAGTTGGGGCAGGCGCCTTCGGAGTTGGCGCTGAACAGCCCCGGTTTGACGCCGTTGGCCTTCGCGAAAGCCTTGCGGATCGGGTCGAGCAGCTTGGTGTAGGTCGCCGGGTTGCTCCGTCGCGAGCCGCGGATCGCGGCCTGGTCGACCGCCACCACCCCGTCCCGCCCCGCCACCGAGCCGCCGATCAGCGAGCTCTTGCCCGACCCGGCCACGCCGGTGACCACCACGAGGACGCCGAGCGGGACGTCGACGTCGACGTCCTGGAGGTTGTGGGTGTCGGCGCCGCGCACCTCCAGCGCCTCCGACGAGGACCGCACCGCCTCCTTCAGGGAAGCGCGGTCGTCCAGGTGCCGCCCGGTCGTCGTCTCGCTGGAGCGCAGTCCCTCGACGGTGCCCTCGAACACCACCTCGCCGCCCCCGGCGCCGGCGCCGGGACCGAGGTCGACGACGTGGTCGGCGATCGCGATCGCCTCCGGCTTGTGCTCGACGACCAGCACCGTGTTGCCCTTGTCCCGCAATTGCAGCAGCAGCTCGTTCATCCGCGCGATGTCGTGCGGGTGCAGCCCGACGGTCGGCTCGTCGAAGACGTAGGTGACGTCGGTCAGCGAGGACCCGAGCTGGCGGACCATCTTGACGCGCTGCGCCTCGCCGCCCGAGAGCGTGCCCGACGAGCGGTCGAGCGAGAGGTAGCCGAGCCCGATCTCCGCGAACGAGTCGAGGTTGTGCCGCAGCGTCGCCAGCAGCGGCGCCACCGACGGCTCCTCGACGCCGCCGACCCACTCGGCCAGGTCACTGATCTGCATCGCGCAGGCATCGGCGATGTTGATCCCCTCGATCTTCGACGACCGGGCGGCCTCGCTGAGCCGGGTGCCGTCGCAGTCGGGGCAGATGGTGAACGTCACCGCCAGCTCGACGAAGGCGCGGATGTGCGGCTGCAGCGAGTCGACGTCCTTGGCCAGGAACGATTTTCGGATCTTCGGGATCAGGCCTTCGTAAGTCAGGTTGACCCCCTCGACCTTGATCTTGGTCGGCTCCCTGTAGAGCAGGTCCTTGAGTTCGGTCTTGGTGAACTTGCGGATCGGCTGGTCCGGGTCGAAGAAGCCACAGCCGCGAAAGATGCGGCCGTACCAGCCGTCCATGCTGTAGCCGGGGATCGTCAGCGCACCCTCGTTGAGCGACTTGCCGTCGTCGTACAGGGCCGAGAGGTCGAAGTCGGTGACAGAGCCCCGGCCCTCGCAGTGGGGACACATGCCGCCGGTGCGGCTGAAGTTCACCCGCTCTGACACCCCGTCCCCCTTTTTGATCATCCCGGACGCCTGGACCGAGGCGACGTTGAAGGAGAACGCCTGGGGGGAGCCGACGTGTGGCTTGCCGAGACGGCTGAAGAGGATGCGCAGCATCGCGTTGGCGTCGGTAGCGGTGCCGACCGTCGAGCGGGCATCGCCGCCCATCCGCTCCTGGTCGACGAGGATCGCGGTCGTCAGCCCGTCGAGGACGTCGACTTCGGGCCGCGCCGAGGCCGGCATGAAGCCCTGCACGAAGGCGCTGTAGGTCTCGTTGATCAGCCGCTGCGACTCGGCGGCGATCGTGCCGAAGACCAGCGAGCTCTTGCCCGAGCCGGAGACGCCGGTGAAGGCCGTCAGCCGGCGCTTCGGGATCTCGACGCTGACGTCCTTGAGGTTGTTCACGCGCGCCCCCTGGACGCGGATCAGGTCGTGGCCGTCGGCAGCGTGGGACGCCGGCGACTGCGTTTTCCCCTTCTTGGCCAAGCTCTACGCGGCGGGCGGCTGGTCGATGCGCACCAGGTTGCCGGACGGGTCGCGCACGGCGAGGTCGCGCGTGCCCCACGGCTGGTCGGTCGGCTCCTGCACGATCTCGGCGCCCGCGGCGCGCAGCTGCTCGAAGCTGGCGTCGAGGTCGTCGCTGTGGAAGTGAACGCCGTTGAGAGCGCCCTTGGCGACCAGCGCGGCGACCGCCTCCTGGTCGGCGGGGCTGCCGTTCAGGTAGTTGGTGAGGACGACCGCGACGCCGGGCTGGGAACCGGCGCCGACGGTGAGCCAGCGGAAGTCCCCTTTGGCGACGTCGTTGCGCAGCTCGAGGCCGAGCGCGTCGCGGTAGAAGGCCAGCGCGAGGTCGGGGTCATGGACGATGACGAAGCATTGGGAGAGAGTGAGGTTCATGCCCGCAAGGCTAGGGAGCCGCCGCCACCGGCGTTTCTCCGATCCTGCTCGGCTTGCGGCTGGGGCGGGTGAGGTCCCTGGCAATGCAGCCAGGCACGCGCGCAAGCGCGCCGTGGTCGCGGGCCCCGTAGGCCGTCGGCGTCTCGCCGACCAGCTGGGTGAAGCGAGCGCTGAACGAGCCCAGAGACGTGCACCCGACCTCCATGCAGACCTCGCTGACCGAGAGGTCGCCGCGGCGCAGCAGCGCCTTCGCCCGCTCGATTCGCCGCGTCATCAGGTACGCGTAGGGCGTCTCTCCGTAAGCCGCGCGAAACTGCCGCGAGAAGTGCGCGGGCGACATCAGTGCGGCGCGGGCGAGCACGGCAACGCTCAGCGGCCGCGCGTACTCGCGGTCGATCAGATCGCGGGCGCGGCGCAGATGCGCGAGGTCGGCGAGCTCCTCCGGCGTCACGATGCCCAGTTTAGGAGCGTGCCGGCGATCGCGATTCCGCTCGACCCGAGCCGGCGAGGAACGCGTCCTGACGCGGCCCGCGAGCTAACGCGGCCCGTCGGTGTCCACGAACAGCACCGGGTCGCCGAGGCGGCCCTCCGCGCGCAACGCCAGCAGGCCGGCCATCGCCTTCGCCGTGTAGACGGGGTCGAGCGAGAGCCGCTCCTCGGCGGCGAGGGTGGCCGCGCGCGCGGCCGCTTCGGTGGGATGGCCGTAGCCCGCCCCGATCTGATCGCGGGTCAGGTCGAGCATGCCCGGCTCCAGCCGGAGCGGGCCCAGGCGCGCCCCCCGGCGCTCCAGCAGCGCGGCGGTGCGCCGCGCGAGGCGGGCGAGCACCGCCCGGTCGAGGCGCAGCTGATCGTTGACCACGACCCCGACGACGCGGGTGCCCATGCCGGCGAGCTGGAAACCGAGCGCCAGACCGGCCGCGGTGCCGCCGGTCCCGACCGGGACGACGACCTGCGCCGGCTCGGGCAGCGAGCCGGCCTCGACCTGCACAGCGATCTCCAGCGCCGCCTCGACATAGCCGAGCGCTCCGACCGGCGAGGAGCCGCCGGCCGGCAGCAGGTACGGCGGCCTGCCACCGCGGGCGTTGCGGGCGAGCAGCCACGGCAGCATCGCCACCGTGCGCGACTTCGTGCGGGTGCGGTGGATGCGCGCGCCCGAGGCATCGAGCCGGGCGAGCTGCGCCCTGACATGAGCGTCGACCGGCTGGTCGACGAGCGCGAGCGCGGTCTCGAGGCCATGCTCGCGGGCGTAGAGCGCGGTCGCGAGGCCCCAGTTGGTGCCGAGGCCGCCGAAGGTGAGGATCGAGCGGCGGCCGCGGCGCCGCGCGTCGGGGATCAGCCACTCGAGCTTGCGCACCTTGTTGCCACCCCAACCGCCGGAGCCGAAGGCGCCGTCTTCCTTCACCCAGATGCCGAGCCCAGCCAGCTCGCGGACGGGCGTCGGCCGCTCGGACAGCACGAGGTGCGGAAGGGTCTCGGCCAGGGCCGGGAAGCGCTCGTGTAGACGGGGCCAAACGATGCGCGAACGTCTACCAACTCCGCCACAGGCATGCAGCGATCGACCTGACAAGCGACGGCGGACGGCGTTGTAGGAATGAAGGCAAGGCGAATCGAAGGCGGCGGCCCCTGGTGCCCGTCGCTTGGAGAAGAGGCGAGATGAAGCGATTTGCCCCTCAGCCGGGGCCGCATGACGCCTGGGGCCCGGCGGCCGCTGTACCGGAAGGACCCCGGCCCTTACATTGGGTTGGATGCAAGTCGACGCAAGCCCCGCATGAACAGCGCGACGACGGACGACCTGGCCCGCGAGGCGAGGCGCGGCGACGAGCGGGCGCTGGAGAAAATCTACCGCGAATATCACCAGCCGCTCTACCGCTTCTGCCTGGCCATCGTCGGCAATCCACAAGACGCCCAGGACGCGCTGCAGAACACGATGGTCAAGATGCTGCGGGCACTGCCGGGCGAGGAGCGCGACATCGCCCTGAAGCCCTGGCTCTACCGGATCGCCCACAACGAGTCGATCGACCTGCTGCGCAAGCGGCGCCCAGAGGTCTCGTTGGAGGCAGGCGAGCCGCGGCTGGGCGAGGAGCTCGCCGTGCAGGCCGAGACGCGCCAGCGACTGCGCCAGCTGATCGCGGATCTGAGCGCCCTGCCGGGGCGCCAGCGGGAGACGCTGCTGATGCGAGAGGCCGCCGGCCTGAGCTTCGACGAGATCGGAAGCGCGCTGAAGACTTCTCCCGCGGTCGCGCGACAAACGCTCTACGAGGCCCGACTAGGCCTGCGGCAGATGGATGCAGGTCGTGAGATGAAGTGCGAGGCGGTGACCAAGGCCCTTTCCGACGGCGACGGCCGAGTCCGACGCCGCCGGGACATCCGTGCCCACCTGCGCGACTGCGGCCATTGCCGCCGCTTCGCCGAGGAGATCGACGCGCGCAGCAACGCCCTGGCGGCGATCTCGCCGCTGCCGGCGGTTGCCGCGGCGACGGTGCTGCAAGGCCTGATCGGCGGCGGGTCGGCGGGTGGCGCGGCTGCTGGAGCCGCCGGTGCGGGTGGGGGCGGTGCCCTGGTCGGAGGGACCGCGGTCAAAGCGGTCGGGACGGCGACCCTGCTGAAGGGAGCGGCGACGGTCGCCGTCGTCGCGGCGATCGGGGCCGGGACCGCCGATCGCGCCGGTCTGATTCACATCGGCGGCGGCAATTCGGGATCCCAGGTCAACGCGGGCTCGGGACCGACTGACGCAGGGCCCGAGGCCACTCGGGCGAACGGAGGTCCGGATTCCTCCTCGGCTCGGTCAAAATCCTGGGCCTCCGCCAGACGTTCTCTGGGCAAGGCCGCCCTGGTCCGCGGAGGACGCGCAGACCGCGGCGTCGGCCCCGCCCGCGGCGCTCCCGAGCCAGCTTCAGCCGTGGGCCCGACGGCGATCGGACGCCCGCCCATGGGGGCGCGCGGCAGCGAGGCCAACTCCGCTGCGTCCGGTGCCGCACACCCACATGGACGGCGCCATGTCAAGCAGACGCCGGCCGCCGCCGCCCACGGCCAGGAAACGGCGGCGAGCCACAAGCCGGAGAAGACCAAGAGCCCAACCCTCTCCGAACCAGGCTCCGACAAGAGCGAAAGCGCCGGGCATCCGGCCCAGCCGACCAAACCGGCGACGCCGGCGATCTCCCCACCCCCCGCCGCCGTCGAGCCTGAGGCGCAGTCGGCACCCGGAAAGCCGTCCCAAGTAACGCCTTGAGGTCGCCACCGGAAAAAGCTGCCCAAGTAACGCCTGACGGCAGCGCCGCGGCTCCGTTCCTACTCTGTACGCGAACTGACCCCGATACCGAGGTCGCGACGGAGGAGGAACGATGAACTTCAAGAGCAGAATCGTCGTGCTCGCAGGCACGCTGACGTTGGTGCTCGCCCCGAGCGCCGCCGTGGCCGTAGGCACTGAGTACGCGCCCGCACATCCCGACCATCCGGCCCACCCAGCCCACCCCACCCCGGGCCCCAAGGCCTCGCTGCCGGAGAAGGCGAAGGCCTACGGCGTTTACTGCCGCGGCTTCAGCAAGAAACACGTCAAAGGCGAGAAGGGCACGCCCTTCAGCCGTTGCGTGACGGCGATGGCGAAGGCCGTGACGGACGACGGCACGACGGCCCGCGAGGCCTGCCAGGGCCTCAGCAAGAAGCACGTCAAGGGCGCCAAGGGAACGCCCTTCTCGCGCTGCGTCGTCGCGGCAGCGCAGGCGAAGAAAGCGCAGGCAGCCTAGCGATGGCGACCGGTTTCCCCGGTCGCCCCTGACAAATCGCCGGGCTCCTCGTTGGGAGTTCACGGATGCGTTGCACGGCTCTCTGAGCTCCAGGGCTACGCGGGTAGGTCGCGGTTGCCGGACGCCCTAACAAAGGAGAGACGTAGATGTCCACCGTTTCGATCGTCGTCATCGTGGTCGCCGTTCTGATCCTGGCCGTGGCCGCGGTTGCGATCGCCCGTCGAGCAAGAGAGCGACGTCGAATCGAAAGAGAGCGGCTGGCCGCGCAGGCGGACTCCCACCGCGACGAGGCACAGACCCGAGCCGCCAAGGCAACCAGCCTCTCCGAGCAGGAGCAGGCGAAGCGGGCCGAGGCCGCAGAGGCGGCTGCCGTGGCCGAACGCCATGCCCGCCTGGCAGAGGAGCACCGTGACCGCGCCGAGCAGCTGGCAGACGAGTCGGAGGGAGCCGGCGCCCGCAGCGAGCGCGAGCGCGAGCGAGCCCGCCGGCACAGCCAGAAAGCCGACGAGATTGACGAGGAGCTGTGACCAGGCGGGGGACGCGCTCCAAGTCGCCCTTCTGTGGCCCCTCCACCCAGGTCTTCCTCCCCCAGCAGACGCAAACCACAAAAAAGGAACTCAATTGACCATCGTAGGAATTCTCGTAGTCGTCATCTTGATCCTGCTTGTCATCTATCTCTTCCGCCGGATCTAGAAAATCCGAGGAGGGCGCCCGATCCCTAAACGTCGAATCCGGGTGTCCTTACTCGTCCCATGGGTAGAGGGGGGCTAAGAGCGAGCTCTCGTGACCGAAGGAGAACGGAGATGGGAAGGCTGATCGCGACGACGCAGGCAACCCTCGACGGCGTCATCGATCCGGTCGGCGAGTGGGTGCAGGCGGACGGAGACCACGGCAACTATTCGTTCGAGCGTCAGGCGAGATCCAGCGGGCTGGTGCTGGGCCGCAAGACCTACGAGGGGCTCGCCGGATATTGGCCGAGCCAGTCGGGCCAATGGGCGGACATGGTCAATACGATGCCGAAGTACGTCGGGTCCAAGACCCTGGCCGGCAACCTCGAGTGGAACGCGACCCTGCTCGAGGGAAACCTCGAGGACTCGATCCCGCAGCTGAAGGACGAGGTCGACGGTGACCTCTTCATGCACGGGAGCGGCGAGTTCGCCTACACCCTCGCCGAGAAGGGCCTGATCGACGAGTACGAGATCTACCTGAACCCGCTCGTCTGGGGCGAGGGGAACGTCCACGTGCTCGGCGACAGGGGCACCGTCCGGATGCAGCTCGACGACGTAAAGCGGTTCGACTCCGGAGTGGTCCTCCTCACCTACCTCCCGGCGTCCTGACCCGGATCTTCCCCAGGACCGGTTACTGCTTTTCGGTGTCTCTACCGGGGCCGCCGACAAGCTTGTCGCTTCCGCCGCCGCCCTTCAAGGTGTCGCGGCCGGGACCGCCGAGCAGCTTGTCCGCCGCGGAACCGCCGAGGAGAACGTCGTCGCCGCGCCCGCCGTCGATCTTGTCGCTGTCGGCGCCGCCGCTCAGCGTGTCGTTGAGGTTGCCACCGGCGATGGAATCGAAGCCGAGCCCACCGTCGAAGACGTTGATGTGGCCCGGAGCCCCGATGAATTTGTCGTCGGAGTATTCGGTTGGGTCACTCCCCGTGGAGATGGCGTGGATCTCGATCGGCCCCTGGCCGCCACCGAGGTTGTCGGGCAACTGCGAGAAGTCGAAGAGGGTGGACACGGACGAAGAGGCCTCGATTCGCCTCAGGTCGCGGCAGTAGGCAGGACCGTTGTCGACGGAAACGCCGCTGACGGTGATCTCCCCGTCGCTCGCGCAACGAGGGACGATTTTCCCCTCGCCACCACTAACCGTGAGCACACCGTTGGCGAAGGTGCCAAAGGCATCCGCCCTCGCCGGCACGAGCACCGCGATTGCCAGCGCCAGCGTCGCGCCGATCAGCACCCAGCAGGACGATCCACCGAACCGAAGCCGAAGCGCTGCCATCGCTGCCACGATTGAGAGCTTAGCCCCTGATCCGAGGTCGCAGTACCGGCTCGCCGTTGAGGAGGCATCCGTATTGGAGCTGCGTTCCCGCATGAAATGGGGCGCTCCTGCCGGTGAGGGTCATCCCGACGCGCTCGTAGAGCCTGCGGGCGGGCGTGTTGTCCCTGGCGGTCCAGACGGCGACCCGCCGATATCCGTGCGAACCGGCGACGTCGAGGACATGAAGGACCAGGGGGAGGCCGACTCCTGAGCGCTGTGCGGCGGGGTGCACGAACACCATCGAGATGTGCAGGAGCGACGGGTCGGGTTCGCCCGCGCCGTCGTCGAACCGTCCCGGCTCGGCCAGCGCCATGCCCACGATGCCCGGTCGCAGTGCCACGAATGCCAGGGCATCTGAGGCTGAGAGCTTCGCGCGGACGCGGGCGGTGCGCTCCGGCCCGTGCGGGGCACCACGGGCGACGTTCGCCTCACGCCACACGTTGACCGCTGAATCAAGCTCATCGGGACGCAGGCGCCGGACATCCACCGGCGGATCGTACGAGCCCGGCCGATAATTCATCGGAACCAAGTGGGACCACACGCGCGGCGCTCACCGCCGCGCCCGCGCCGCCTGGCGGACGAGGTGGTCGCGCTCGGCGAGGGTCGTGGCGCGACGGGCGGCCTCGGCGTAGGCCTCCGCGGCGGCGGCGAGGTCGCCGTCCAGCTCGTGCAGGTGACCGCGGACGGCGTGCCAGCGATGGCGCTCGCCGAGCACGTCGCGCAGGCGGTCGCTCTCGCGCAGGCCGGCGGCGGCGCCGTGGACGTGGCCGACCGCGACGGCGCGGCCGAGGACGGCGGCGGGGTCGTCGCGGACCGGGTCGTCGCTGAGCGCGACGAGGTCGTCGTACCAGGAGAGGATCTGCGGCCAGTCGGTCTCCTCGGCGCTCGGCGCGTCGTCGTGCAGGGCGGCGATGGCGGCCTCGAGCTGGTAACGGCCTGGCGGCCGCGCCTCCGTCTGCAGCGCCAGCGCCGACTGCAGGACGCGCGCGCCCTCGGCGACCTCGCGTCTGTCCCAGAGGCCGCGGTCCTGCCGGTCGAGCGTGACGAGGCGGCCCTCGGCGTCGACCCGCGCGGGCAGGCGCGCGTGGTTGAGCAGCATCAGCGCGAGCAGGCCGCGCGCCTCCGGCTCCGCGGTCGCGAGCGTCAGCTGGCGGGCGAGGCGGATCGCCTCGCGGGCCAGGTCGACCCGGCCCGCGTGACCGGTCGTGTAGACGAGGTAGAGCACCCGCAGCACGACGGCGAGGTCGCCGGGCCGATCCAGCCGGCGCCCCCGCAGCGTCCGCTTGGCGCGGCTGATCCGCTGCGCCATCGTCGCCTCCGGGACGTAGAAGGCGTCGGCGATCTCGCGCGTCGTCAGGCCGCCGACCGCGCGCAGCGTCAACGCCACCTGCGAGGCCGGCGCGAGCGCCGGGTGGCAGCAGCGGAAGAGCAGGAAGAGCGTGTCGTCGCCGACCTCCTCCGGCTCGGCCTCGGGCCGCGGCTCGGCCTCCGCCTCCTCTTCGCGGCGGTGACGAGCGACCTCGCTGCGGCGGGCGTCGACCAGCCGCCGGGTCGCCACCGTCGTCAGCCAGGCGCGCGGGTCGCGCGGCGGCTGCTCGGGCCAGACCCGCAGCGCCTCCAGCAGTGCCTCCTGAAGCGCGTCCTCGGCGGCGTCGAAGTCCTCCCCCCGTCGCACCAGCCCCGCGAGCACCCGTGGGACGAGGGCGCGCAGCGCGCCCTCGTCCCACGCCGACGTCGGCTCGTCGGCCACGACCCCGGTCAGTCCTCGGACGAGGACTTCCCGGACATGACCTCGCGCACGTCGATCCACTCGTGCAGCGGCCCGCCGCCCGGGCCGGGCTCGGAGGAGATGTAGGCGGCGATCTCGATCGCGCGCTCGCGCGACTCGACGTCGACCATGTACCAGCCCGCGACGAGGTCGCTGGTCTCGGGCAGCGGGCCGTCGGTGGTGACCGGCGCGGCGTCCGGCCCGCCGTAGCGAACCCAGGTCTGTGCCTGCGTCAGCGCCTGCCCGTCGACGTACTCGCCGTTCTCCTGCAGCAGCTCCCTGACCTGCCGCAGGAAGGCCATGTGCGCCTCCACGTCCTCGGGCGCCCACTGGTCCATCGGCGGGAAGGGATGGTGCGGCTCCGGGCCGCCCTTGTAGTGCTTGAGGAGCAGATACCTCGGCATGGTGGTCTCCTAGCGTCGGGGGCCGCGCCTATCGCAGCCTTCACTTGGTGAGCGGAGCAGGTCGCGGCTTCTCGACATCGAGTCTGAAGGTTGCCCGATCTGGCAGCCAGGGCTCGACCTCCAGGTCAGTGGAGGGTGGGCCGGTAGACGAGCTCTTGGGTGTGGCCGTCGAGCGTCCGCTGCTCGATCAGCTCCAGGTCGAAGTCGGCCGCACCCTGGAAGATCGGGTCCAGCCCGGTCTGACCGGTGATCACAGGAAAGAGCGTCACCTGGACGCGGTCGACCAGACCCGCGGCCATCAGCGCCCGGTTCATCGAGAGGCTGCCGTGCGAGCGCAACGGCACCTCGGACTCCTCCTTGAGCCGAGCGACGACGTCGACGGCATCGCCGTTCACGACGGTCGCGTCCGGCCAGTCGAGGGGCCCGTCCAGCGTGGTCGACACCACCGTTGCGGGCAGGTTCCTCATCCGGGTGACCCATGGATCCCGCACCTCGGACTCCTCGCTGCTCGAGGCCAGCATCCGCGCAAATGCCCGATACGTGTTGGCCCCTAAGACCATCCGCTGCTCGGCGCCGTACAAGGCATGGCGGTGGTCGAGCAGCTCGGGGCCCTGCTTGCCCCAGTAGCCGGTCCAGTTGGCGCTGGCGGCGCCGTAGCCGTCGAGGCTGGAAAAGACGTCGAAGGTGTAGGTGGCGGTCATGT
>Ga0190274_10000529_pt1 | contig 22744 bp, 16 predicted proteins | sample Popmic531T_FD_133002 | JGI IMG/M metagenome (GOLD analysis project Ga0190274, IMG submission 133002) | Populus adjacent soil microbial communities from riparian zone of Yellowstone River, Montana, USA - 531 T | ecosystem: Environmental > Terrestrial > Soil > Riparian zone | place: USA: Montana... | reverse complement strand
TTAATGATTGCAGCAGCTGCACTGGTTTATTTTATCGCCGGTTTATATTTAGTACGCAAAGTTCTGCTGCATTTCTTCAGCGATGGAATAACATCGGTTGCTTTGATTCTGCTGGCGTTAGCAACCACGCTGATGAATTACACGTTGTTCGACCCCGGCATGAGTCACGTTTACAGCTTTTTTGCCTGTTCTGTTTTTGCATTGGCTGCAGTGAGGTGGCACAACACATTTTCTTCCCGACATTTTCTCGTGATGTGCTTCTTCTTAGGGCTCATCACTCTCATCAGACCTTTCAATTTTCTGGTGGTAATTTTTCCATTGCTGTATGGAATTAATCAAAAAAATATTTTCACAGCGAAGATCTACTTCGTGAAAACAAAGTTTCCATCAGTCATGGCAGGTCTGATCGTTTTTATCCTTCCATTGTCCCTTCAAATGCTTCTTTGGAAATACCAGGCAGGAATTTTTATAATTGACTCATACCAGGGAGAAAGATTTTTTCTGGACAGACCGCATCTCGCCGACATTCTCTTCGGATTCCGCAACGGATGGCTTATCTACACTCCGGTGATGGTAATTTCACTTTTCGGATTGCCTGTTGCATGGAGAAAAAAATTTCCCTTTGCATGGCCGCTGGCTGTTTTTTTTCCTGTTGTTTTATACCTTCTCAGCTGCTGGTGGTGCTGGACATTCGCAGGAGCTTTTGGCTATAGACCGCTCGTTGATTTGTATCCTTTGCTGATCCTGCCGGCATGTGCATTCATTGAAACTATCAGTGGGTATCGTGCTTTAAGAATTTTATCCGCATCAGTTCTTATTTTGCTTTCAGGTCTGAATGTCTTTCAGCATTACCAATACAGAAAAGGACTCATTCATTATAGCGACATGACGGTCAAATCTTACATAGCCGTGTTTGGACAGACGGAATTTCCTGAGAACTTTTCTTCGCTGCTTGATCCATTTGACTTTGAAAATGCAAAAGCGGGAATTCCACTGCGTAACCTGAGAGACTTTGAAGATTTCGGTTATCATATTCTTGAACACAAGCCCATTACAATGCAAGCTTCTAACGGCAAATTTCTGAGCGCCGATCCGGGGATGGATTTTTTGCTTATGGCAAAGCAGGGCAATCCTGGAGTTTGCGAAAATTTTACTTTGGTGATTTTCGATCACAACCGTTGTGCATTGAAGTCATGGAATGGCCGTTACATACTTTGTTCAAATAATGGGGAGATCCGGGCAGTGATGGATTTAGTCGATGAAACAGAAGTGTACGATTTTAAATTCAGTCAGGCGAATAAAATAACGCTGAAAGCTTCGAACGGAAAATTTCTTTCCCTTGACAGCCTGGATCAGCAGGTAAAAGCAATTTCTGATACTGCCAGTTCGGCGGAGATTTTTATCGTTGACACACAATAACTATTTTTCCTGGTAGACCCTTACATAATCTACTTCATACACGTAAGGAAACTGCGTGTGAACCGGGTCGAAGTTATTGCATCTTCCACTTGTTGGCCCGGCAATGCCGATGATGATATTCATTGCTACAAGCTTTTCAACCAGGATATCCTTATTATCCTGAACTGTATAGAAAAGCGAATCATCTAAATAAAACTTTACAAACTCACCTGTCCACCATGCTGCTGCTGTATGCCAGGCAGTGTCATTCTTTAACTTGTTGCCGAGGATTTCTGTATGAGCATTTGGTTTTCTACCGGTTTCTTTGTCTGAATAATGTACAGTAGATGTATACTTGTTGGAATCTTGTTGATGCGGATTGAATGCAATAATTTCGAAAACATCAATCTCACTCGACCAATTCTCCGGTGGTTTGTTTCCCCACAACCAGAAGTTAGGATCGAACCCCTCGTGGGAATAGGGTGTTTCAGGTGTTGCAGGCAAACGGAACCTGATTTCAAAGTAACCTCGAAAAAATTTCTGCCTGGAAAATAACATCCCCGTTGTATATTTAAAAGGAAGTATTGCAGTAGTCCAACAACTCGGTATGGAACCATGCCCTTTTACTCCGCAACTGTCTCTGCATTTATTTCCATCTATGCCATAACCGGGACGGTTAGGATCACACGGCGGCCAGTTGGATACCTGTCCCTGGTAATTTACTTTATTGGTAAAGATTTTACAAGTTCCATTACTGACTTTTACTGTAGATGTATCCTTAAGATCTTTTATTGTATAAGCACGATCCCAATACCTGGAGGTTGTATCTCCGGGAAAGCACCACGAAACATTGTCAGAAAGATTACTGCTTTGGTTCCATGGAAAGTTTCGATCCCACTTTTTTGAGTCAACCGGGTAGGGAGGAAATGTCTTTTCGAATTCATCATTAAATACAAGTTGATATGCAGGACTTGATGGTGGTAACTGAGCACGACTTGATGGTGATAACTGAGACTGAATCCTGCAACCGGCAACTATGATTAAGATAAAAGAAAAGACAATTTTCGGGCTGAATTTCATTGGAGTTTGCAGGAAAGGTAGAAAAAAACGACCTGCAGATATTATTTATTATAAATTTTTTCTTTCCTACTTTGCGATCGATAAATTTTTATGCCACACCTCTCAGTCATCATACCCATTTATAACGAAGAAGGGAATATCAAAATACTCTTCGACCGTTTGCAACAGGTCATTACAAAGCTGGGTGTTGAAGCAGAATATATTTTCATCAACGACGGGAGTAAGGATAAATCCATAATTCTCATTCATGAATTGGCAGCCAATCATCCAACTGTTCATTTCATTGATTTCGCCCGCAACTTCGGTCACCAGGTTGCAGTAATGGCCGGGTTAGATCATTGCAAAGGAGATGTGGTAGTTATTATTGATGCAGATCTGCAGGATCCCCCGGAGCTGATCGGTGATCTTTACAATAAATGGAAGGAAGGTTTTGAAGTGGTATATGCAAAACGCAGGAGCCGCGACGGAGAAAGCGCATTCAAGAAATTGACAGCTAAAATGTTTTACAGGATGCTTCAGAAAATTACCTCTATTAATATTCCTGTCGATACTGGTGATTTCAGGCTCATCGATAAACGTATTGTTGAAGTGCTGAGAAATATGCCCGAGCAGCATAAATTTTTGCGGGGACAAATTTCATGGATTGGTTTCCGCCAGACATATGTTGAATACGACAGGGATGCGCGGTATGCCGGAAAAACAGGTTATACGTTTAGAAAGATGACGAGGCTTGCACTTGACGGAATCACATCCTTTTCGAATCTTCCTTTAAAGTTTGCAACCTTCGCAGGATTTTTTGTTTCGGGTGTTGCCTTCATTATGATACTGTATGCGCTTTACTCGCGTTTTATCAGTAAGGATTATGTGCCCGGATGGACGTCGTTGATGCTTGCCGTCTTATTCATTGGCGGGGTGCAGCTGATATGCATCGGTATCATTGGGGAATATATCAGCAGGATGAGTTCCAATGTAAGGAACAGACCACTGTATATCATCAACGAAAAAAATTGTTAGCCGAGGAGAATATCAATCTTCAAATGAAACATCGAAATCATCGACATAAACAGGATCATCTTTGTCATTGAAAGCATAAATCCTGTAAACATAGGAAAGATTGTTACGGTTGTTTTTTGTGAGGTCAATAATCAATTCTGCCTTTGACCATTTATTCAGCTCAATGGAAAAATCAGCTGCATCAACGCCAATCCACTCAACTGAATTCTGCATCGAGCTGTCGCGTATATCACATACCAGGTTTTGAACACTGGCATTGCTGGTACACATAAACCAGGCGGTGATCTTTGCACGCTTCAAAGGTTTTGAACTGATTTCTCTTACAGGAAGATCCAATGCTGCACTATAAGGACTATCCTTGTTGAGTTTACTGACATAATTCCCTGAATGTGCATTGGGAAATTTATATGAAACCGATAAATTTTTCCAATAAATTGTTTCGATGTTGCAGCCAAAGCTCATCTTTGGCTGGGTTTGTTCCGATGAACAACCCGCTGAAAATAATACCAATATGATGAAAGCATAATTTAAGAGTGTGGTTATCTTTTGATTCATGTCTATTTTTTAAAGGTGTAAACTTAATTCTTTTTCCGAATATTAAAACTTCATAACCTTGCTGACGGAATGCTGAAAGGAAAACGGATATTAATAGGTGTGTTTTTTATTGCAATGGGTTTGCGAATTGCACTGGCAATCGTTAATCGCAGCGCCAACGACAATCATATTGATGTTATCAATTTGATTGTCGACAAAAAAATAATTCCTGAGAAGAATCAATGTTGGTCCTGTTACCAGCCGAAGCTCTATTATTTAATTACGTCAGGTGTTATCAAAATGTTCCATTATGGTATGCAGTATAAAAGAATTATTGCTTCCCAGATGCTGAATGTTCTGTTTGCCTTTTTTATACTGCTGCTGATTTGGAAGTTCCTGGAAAAGCAATCGATTGGCCGGAATACCCGCTTGTTGATTTTTTCATTCTTTGCTTTGAATCCTTGCCTGGCCGCGATCAATATTCAAAATACCAACGATACACTGGGAATTCTTTGTGGTACTGCTGCATTGTTTTTTGCCGATAGTTTTTTCAGAAGATTTTCCAAAAGTGATTTCACCTGGATGACTATAAGTGTAATTGCCGGGTGCCTGACAAAAGCAACGGGGCTTATTTATTTTGCTGTGATCATGTGTTTTTTTGTATTGAAAATTATTGTACAAAATGAAAATCACAAAAGAAGTCTGTTGGCTAAGTATGGATTCATCTTCATCCTGTGTTTTTTCCTGGTTGTGCCTTTTGCCGGGGGATACTATGGAAATTACAAAAAATACAATAGTCTTACGCTGAGTACATGGGATAAAGATGCACCACCATTATTTTTTACTCCGACATATATATTTCGTCCGGGTGTAGAAGATATGTTTCATAGCTGGTTTACTTTCCGGTATTTCGATTTGATCAGGCAACCTTACGTTACAAATGGTCCTGATAACTATCCTATTCACCGTACATCTCTTTGGTCGCAACTTTATGGCCGGACCATGTTTCTGCACTTTGATCAATGGCCTAAGGAATGGCAGACCGATAGTCCTTATATAATTGTTGTTGGTAGAATCTTAATGATACTTGGAATCATTCCACTCTTTATATTTCTTCGCGGCGGATTTATCAGGCTTAAAAATTTTCTAATTGGAATCAGGAAGGGTTCGAGAAAATATCTTATTGCGGATGTTGATTACCTGCATCTCATGGCAGCGTCGGCATTTTTATTATCATCCGTTTATTATTCTTACAGCTTCAGGGATTTCAGTGCAATGAAGTCCATATACATTTTTCCCGGAATGATCAGTTTTCTCAAATTATTCTCAGATGGATATGGCGCTTTCAGAAACAGGAGAATAATTGCTGTGACGAATGCAATCTTAATTTTAATCTGCCTGTTATTTATTTATGATTTGGGATTTTTATTGACCCAGTATTTATTCGGTCATTATTTTGTTAAGTGATTAAATGTACAGGTAGTAATTTAGCTTTTGCCATTTTGGTTTCTAATGCGATACTATTTTAAGGAATAATGCTGGCATAATGCGCTTTATTTAAAATATCTTAATTTGGCCGTCATCGCACTTACAAAATGATCAAGAATAAGTTAGCCCCATTCCTGGCCTCAGTGCTTGCTTTTTTCTGGATACTTATTTTTTTTCAGGATGTTATCCAATATCCCAATGCCCATCTTTTCAATGAACAAGGTGATGGTATCAAAGCATTTTATGTTTATGCCGATCACATCAAGAATGATGAAAGTTACCACCAGCAGCGGAACATGAATTATCCGTATGGGCAGACGTATATTTTTACAGATGGACAACCTGCAGTTGCAAATGTTGTTAAATTTATTTCCGGGTTCATTCCGTTTTTTGAAACCCATAGCATAGCGATTTACAACTACCTGATCCTATTTTCATTTGCAGCATGTGCATTTTTCACCGGACTCATTCTTCAGCGCCTTAAACTTCCTGCATTGTTTGTAATCGTCGGAGGATTTTGTATCGCAGCCATGTCACCGCACATCTGGAGGATCAGCGGTCACCCGACAATGAGTTATGCATTGTTCTTTCCCTTGTCATGGTACCTGCTTCTGCTCGCTATTGATACACGTTTCAAAAAGCGTTGGGTGGTGATATGCATTCTCAACAATACGTTTTGGTTCTTCGTACACCCATACCTTGGAATGGTAATTACGTTTTTTTATTCGGCTTATTTTTTCTTTTTGCTCGTCTCGAAAAACAGGAATAGATATTTTTCTGCGGCTCCGTTGGTTTATATGTTGCTTATGGTCTGTTTACCTTTGTTTATCCTGAAGGTTTATACAGAGAGCGTTGACGTTCATTTATTCAGATCAGAATATCCCTGGGGCTTCTGGATTTTTTATACGACTCCCCGCTGGGTTTTTTTACCTGACGTTGGAGGATTCGCAGAACTTGTGAGCCCCTTATTTAGCATTGATCGTGATAATGAAGTGTTGGACTTGGAAAAGTTGTATTATGTCGGACTTGCTGTTGATGCAATCCTGCTCATGTTCTTATTCAGGATGGTGCGATATGCGCGGAAGACAAATTTTCTTCAGATTTTTAAATTTCTTCAGGACGATCATCTCAGAATTTCATTTGGCGCATCAATAATCTTATTGCTTTTCTCTATGTGCATACCATTCATGTGGGGATTGGAGTCATTGGTTGATCACGCCAGTTTTCTCAGGCAATTTCGCGCTTTGGGAAGATTTGCCTGGGCATTTTATTCTGTGAGTACCGTTGCCGCTGTTTATGGGTTTTATCTTCTGTTCAGATATTTAAGAATTAAAAAACTAAAGCTGCTTTCGTCGACTTTCTTTATTATTTTCTTTTCGATGTTTTTACTTGAAGCATGGCCTGTTATTCATGAGCGTGCACATTGGGCCGGAATTCCGAAAAATGTTTTCAATGAGCAGCTTTTAACTGATGAGTATAAAACACTCATCGAAAAAGTAAATAAGGAGAAGGATAAATACCAGTGCATTGTCACGCTTCCTTTTTTTCATGTGGGCTCGGAAAATTTCGGTGTAGAGTTTACGATTGAAAATATTAAAACGAGCTGCATAGTTTCATACTGGTGCAACATGCCGTTGATGGCAAGTTCTGCTGCCCGCTCACCGATTTTAGAAGCAAAAAACATCATGCAGTTTTTTTCACCGGGATTTATCAAGAAGGCAATCCAGGATGACCTGCCAAATAAAAAAGATTTTCTTCTACTATATGATAAAAGTTCCATCAATGATTACGAGAAATCATTAATTGAAAAATCAGAAAAGATATTCGACAACGGAAAATTTGAATTATGGTCATTGCCATATGACCAGGTCTTCAGTGACAATAGCGGCGAGATCTGGAACAAATACACTTCCACAAAGGATTCATTGTTGCACGAAGGAATTTTTGAAGTATCGAAAAGTGGCGCAGTCGTAGCATATAATTCTTTTGATTCCAGCCGGTCGGATATAGTGTACAAAGGCAGCGGTGCCCTCAAGTCGAAAAAAGGAAATTCAATAACACTGTTTGAGTCTGCTAATTCACTAAAACAAAATGTAGATTACACCTTAAGCTTCTGGTATTACAATAAAGGGGAATTGATCAACCAGGTGGTGTGTGCTGTTGAAGAATGCAAGCAAGATCTAACTGACTGCAAGTGGGTAATTGTTTGGGACCCGCGAACGAGCATGGTGATTGATGGGGACTGGACGCTTGTTGAGAAAACATTTCAAATCCCTGACAGCACAGAAAAAGTAAAGATCCTTCTGGCAGGAATCATTGCCCCACAACAGTACATTTACGTTGATGAGTTTTTATTGCGTGAATCTTCGGCCTCAGTATATTCAGTGAAGGACCCGGGAAAACAACCTTATCTGTTTTATAACAATTTCTGGGTTAAAGGAGATAATAAATAATTCAAAGGGAAAATGACCAGGGCAAAACTATTTCAATTGAAATTTTCCTAAAGAAAAATTAGACTTTCGATTACTGATTTTTTGCCCGCTCTTTCACCATCCACTCGGCGTCAGACCGAATCATTAAATCGAGTGAAACATTCTTCTCAATTGCTTTTTTACGGATCTGTTCAAGCCATTCCGGGTTATTTCGGATTTCCTCTTCCATTTCAAGCACAGGATTTTCAGTTATATTCCCGGTTAACATATTGCCGACATTTTCAAAAAACCCGAAGCCCAGATTTCCAAGGTTGGATTCAGTTTGCAAAATTAAAATAACCTGTTGACGTTCCACTTCAGTTAAAAATGTTTGAAGGTTCACGACTTCCGTTCGAGGCAGCGAATCCGCATGCACATCATGGTTGTAATACCAGAAATTACCGCGACTAAATATTTTTTTCGGGACTTCTGTATTCAGGATATTCCAATAATAACTGTCCCCGATCGCAAGCATATTTGGACGTTGCCGCGTTGGATTGTTTTCAATTCGCAATACCGGGTACGGCATCTTTTCATGAGGCATTTCGAACAAAACATTGCTCAGATCGCCAAGGTCGTAGTCGGTACTTTTCAATTCATAGCTAACCGGGATACTGTCGCAGTAAAGCTTGTTCAAATCGAGCCCGGCAGTTGCCTGAACATATTTCAATAATGAATCAACGACAATGTAAACACCATATTGACTCCAATGAATGCCTTGTTTAGGATAAAGCGGATAAGGTGTATTGGCCTTGAGATCGGAGAACCAGCCGTTGAAATCAATGAATGGAAGATTTTTCTCTATAAGTTTTTTTCGAAACACTTCGTAATTTGTCGTTGAGTTTTCCTTTTTCTCATACGATGCAGGAACATACTCTGGGAAGAAGTCTGCCTTGGAAGGTGCAAATGCAATAATCAGAAGTATTCCTTTTTGCTTCAGCTGAGCCGCAATGGTTGCTGCCCTGTTCACTTGTTTTTCTATTTCCACCTCACCAATAAAATCCATACCTGCATGTGCATCCAGGTATTGTTTCTGGAAGAGGTAACCCTTTTTCCCGACTATTATATCTCCTCCATGCGCTTCATTGAACAGTGAATAATCCATCTGGTTATAAGCCCTGATGAAAAAATTTCGAAACCCGACTTGTTCTTCATAAAATCGTTCGTATGTTTTTTGAAAATCACCTTCCAGCCATGTTGCTACTGAAAATGGTTGCTTTTGAGTCGGAACAAATTCTCCTGTCAGTGGTTTTAACTCCACGAAGTTGAAAAGGTTTTGCATTTCAGGAAGCAAGAGAACTGCAAAGAGAATTGAAAATAAAATAAACCTGAGGCTTTGTGTTTTCATGCTCAGAAGCGGAAATAGATAAATGGGTTAAAGCCTGAAGAAGTGATGGATCCAATACAAGCGACCAGCAAAGCAACTCCAAAGACTGTCATGAACACCTGCCAGCGGATTCGCGTTGAACTTTCATAGAAGACCAATTGTAACGATTCGACTTTTTTGAATGCAGCTAAGAAACATGCGATCAGGCTCAACATCAGAACGAAGCCCGCTTTTGAATTTAAAAGAAAGACGGATGTCTGGAACTCAAATGAGAACATAGTTTTAATGAATGACCATGCATGCGGCAATGTTTCGGTTCTAAAGAAAACCCAGCCAACCAATACAATAATATAGGTGATCAGCATAGATGGAACTTTTCCTATTCTTTCACTGAAACGGATAAAGAACAACCGGTCACAAATAAGGAACATTCCATGGTAAGCGCCCCATACAATGAAATTCCATGAAGCGCCATGCCAGAAACCGGAAATCAAAAACACAACCCAAAGGTTGAAATAAAGATGCGCTTTCGATTTTACTTTGTTGCCTCCAAGAGGAATGTAAAGATAATCACGCATCCATCGACTGAGCGACATGTGCCACCTTCTCCAGAACTCCGTTATATTTTGCGCGATGTAAGGGTTGTTGAAATTTTCCGGAAAATAAAATCCAATCATTCTCGCAATTCCAATCGCCATATCGGAATATCCGCTGAAGTCAAAATAAATCTGCAATGAGTATGCGATAATTCCGAACCAGGCAGTGAAAGTATTCAGTTCATGATGGGGCAATGCGAATATCCTGTCTGCTTCCGCTCCCAAAGTGTTTGCTATCAGTACTTTTTTTGAAAGGCCAATGATGAAACGGATCATCCCGGTAAGCCTGTTGTCATCTGTTTCCTGGCTTCTCCGGTCAATGATCTGGTTTGCAATTTCCTTGTAGCGGATAATCGGTCCTGCAATGAGTTGCGGAAACAAAAGAATATACACTGCATAATCAGTGATCCGTCGCATTGGCTTGTTTACCCCGCGGTATACATCGATAATATAGCTCAGCTCATGGAAAGTAAAAAATGAAATGCCAATGGGCAATGCGATTTTCGTCCAGCCAACATTTTTCATTCCCAAGCCCGAAAGAATAGTGTTGAAGTTTTCGACAAAAAAATTGGCATACTTGAAATAAAGCAGGATGCTTACGTTGAGTACAACAGAAATGATAAGCCATAACTTCCTATGCTTTTGATCTTCGGAATAATAAATTTTTTTGCTGAGTATGTAATCTATGACGATGGATACCAGGATTACCAAAATGAATTTTGGTGCACCCCACATATAAAAAAAAACGCTGAATGCGAGGATAGTCCCGTTTTTAAAACGGTCTGCAGCAAGGAAATAAACCCCGAGAAAAAGCGGTAGAAAAAGTAAGAGGAATAAACTGCTGCTAAAAACCATTCTTAACGGGTTGGTCGGCAAAGAAAAGATTTTTCATTTGCCAGTCTATATTTATTTAGGAATTACCGGTGAGTAAGAATTCGCTATTCATAATGAAGTGCGGGTTGCTTGCAATTCAAGCACGTACCGTTAGGCATTTTAACGATTACGGAGTTGATTTAATAAGCCTTGAAGTCCATGTCCCATTAGGAGTCTGAACGCTGACGATGTAAAATCCCGGTGACAAATCAGAAAGGTCATAAGAAATTTTCTGAATATTTTTTTCTTCGGCCGTGAAAACGATTTCACCGATGGCATTGTAAATAGAAACTTTGAAATCACTTACAGGGTTTCCGGATGCTATGGTGAATGACGAACTGAACGGATTGGGATAAATATTAAATCTGTGTGGTTTTTCATTTTCTGCAATTCCGTCAGGATTGTAAATCCCATACATGATTACCTTGCCTGAAAAGGTAGCCATATATACGCGTCCGTTCGCGATCGTAGGAGGAACAAACTTCGGATAATTCCGGATCGAATCAATATCGGCACTCATCTGTGAATTCCATAACTCATGTGTAATGTCAGATGCATCATATGCCCTGAGTATACAAGGCCGGTTAGGTACGCCGATGGTTGCCCAGTCGAGAGGTACATTGGCCCAGAGAATACCTGTACCTGGAAGACTTCCGTTTGAAGAAATGGATAAAATTCCGCCGGGGATAAAATCATTTGTGGCGGTACTGATCATAAGCGACGATGTGTCAAGCGTCCCGGTTGCCAGGTCAACTGTATAGCGCATCAGAGGTTTTTCAACAGATGGCCATATATATACATACTGGCCTGAATCGTTTCGCCAATATGCGGTTCCTCCGCTGCAAAGGGTTTCAACATTTATTTTCTGCCTTACATGATCCACTGTGTCGACTCCACCCATAGAATCTTTATCCACTACGTATAATATTCCCTCTTTGCCGACAGTCAATGCCATATCAGTTCCGGGAATCAGCATGACTGCGCAAGTTCCAAGATCGGCATCTACATCATTGAGAAAAATCCAATTGTGAGGCGTAAAAAAACTTGTCACCCGTAGCGTTGAATCTTCTCTTGTCAGTTTAATGATACTTTGACCGCGGTTCACAACGTCCGAGTCATTTCCACCATCACCTACCTGGCCATTTCCGGTGCATGCATACAAGTTGCCTTCCGCGTCAGTAGAAATTCCACCACCGCTCATCCAGATTCCCGAAGCCCAGCCATTGGGAGCAGTACTGTAAGTAACGGATTGCTGAAGGGACTGTCCATCATATCCAAGGATCCACCCATTATAGGGAGGGAAATCACAATAGCCGGCCCATGTAATATACACAATGCCTTCGCTGAGTAACAGTGCAGCCCGCTGGTTATGAAAGAATGCATCGAAGTGCATGACGCCATTGATATTGCCAATTCCTGTTCCGGGCATCGATGCCTCGATCTTCACAGGACTGTTCGGTTTTTCAGTTCCATCGCGAAGATCAAGTGCATGCAGCCATTGCTCGTATTCATTGGTGAGTGTAACGAGATTTTTTGATACACAATACAAAGTTTGTGTTGACGTATCGATCACCGGCGTGCTTACGATTCCGATGTTCCCCGAAAAATCCCGGAAATCTCCCCCGCATGCTCCCGCCATTGAATAATCCAAAGCGCGGGGTGGACGCGAACCGGAAGGGGTGAGGTTTACTGTCCAGTAAGGATTTACAACCATGCGCTCGTCTGCGTCATAAGCGTAAACGGAATTATTTACTGTGGCTATATAAAGCACATTATGCACGCCATGCAACGGGATATCAACGTTGCTGACAACAAGCGGTTGAGCATATACTTCATCATCCACAAGTCTTTCGCAAAGTTTTCCGAAATGTGCAGTATCCACATTTGTAATGTCAAGTCTGGTTTCGTTCAGGTTGGCGCCTGTCCTCATATTATCGTTGTGATGTGTAAGTACGCTAACCTGCGCATTGCACACGTTTAAACCTAATAAAGCAATTGCCAAAACATTGGTTTTCATCATTTTCCCTTTGATTTCGATGCAAACCTATACAATGTAAACAGTATATAAAATAAAATTTATGGGAAAGGAATAACTGATTTTTTCAGCGAACTTTTTAGAATAGAAATGTTTTAGGTTTTAAACAATTAACTAGATTTGATTATCCATTTCAAGCATTGTGAAATGATTTTTAATAATAACCTTTTAACTTTTTTACCATGCGCAACATCCTTCTTACTTTAATTCTTTGCTTAGGATACTTACTAAGCAGTAATGCACAATCCCAATTTATCGTAGCCGGGTCTTATAGTCCGGGAGATGTGTATACCGACCTGATTCCTGACTCGGTGCAAATTGCAATGGCTGTTCATTTGTCTCCTTATCCCACTTATTACTTCAATATAGACCTGGACTCCAATGGTATTGAAGATGTGGAAATAACTTCAGGTGGAAACGGTGGCTTGGGTGGTGGTAGTGGCGGAAGCGGAATAGACCCGCTTCAGCCGAATGTTGAACTTGTTGCGTATTATGATACATTCCAAATCTGTTGTCCTACTGACGTGATGAGGCTTGTTGCCGATAGTATTTGTTTAAATGATACTATATCAGAACAGCTGACTTTTGTTAACGATTTTGCTTATTTCTGGTCTTATGGTTATGGCGGAGCATCAACACCTTATATTCCGGTTTGGCGCAACATTGGCGTACACTTTATTGGTTTCAGGATTTTTTATTCTCAAGATACCCTATACGGTTGGATTCGGGTGAATACGATTAGTCCCAATCCCAGCGAATTTTACTTGCATATAATGGACTTCGCCTGTAACCGAAATCCATCAACTGGAATAATACAGCCCGGTACTAAATCAGATGTTATTATCTATCCAAATCCTTGCGTGAATGAATTGCAATTGAATAGCTCTTCATCTTTTCCGGTTCAGCTGATTGTTTACAGCGTGGATGGAAAAAAAGTCATGGATAAAACTTTCATCGATAAAACCACTTTCGCTGCTGATTTTCTTCCTGCAGGGATTTATTACTATGAGATGACGGATAATAAAAACGAAGTCAGGCGCGGTAAGTTGATAAAACAAAACGCAAAAAAGTGAACCTTTCGTATTTTAATTACTGACTTTTACCTTTTACCTTTTGACTTTTAACTTTTGACTTGTCTTCTTTATTCAATCGTCACCTCAAGGATCTCCCCCACAATATCATTTTTTGGAAAAGGAATGAATTGCTGTTGGTAAGGTGAGCCTGGCCACCAATTTGTATTGTGCCATTCCTGGGTGATGATGAGCAGCATCTGGTTATTGGGAATAGATGTCACGTCCTCATTCATATACCCAACTACACGCATCAAATCTGGTGACGGACCCAAACGCCAGATGATTTCAGTCGGACGCCATTCGATTTCAAAATAATAAAAAGGGGAACCAAATAAAGTATCGTCCATTTCCAAAGTGCGAGATGACAATGCCCTGTACCAGTGATCCCACCTGTGTGTCTCAAATGTTTTTCCATTGTAGGAAATTTGATTGCACCCCACGCCAAAATTTTTCGGCTCCCAGCATGCCATGTCCCAGTTTGTGCAGGACACTGAAAGCTTGTCGTCAAAATTATCCAGGTCGTCGGGAAATTGAACATTCCAGTCAGCGAGATTATTTTTGTTTGGTCGAGGGTTTTTAAAGACCGGGGGATAGTACTGATCGGGACAATACGGCGGCGTTTTTAAAATCTCAAAATCAATTTCTGAATAAGCAACAGACGGGACACGTTTATCATCATGCCCTCCCCAATACGTTGCCATATAACCTTCCTTGTTGCAATTTCTCCGCTGGTTCCATTCTTCCGATTCATCGCCTGATTGACCGATCATCCAGATGGCATTGGTGATTCCATTCCAAACATTGTCCTTGTTCAGCAATTCTGTGAGTTTGCATTTTACGCGCCACTTACCATAGGTGAAGCCATGCCGCGAAATAATTCCAACACTTTCCTTTTTCCACTCACCGAATTTGTTTCCGGGATTTTTAATCGTGATCTTTTTGTTCACCGGATCCGAATACACAGTTTCACATGGCTTAAGTGTTGCAAGCGGCGTGATGGATACAAGTTCTTCCCGTTTAAAAAAACTTTCATTCCACCGGTATTCTGTTTTAGAATAGGGTTCATTCAAAACATCTTTCACTACCGGAATATTTTCCAGCCGCATCGTCTCGTTGATATTGTGCACAAACTGGGTAAATGCAGCAGATGAGTAAACGGTAGAATCTTGTCCGCAGTTGTCATGAAAATCTTTCGCACTTTCCTCAGCAGAAAAATTTAGAGGGTCTATATAAATCCCGGCTCCGGGATCCGGCCTTGCAGTTGCCTTGAGACTGGTTCCTGAAATCAAGGCGGCAACGTCCTCCATTTTTTTACCTTCTCCGGATAAAAAATAATAATAAGGGTTTGAAAATGTGTTCCCATTTTTCAGATTTATGTTTTTGACATACTCAGGAATTTTTCCCGGCGTCAGATTTTCACCTGAAGCGACTACAAGTAAAAAGCTGTATTTGCCTACACGGGGGTTTCGTTTCCACCGGTCGTTTTTCCCCTGGCTGAAATATTTTGATTCGTTGCGCGGATTTCCCACAATCCTGATGGAGTCTGTAATTGCATGAAAAGATCCATCTGCAGGAACCAAAGCAGATTGGCGGAATGTGATGCCGGTATCCTCCCAGCTGCCATAAAAATTTTCCGATGCAAACGGGTTTTCCTTAGAAGATGAAGAATCACTTTCATTGAACTTGTAGCTTTCGTTCTGGTAAAATATTTTATAATAGAAATTTGCAGGAGATGCTCCATTATTTTTGACGGAAAATGAGCAGACAAAAACTCCTTCCTTGGTTTGCTTAAAAGATGGAATGATAAAACCATTATAGATCGCGCCTGAATAGTCCATGTCAAGCGAAACCAATCCCTTGTCGTTTGGAAAATTCGTGATGGCATTAAAATCTTTAACAGTAAAAGACTTTGCTGTAATTTCTTTAGAACGATTTTCTTCCTTACTGCTTCGTGAGCAGGAAATTATTAAGAGTAAGAGAAATAAAAAAGGTTGATACAGTTTCATATTAATCACCTTGCAGGTTGGTAATGATAAAATCCAAATCCTCCAGGCATTTCTTTTATTTCTTCAAACTCATAACAGTGTTTTCCGTCGAAGTTTGGATCCTTACAGTTTTGCATCAAGACAAGAAGATAATCTGTTCTGTCTTCAAAAAATTTTCCTTGGATAATTTTTGTGTATTCGTAATAACGGGGGTTCCTTGCCGGATCTTTTTGTATAAAATCGATTTGGGAATCAATCACAAGACCGTTATCAGTTAGGGAAATTTTTTTCAAGTCGAAGCGCCATTCAGGATTGAAGTAAAATAAGGAAGTTGCGCCGACTTTTTCAAATGCTCCGGCAAAAAAAGAAGCCTGCCGGTGATAATAGTCGAGAAAGTTCTTGTCTTTAAATTCTTTTACGGATGCTTGGGCGCCATTGCTGAAATCTACCAGGCAATAGTCAAGCTTGTTGTCTCGTTCGCTGAACAACAGCAGTTTTTTATGAACGCTTCCGGTTTCAATAGCATGGATGGAAAGAATTTTTCCCCGTGAAATATTCCCTTCACTCCGCAGCTCAAAATTCCCATTTTTCATGCTGAAAATTTTCCAGTTACCGTCAGGAGCAATAAACAGCAGTTCATCTTTTTTATCATTCATAAATTCTCCGGCCGTAATTAAGCTTGCACTGTCGGCGGCTGGCATTGGGACATTCACCATTTCCTGCTGAAGAGCTGACCCAGGGACATATTTGAAACGCAGACATTGTATATTCTTTTCTCCGGAAGAGTCGATGAAGAGGATGTCTTCATTCTCTAAGGAATTAAAAAACCCCTTTAGGATAACTTTATTGTCGGTATTGAAAGCAGCATCATTCGAACAGATTGTAACAATATTTTTTTCACCTTTAGACCAGGAATATAAGGTCCATTTTCTGGCACCGGCTATAAAAATATTTTCAGCAGTTCTGGGGGTTGATGAGAAGAAGCCGGCCAGGAATACATTCCCGGGGTTCATTACTCCTTCTTTATTTTTTCTCTCAGAATTAATGTAAGTAGCGGAAGGGATGAAAAAATCTGCTTTAGAAAAATAGGAAGTCTTAAACGGCGGTTTGTTCATCCCCGGATTCGAAATCTGGTCTCCAATCATGCTCATCTTTATGCCCGGCATAAGCCCGGCAGGTTTTGGAATATCTCCGTACACAATTTCAAAATCATCGGCATAAACAGTTCCGCCTTTCTTGTTCCATACATAAATCTTTACAATGTCATCCGGAGAAGTTTTTGTTTGCCTGAGGTCGGCCCTGAAATTAATCTTCTGCCATACATTTTTTTTCAATGGGAATCTATCCGTTGCCTTCCCATTCCAGGCAATGGAAGTTCCATCAGGCTTTTCTATGGAAACGACAAGGGTGACTACCGGGTTTTCTTCTTTAGGATATATCCATACGCTGGTGGAAACGAATTTTACTGTGTCGGTTGAAACTTCTGAAAAGTGTTTTATGATTGATTCACTGTATGTATCTGAACCTGATAATTTCAATGAATGTTTTCCAGAGTGGGCCACATCAGTGCTCAACTTCTCCGGTAGTGGATCACCATTTACAGGTTCAAAATCATAAAGGAAGTTTTGCTGTGGTCCGAAGCTGTAATCTTGTTGCTTTTCGATCTCAGATAATAATTCAATCCTGATATCATCGAGGAAGAAAATTTCCTTGCCGGCATTCCACGGGTAGATTTTCAATACTGCATCATTTCCCCAGAGTGCCCCATTCACTGGCATTGAGATTTCGGCGTTCAGCCATTTTTTGGGATCAATGCGTATCTCTTCCTGGAAATATTCATATACCTTATCATGTGCACCGGTAACGGCGCAAACAAAACTCGCTTTCTTCAAATGTTGTTCGCTGAATACCTGGAAATTGATTTTTAATTCCCTGATCTTTTCATGTTGAGGTATCTCCGTTACCTTAATAGTAAAGGTGAGCCCGTATTCATGTTGATCGTCAAGTTTGTTGCTTAAGGCACCGGAGAAAAATTTCTCACTGTCCTGGGTACCCAGCCAGTTTCCCGTAATGGCCGATTCCAAATCATTAAAATAAGAAGCTACCACAGCCACCGTTTTGTATGGCTTCATTTCAACTGTGGGTTTTATTTCCTGCTCCGGTAATTTTTCTTTGCTTCTTTTTTTCAGCACATAGAAAATTCCTGCTGCAACAATTGCTAAAACGAGGATTGCAATAACCGGTTTTTTATTCACAGGAAATCCCAGGATAAGTCTTATTTAAAGCGAAAGTAGAAATTCTTTTCAGGAGCGTTATTTAAAAGCTCAACCTGCAAATTCATTACACCAGGCGTCAACCAGTTCCAGTTCTTCACTACCAACCCATTGATTATCTGCCATTAGCTTGTAACATCGCAAGAGATTTTCGCAAAGGTTATCAATGCCGGTTTTCAAATCAAGATCCTCTAAGGATTTGCACATCCTGGTATTGTTCAGGTATCCAGGAACTTCATCAGCAAAGTCCCTGAGAAGGCTGTGCTCATTTCTTTCCTGCCATACATCAGCAGAATGAAATAAGATATTCCAGTTGCATGTCCAGGCAATCCGTTGCGCAATGAAACTTCTCCAGATATCCGTCATGCGGAAACTGCAATAGGAGGGAAGATACATCAGCGGGAATGCTTCTTTTTTCCAGGTTGTGTTTTGTGAATTGAAGGGACACCAGCTGCCTTTGCCGAGTACGACCGGTTCCTTCTTTTCGAAGTTAAAAGGTAAAGGCAAGGTCATCCGGTAAACAGCATCCACATCGGGGTTTTCGTCAGCGAGTCCCTGGATGATATTTATTCCGGTGATATTTTTTAATTCCGGTTCTCCTATGCCTGCATTTTTATTCTGCAATTCTTCCAGCGGAAATCCACGCGGCCAGATATGCTCCTTTGAAAAAAAACGGTAGGCATTCACCCACCCCTGTTTCTCAACTACACGGGCTTGGGTGACGTCGAGCTTTTTATTCCAGAATTCCGGGCGTGGCAGGTTGTCATCGTCGGTTTCAATAATCACCGATTTATTTTTGGATAAAAGGTATCCAAGATTTTTCCGGCCATAATGTTTTTCGGGAAGCAGCTTTGCAAGTTTGAATGGAAGCATCCGTTGTTCCTCAATGCTTATAAACCGGCAGCCATCCAGGGTAAAATCCTTAGGTGATTTTGAATCCCCCACTACGATGAATTCAATTCCTGATTTTTTACAACCTTCTGCAAATGATTTCATTGCAGCATTGGGAGCTGAAATGGAGGTTATGACTAGTGCCGTATTTTGCGACATGACTTAAAAGTGTCTGCAAAGAAAATATTAAATGAACAGGAAGGGAAAAATAATTGGCAAAGTAAGCCGATAACTTTCTACATCGGATCTCTTTTCTTTTGATTAGTAATACATACATTAGCCGCCACTTAAATAATGGGTCCAGGATCACTGATATTGCTGATTATTTGCGGAGTTATTTTCTCCGGCGGAACAATTTTAATTTCGAAAATTTTCGTTCCGCGAACCTACAATCCACAAAAACAGGAAGCATATGAATGCGGAGTCCCCACCCAGGGAAGTTCCTGGGTTCAATACAATGTTGGATACTATCTGTTTGCATTGATTTTCCTCGTGTTTGACGTGGAAATCGTATTCCTCTATCCGTGGGCTGCCGTTCTGCGCGAAGTGGGAATGATAGCTTTTATTGAGATACTTTTTTTCATAATCATTTTGTTTCTTGGATTGTTATATGCCTGGAAGAAAGGTGCATTGAAATGGCAATAAGCCCCCTGGCCCCCAAAGGGGGAATAAAAACCAAAAATGATGAGTGATGAAATAAAAAATATCGAATCCGGAATCACCACAAAAACACCTGAGGGTTTTCCTGGCATCGTTCACGAAACACCCGGTGGAGGAATTATTACAAGCAAGCTTGATGACCTCATCGATTGGGCCCGCAGTAATTCTTTATGGCCTTTGGTTTTCGGAACAAGCTGCTGCGCAATAGAAATGATGTCGACAGCTTCTGCAAAGTACGATTGGAGCCGTTTTGGTTTTGAGGTCGCCCGTGCAACCCCGCGGCAAGCCGACGTAATCGTATGCGCAGGAACCATTGTTTACAAAATGGCGCCCGTTCTGAAACGCCTTTATGACCAGATGGCAGATCCTAAATACGTCATCGCCATGGGTGCATGTACAATTTCCGGCGGACCATTTTTTTACAATACCTATTCGGTGGTGAAAGGCATCGATCATATTGTTCCTGTGGATGTTTATGTTCCCGGTTGCCCACCGCGGCCGGAAGCACTCATTCATGCTTTGCTGGAGTTGCAAAATAAAATCAAGACGGAAACACCAATGTCAGGAAGAAAGAAAAGTGCATGAGCAAATTCACAATGCACGATTCACAATGCACAATGGAACAGCCCCAAATTGAAATTGGAAGATGATTAATGAAGAGCTAAAGCAATTTATTTCACAGCAGATACCCGAAGCGGTTTTTGAAGAGACCCAGTTTCTGAATGCTGTTATAGATTCTTCAAAGGCGCATGCATTTCTCAAAACCTTGCGGGAAAATCCTGACACGCAATTCGATTACCTGTTCTGTGAGAGCGGCGTGGACTGGAAAGATTTTTTTTATGTCGTCTATCACCTCTCTTCAAATAGTCATAAGCATATACTTGTCGTGAAGGCAAAAATTTCAGACCGCGTCGACCCTAAAATTGCATCTGTTGCTGACATCTGGAAAACGGCTGAAATGCATGAGCTTGAAATCTTCGATCTTTTTGGAATTAAATTCACAAACCATCCAAACCTTCGCAGGCTATTCCTCGACGATACGTGGGGATTTCCGCTGAGGAAAGATTATACGGATGAAACAAATATGGTGTCACTGTAATGGAAATAGAACAGCAAGCCATCACTGAAACCGGCGACTTCGTCATTAACATGGGTCCGCAGCACCCGAGTACACATGGCGTACTGCATTTGAAAGTGACATTGAACGGGGAAACAATCAAAAACGTTGAGCCGCATCTCGGTTACATCCATCGCTCTATTGAAAAGATGAGCGAAGCGGCTTCCTATCGCAACTTCATTTACCTCACCAGCCGCATGGATTACCTGAGCGCTCACATGAACAACCAGGCATGTTCCATGGCAGTAGAAAAAGGACTGCAGTTGGAAATTCCTCAACGTGCTAAGGTGATCAGGATGCTTATGTCGGAACTGACACGACTGGCTTCTCACCAGCTATGGTGGGGTGCACTGGGTCTTGACCTGGGAGCAATCACGCCTTACTTTCTTGGCTTCCGCGACAGGGAAGAAATCCTTGACATCTTCGAAGAGACATGTGGTGCAAGACTGACGATGAATTACAATGTTCCCGGCGGACTCATGTATGACATCCACCCGAATTTTGTCGGACGTGTAAAAACTTTTCTAAAAAATTTCAAAGAACATCTTCCGGAATACAACCAGCTCCTCACTGGCAATATCATATTTGAAGAACGTACAAAAGGAGTAGGAATCCTGACGCCTGAAGATGCATTGTCGTTCGGATGTACGGGAGCTGTTGCGCGTGCATCAGGTATCAGCTGCGATGTACGCAAGTGGTATCCTTATGATGGTTATGAAACGGTGCAGTTTGAAGAACCCATTGAAACCGGATGCGATTGTTATTCGCGCTATTCAGTGCGCATCAAGGAAATGGAACAAAGTGTAAAGATCATTGAACAATTGATTGATAATATTCCTGAGGGAGAATTCCAGGCGAAGACAAAGGTTGTATTGAAAGTTCCGAAGGGAGAATATTATGTCAGGGTTGAAACGGCAAGGGGAGACCTGGGAGTTTACCTCGTGAGTGATGGAACAGCAAGTCCGTATCGTATTAAGTACCGTTCTCCCGGGTTCTCAAATCTTTCTGCATTGAATACTATGGCCAAAGGAAATAAGATTGGAGACCTCGTTGCGATTATGGCAACATTGGACCTTGTTATTCCTGACATTGACCGTTAGAATGAAACGGAGAATCGGAAATAGGGCGAAACGGGGAAATGGGGGGTGAAGAAGAAATTTATTTTAAAAGTATTTGATGTAAAGTGAACAAGGATCAACTGTGATCTGGGAACTGTGAACTGTAAACTGGTATATGTTTAGCTTTTCTGATATAACAGCATCTGTAAACACATGGCTTTCATCGCACATGGGCGCGACGGCTGTGATGTTAACTGAGATGACAATTGTAGGAATCCTCGCAATCAGTTTGTTTGCATTCCTGGGATTGCTGCTCGTATATATGGAGAGAAAAGTTGCTGCATTCATGCAGCTTAGGTTGGGTCCGAATCGTGTTGGATATAAAGGAACATTACAGACGCTTGCCGATACCATCAAGCTGCTTTTCAAAGAAGGTTTTGCCCCAACGGCATCAGATAAATTCCTTTTCAATTTTGCACCCATCCTTGTGATCGTGGTTGCGATGCTATTGCTGGCACCGATCCCATTTGCAAAAGGGCTACAGATCTATGATGTAAACATAGGTGTGTTTTATATATCGGCGGTATCATCTATAGGTGTAATAGGAATCTTAATGGCCGGATGGAGCAGCAACAATAAATATTCTTTGCTGGGTGCGATGCGGAGCGGAGCGCAGATCGTAAGTTATGAATTGTCGGCCGGACTTTCACTTGTCGCTATCGTTGCACTTTCAGGAAGCATGAGCTTTTCACAGATCGTACAAAGCCAGGCTGATGGCTGGTGGATTTTCAAAGGGCATATACCTGCTGTCATCGCATTCGTGATCTTTATTATTGCCGGAACAGCTGAGCTGAACCGTGCGCCGTTTGAT
>Ga0190274_10000528_pt1 | contig 22752 bp, 17 predicted proteins | sample Popmic531T_FD_133002 | JGI IMG/M metagenome (GOLD analysis project Ga0190274, IMG submission 133002) | Populus adjacent soil microbial communities from riparian zone of Yellowstone River, Montana, USA - 531 T | ecosystem: Environmental > Terrestrial > Soil > Riparian zone | place: USA: Montana... | reverse complement strand
GCAGCTGTTCGCCGACGCTAAGCAGGTAGTGGTGCCGCCGGTACGCCAGTTTCTTACGGTGGACGTAAAGGCCGATCGCGAACAGTATCAGCCGCGCGAGGAAGGCACGCTTTCAATCACCACGAAAGACATCGACGGCAAACCGGTTTCAGCCGAAGTCGGATTGGGATTGTTTGACGAATCAGTCAAATACATTCAGCAGGATTACGCCGGCGATCCGCGCCAGTTTTATTACGGAGTTAAGCGCAGCCAACTGGTCCAGACGCAGAGCAGCTTCAATCAGAAGGTCTACTTGAAACTTGCAGAAGGTTTGAACAAGGAGTTGGTTGACGAAAAGGCCCTGGCGGCCCAGCGTTTGAGGACCGAGAACGAAGACGACACGCCTTTCTCGCGATTGCAGCTGTTAGCTGATTTGTCGAGAGGACCCAAAGGCGAATCTGGCCAATCCTTTGGCGGGGCCAGAGGCGACTTTGCCATCGCTGGTGCTGACAGGGAGGGCCGTAAATACAAGTCGGTGTCAATGGATGAAGTGAGTGCGATATCGGAAGAGCGAGTGAAAAGTCCTACGCTCAGATCGCCGAACGCTGAGGCTCCGCCGCCGCCACCCGGGCAAGAGCCGGCGGTGCAGGTGCGCAACGATTTTCGTTCGACAATTCTTTGGCTGCCGGACGTAAAGACAGATGCCGACGGCACGGCGACTGTAAAGGTGAAATATCCTGACTCGCTGACTACCTGGTTGGCAACGGCACGAGTCGCTACCACCGGAAATCAATTCGGTATCGGCAACGCGACAACGCGCACCAAGCAACCGCTAATCGTGCGACTCCAGGCACCGCGCTTTTTTGTTGTCGGTGATAGCGTGACTGTCTCCGCTGTTATCAACAACAACACCGACCAATCGATGCGCGTAGGATCTTCACTGACTGCCGAGGGCCTGACTGTGTCCGGCATGGTTATCGATGGCCAGCCGGTGAAAGGCGAGCAGGTGCCGGTTGAAGTGAAGGCCGGCGCTGAGGCCAGGGTCGACTGGTATGTCGTCGTGACGAACGCAGGCAAAGCCAGGTTGAAAGTCGTGGCGCTTGCTAAGGATGGAAGTAGTAATTACACCGACGCGATGGAAAAGACCTATGCGGTCTATGAACACGGTGTCGAGAAGTTTGTTTCACGTTCCGGCAAGATGCGCTCCAATAGCGTCGCGATCAAACTCGACATCCCTAAAGAGCGGCGAACAGAGACTACTACCCTCTCGGTTCAGGTTGCGCCCAGCATGGCCACGACGATGCTCGATGCGCTGCCATATCTGATCGATTATCCCTACGGCTGCACCGAACAAACCATGAGCCGTTTTCTGCCTGCTGCAATTACTGCGAAGACGTTGCGCGATCTGGGGCTTAAACCCGAGGTCGCAATGCGCAAGATCTTTGGCGGCATTGAACCATCAACCGCAGCCGCTACTCACCCACGAGGTGAACGCGATCTCAGGGAACTTGATGCAATCACCAAAGCCAGCCTGGAACGGCTCTACGACTTCCAGCATGCCGACGGAGGTTGGGGCTGGTGGAAAGAAGGCGAGAGCGATCATTTCATGACGGCCTACGTGCTTTGGGGAATGGGCCTCGCCCGACAGGCCGGAATTGAAGTGAAACAGGATGTCGTCACCCGCGCGGCCATCTATCTCGACAAGGAAATCGTCGAAGAGGAAAACAATTACGACATTCAGGCCTGGATGCTCCACGCTGGGAGCGCAGGCATCCTGCCTGCCTCCGGAGGTACAGGTACTGCAAGTCAATTCCAAACCACCGCCTTCAACAACCTCTTTACCAACCGCGATAAGCTCAACGCCTACACGCGCGCGCTGCTGGCGTTGTCCGCGCACAACTTCGGTTACGCAGATAAGGCGAAAACGCTGATCGAGAACCTGGAAAACGGCGTCAAGATCGATTCGAAGCCCGACACTTCAATCGTCCAAAGCGGCGGGCAGTCTTCTGATCCATCAGTGATCGGCACGGCGCATTGGGGTGAAGACGGCCTTTACTGGCGCTGGTCTGACGGTGGCGTCGAAGCCACTTCGTTTGCTTTACGCGCGCTGCTGGCAATCGATCCGCAAAACAAACTGATCGAGCCGGTAACGAACTGGCTCATCAAGAACCGGCGCGGTACGCAATGGAGTAACACGCGTGACACGGCCATCGTGGTGCTTACGCTCAACGACTACTTGCGCACCAGTAAAGAGCTACAACCAAACCTCAGCTACGAGTTGGTCGTCAATTCAACTTCGATTGCTACCAAACAGCTTACGGCTGCCGATGCGCTGGGCGCGCCCAGTAAGTTTGAGATTCCGCGTGAAGTCATTCGCGATGGCGTGAATGAGGTTGTCATTCGCCGCACCAGTGGTGATACGGGTAACAATGCCCCGTTATACTTTTCGGCCCAGGCCCAGTTCTTTAGTCTTGAGGAACCGATTACACCTGCCGGCAATGAGATATTTGTGCGCCGGCAGTATTTCAAACTGGTCAATCACCCGACGCTGCTCAAGGGTTTTGTCTCAGAACGTGTGCCGCTAAATGACGGCGACACGGTCAAGAGCGGCGAGCGCGTCGAAACGGTGATCACGATCGAGGCCAAGAACAACTACGAATACCTGCTATTTGAAGATTTGAAACCGGCGGGCCTCGAAGCCGTTCAGCTTCGCAGCGGCGAGAACCTCTTTGTCAAGGAACTTAAGTCTGGCGCCCTTGGGAGCGCAGGCATCCTGCCTGCCGGCAACGCAACCACGAACACAGCAACCCCGAACACCGGCAACGTAGCCGCCAGCAAGTCAACGCTCATGAACTACACCTCGGCGCACGACTTCACCGGCCGCACACGCTGGGTTTATCAAGAGCTGCGCGACCGCAAAGTCGCAATGTTCATCGATCATCTACCCGAAGGCGTCTGGCAGTTGAGTTATGAAATGCGTGCTGAGACTCCGGGGGCTTTCCACGCGCTTCCAGTGCTCGGCCACGCGATGTACGTCCCGGAAATTCGGACGAATGGTGCAGAGGTAAGAATCAAAGTGGTGGACTGATGGGGAGGCAGAAGGCAGAAGGCAGAAGGCAGAAAAGAATATACGACCTATATGTCCTATAGGGCCTATTCCGGATCTGCCTTCTGCTTTCTGCCTTCTGCCTTCTGCCTTCTGCCTTCTGCCTTCTGCCTTCCGCCTTCTGCTATTCTTTCCACCATGTCCACTGTGCAGCAGGATTTCGATCGGATTGCCTTAGTCTCCGAGGACGGCGGAGCTCATAACGACCACTATCACAGCTTCCTGCTCCGCCATCTCCCATCAAACTGTCATAACGCGCTGGAGGTTGGCTGCGGTACCGGTGGGTTAGCCCGTCGCCTGGCCGAACGTTTCAAACATGTGCTGGCGCTCGATCTGTCACCGGAAATGATTCGCCTCGCCCGCGAACGTTCGTCGCAATTCTCGAATATCGAGTTTCAGCTCGCTGACGTTCTCGAGTTGCCTCTTCCGGCCGAGAGCTTTGACTGTATTGCCAGCATCGCGACCCTGCACCACCTGCCGCTCCGCGAAGTCTTGTGGAAAATGAAGTCAGCCTTGAAGCCTGGCGGCGTGCTGTTGATCCTCGATCTATTCGAGCAGGCAGGTTTGTTTGATTCGTTCTCCAACCTGTTGGCCATTCCGGTGAGCGTCAGCTTGAGGTTGATACATCATGGTCGACTGCTGCCTCGTCGCGAAGTTCGCGACGCCTGGGCCGCACATGAGGTTCACGATCTTTACCCGACGATGCGCGAGGTCCATGCGCTGTGCGATGAGATTCTGCCCGGCGCAAAGATCAGGAAGCATCTCCTTTGGCGTTATTCAATCGTATGGGAAAAGCCAGCGTTAGAACCGTGACCCTCTGTGCCGTCTCTGTGTACCTCTGTTTCTTCCTTGGTGGGGTTAGGCCGGTAAAGAGTTATGTGCTCTGCTTGAACGCGGCTTTGCCGCCTACCGTGCGGTAAGGCTCCGCCTTACCGAAACCGTTAGTTCTGTCTGAGGCTCTGCCTCCAATTAGCGATCCTTGCATGGCGTCCACGCGGAGGCACAGCCTCATGGAGAAAGCGCCTTCCGGTAAGCCATAGGCTTACCGCACGGATGGCGGCAAAGCCGCAAAGCGATAATCGGGTTGAGCAGGGCCTGCCCATTGATATACTCGAAACCATGCTCCGCACCGCTTTGCTCCTAATCTCAATTCTGTTCGCGCATAGTTCGGCATGGTCGCAAGCGACGCCGAGTCCGTCACCACAAACAGCTCCACCAAGTGTCGATCAGACGCCTCCGCATCCGCGAGTCGCGCAAACCGAGATCGCCGGGCGGCGCGTGGATTTGAAATCGCTTCCCGGGGCCACGCTCTTTACCACTGTGAACGTCAACCCAAACAAGCCGGTGCCTTTGCTCATTCATTTCCACGGCGCGCCGTGGTTGATCGAAACTCATATCGCACGCTCACTACCGAAGGCTGCTTTGATCACGGTGCAACTCGGTTCCGGTTCAAGTGTCTACCGGCAGCCCTTTGAAAAGCCGGAACTGTTTCGCCAATTGCTTGACGAAGCGCGACAGGCTTTGTCGCTCAAGCGCTGGTCGTCGATCACCTTGACCGGCTTCTCAGCCGGCTATGGCGGTATTCGCCAGATACTTCGCCGCCCGGAATACCTCGCCATCGTCAACAACGTGTTGCTGCTTGACGGCATGCATGCCAGTTATTTGCCGGAAGGAAAGCCTTTGGCTGACGGAGGCCAAGTCCTGGAGTCAGACGTCGCAGCGTTTGTCAGCTTCGCTCGCGAAGCAATAGCCGGCAGAAAGAATTTTGTTGTAACCCATTCCGAGATCTTTCCCGGGGCCTACGCCAGCAACACCGAAACCGCCGACTACCTGCTGGCCCAACTCGGTCTTAAACGTCGACTACAATCACTGCCGGGCCCAATGGGTATGCAACAACTCTCATCACTGGATAAGCGCGGCCTTCACCTGCGTGGCTACGCCGGGAACACTGCCCGCGACCACGTTGACTTCCTGCACGCCATGCCCGCATGGTTCCAACTGATGAAGATAAGGTAGCAGTAACCGGACGCCTTCCTTGGGACCGCGGGCGCCCTCGCCCGCAACCGTTGGGAAGCACGCCCGGTTTTCGAATACGGACCTCTTGGGTCAGGTTGCGGGGCGAGGGCAGTAACCGGACGCCTTCCTTGGGACCGCGGGCGCCCTCGCCCGCAACCGTTGGGAAGCACGCCCGGTTTTCGAATACAGACCTCTTGGGTCAGGTTGCGGGCGAGGGCAGTAACCGGACGCCTTCCTTGGGACCGCGGGCGCCCTCGCCCGCAACCGTTGGGAAGCACGCCCGGTTTTCGAATACGGACCTCTTGGGTCAGGTTACGGGCGAGGGCAGTAACCGGACGCCTTCCTTGGGACCGCGGGCGCCCTCGCCCGCAACCGTTGGGAAGCACGCCCGGTTTTCGAATACGGACCTCTTGGGTCAGGTTGCGGGCGAGGGCGCCCGCGGTCCCAAAGAAGGCCTCGCTATTCGTCGGCGTTGAGAACACCGTCGAGGTCGCGGTCAATCCCCATGCGCGTGCCTGATCCCGGCGGCACCGCGCTGAACGTCAACTCCTGGCCAGACACCAGCGCCAATGATTTGAGCGCCGTTGCCGACAAGGGTGACTGGTTGGCGAGGTCAGGTTTGAAACTACCCCCCAGGTAGACGTAACTCCGCTGTTGGCCTAACACACGTCCATGCACCACCAGGTCACATTCACCATTCATGGCCCGGCCAATCAGCAGATCAACTCGCGGCCCACTGACTGCGGTGTTATCCGATCGTAAGGTCACTTGCTGTCCCACGATCGGGGCCATGTTTGAGTCGTAGGCCATCAGGAACGACTCTATCTGGCGTCGCTCCATGATTCCCTGCTCGTTGCGCCCGAACCCATCAGGGTTGGGGAAAATGACATCGTCAAACACAAATCCCAGCGCGCTGAGAAACTGGAAGGGCGATGGGATGGCGCCGCTGTGAATAAACCCGAAGCCACGAATCTGATCACCCATGTGATTGTCAGGATGGTCGGGATTGAGAAACACTTCGCGCGGGAACCCAAACATTCCAACCTTCTGATACAAGTTGCGCAGCTGCGGTATCTTCAGCGTCTGCGGCAACTCCCCGCCAACCAGACTGCCATCCGAACCGAAGAAACCAGGTCGGGTAACACCGAATTCCGCATTGCCTTGCGGATCCAGCACGTGACAGAAATTGCACTTCAGACCGATGGTGGCGGGCTTGTTGAAGTAGATGTCACGACCTGCCTGCTGATCACTGGTTAGCGAGTTATCAAGCGCCCGAATCGGATTCGGCGGATAGGTGATCTGCAGCGCAAAGTCGGTGAAAGCTTGCATATCGGCCGGCGCGATCTGATTCGATCGACCGAGCAAGCCAACGAAGGCTTCGTTGAACTGACGAAAAGCCTCCTGTTCGTCAAATGAACCGCTATCAGGTTGCGCACTCAGTTGGTTGAAACCACCGCTGCGATCGCCACGCCAGTGCATCGGACCGTGATTAGCCATGCCGCGCAGACTTTGCGTGACCATGGGTCCTTTCATCGGGTGTAGATCGACGGTAGTTGGATCAAAGATGAAGCGAAACGGACCGGGGCTGTTCTGCACGTTCCCGTCCGGATCGCCCAGGTCCCAGGCGAGGTGGTCCGTGTCACCCGACACGTGACAAGTGGCGCATGAAGAATCTCCGTGACTCGAGGTCCGCGCGGCGTCATACAAAAACCTGCGGCCCGCCGTCACACTCGTGGGTTCCGGATTAAACATCGCTACGTGACCGATCTCAGTGCGGCTCTGCGTATCGATGACCGAGATGCCATTGTCAAACCGTGTCAACGCATAGAGGCGATGGCTCTGTTCATCCAGCACTACTCCGGTGGGGCCGCCGCCGCTCACTTGAATACGCGACGTGTTGTTTGGGGTAAACGTATTCTGCTCCAGGTCTTCGGTATTGAAGACGCCAATCTTGTCTGAGCCCTGGGCGGCGACGTAGAGCGTTTCGCCGTTCTCGGTAATAGCCATGCCCTGGGGCAACGCGAGGCTCTGCTCGTTCTCCTGGTTGGGGAGCGCTGCACAGCACGAGCTGAAATTGACATGCTGGTTCAGGTGACGGGGGGTGACGGTTTGTGGCCCGGGCTTGAGCACCGTGATTCGATTTTCCGCGAAATGCCCCTGCACGGTCTGGTGTGCAAAGTTTCCCGGTCCGGCGAACCGGTTTTCGTTACGCGCCTCGGTATTGGTCACGTAAACCTTTCCATTCGCGGGGTTCACGATCATGTTGTAGAGGATGGTTCCGACGCCGGAAAACGAACCGTTTGGCCCTGGAAACTGTGCCGGCTCCCCGGCCATGGCATTGATAACGAAGACGTCTTTGTCGGGCAGGTTGAATCTGACGCTGTCGTCCCAGGTGCGACCGAGTTCGTCTACCCAGTGGCTTCCGTTGAACTTCACGATCAGACCCGTTTCGAGTTGATTTACCCCGGCGTGGTTTGTGTTGGGCGCCGGAGTTCCACCTGCCGCCTCGCCGCCGTTTGGAACGAAGGCTTCATGAACAGTGGTGGTGCGGCTACCCGAAGCGTGTGCGGCGGCATAGACTTTTGTGCCATCGGGTGTCGCCGCCAGCGCGCGGGGCGTGTCTGAAAACAAGGTGATGATCGTCAGCGGCGAACCACCCAGGGAGTTGCCAAGACTGAGTGCGTCAAACACCCAGACGTCTGCGCGTCCCACGCCGGGTGTGGTGAGCTGCGGATCAATCGGACTGTTCTGGCCGCGGTGCGCGGTGGTGATGAATGCGCGCCGCTTCTGCGGACCGGCAAAAACGATGTCGCGTGGTTCGTCTCCCACCAGCAACGTGCGCACGACGCGATTCGGTTCGTTTCGGTTGACGTTAACTATGCTGATGCTGTCTGAGAGATGGTTGACCACCCACACCTCGGAATCATTTCGCGCCGCGACGGCGACCGGTTCGAGCCCCACCGGGATCGAGACACGAAGTGACGGTCCATTCACGCCGATATCGAAAACTTCAAGACGTCCATCCGGGGTGTTAACAGCGAATAGCTGGGTACGATCAGGCGACAGCGCCAGGGGTCTGACCTGGCCGCTCTCAAAGAGTGTGTAAGAGGGTGTGGATGTCGATGCCTGGACGGGTTGTTCAATCCGGGCGAGGTTCCAGCGGGTGTGAGTGGAGACTATGAGACCGGCGCTAATGAGCGCGAGGAGGAAGGCCACTCGGATTTTGCTTCGGGTCGAGAACATGAAGAAACCTCCTTCAGGTGTGGTGCGCTGGGCGAGCCGCAGCGAAAGGTTGAGGTAAGCCGGGCATGCCTGAGCGCCAAAGGAAGCACCCGGGCAGCCCGGAGGTCGCTTAGTCGGGATCAGCGCGCTGTCTTTGTCTGGAGAGCGGTCACTTGGTAAGGCGTTGAGGGAAGCCGAAAACTATCATCTGAATTGTGAAATTCTTTTGGAGTGCTCGAACCTCGGCTTCCTTTTTGGAGTGCGGTGACCTGTCACCGCTTTGGTATTCGGCGACCTGTCGCCGCCGTCAGTGGGATTACCAAGCCTGTATGGACTTTCCGCGCAACTTGCTGGGACTGCGGCGACAGGTCGCCGAATTCCAAAGCGGTAACAGGTTACCGCACTCCAAAGTTCTCCAAATCAATAGTCGTCATCAATATTCAGCCTATCTGTCTTGAACCCATAAATCGTCTTAACCGCGGATGGCGCAGCAGTACGTTCAAACCACGCAGCTGAACACCACGGATACTGACTCGCAATCCTGACCAGACCGTGCTTCACGGCGTTTTGATGAACGTAGTTGAGTCGAGCCAAATACGACCGCTCGAATGTCAATTCCGTCTCCCAGAAGTTATGCCAAACTTGTCGGCCGGCGCAGTCGTCAAGCTGATTCACCTGGCGAGCAGTATTCGAATGCAGATGTTTGAGAAATTTGTCCAGTGGTCTCGACTTGTCATAACTCCTCGCGACAATATGATAGTGATTGACGAAGACCGCCCACGCCTCGAGTTGCCAATCATATTTCTTCGCCAGGCTTAGCAGCTCGCGCTCAAGCAAATCTAATTTCTCCTCCGTCGGGAAGAGATGTTTTTTGTAAAGTGTAGCCCCGGTCACCATGTAAATCCCGTCGCTATTGATGCGATGAATCGGCGCGTGTGGCCAGTCTTTGATCGGGGACATGAGACCTCCTTTTTGACGCGCACTGATATCACTTCCAGCAACCCCGTCACGTCAAGAGACCCCAGGGACAAGCATGATTTCGCTACTTACAAGAACCCTTTCATCCCTCACTTAAGTCGCCGTTTGATGCGCCCATTTGGAGTGCGGTGACCTGTCAGCGCTTTGGTATTCGGCGACCTGTCGCCGCCGTCAGCGTGGACTACAAAGCTCATCGCGCAATGCTGTGTCTCAGGACTGCGGCGACAGGTCGCCGAATTCCAAAGCGGTAACAGGTTACCGCACTCCAAATTTGACCTCCTGTTGACAAACGTTTGCGCAAACGTTTCTAATGATTTTGGCGTTACTTCGCGACGAACCGGTCACTTCACCTCAAGACACTACATCTCGGCCACTTTCCCCTTTACCCGTTTCCCTTTTAGCTCGCTCGCTTTCCCTCCCTGGAAGGTAACTCGCATGTACAACTCAAAACACTATCCAACGCTTCTGCTTTGTCTCCTGTTAACCACCACTTCAGCATGCACGGGCTTCCTTACTCGCGCTTCTCAGGTTCGTAACCACCCCGAGGAGTTGAAACAGGTCTTCCCGGGCAGAGGTTTGCGAATCACAGAAGTATTCGAAGGCGCAGCAGAAAGAGCCGGGCTGAAACGCATGGATCTGATCTTTCGTTACGGCGATTTTGAGATCCTGGACAAGGCTTCGTTTTATGCCGCCCGCGACAGCCTTCAAAATCGCGGCGTGTCTGAAGTTCCGATTGTCATCTGGCGCGATGGCAAGGCCTTGAAGCTCAAGGTCGAGCCGGGCTCGCTGGGCATTGATACCAACGAATACAGTCCGGTTGCCTACCAGTTTGATTCGCTGATGATGAAGCTCGACGCGCTCCAGCAACTTCCTGAATACAAGCGCGACCGCGAATTCAAAGATGCATACACACCCGAAAAAACCCGCGATGAGGCCAGGCGACTGATTGATAAAGCTGAAAGCGAGTCGGCCTTAACCCCGACGCAGATCCTGGTGGCGCGAATCGATATGATTCCTGATGATGCCTCGCCTGAAGATCTTAAGCGGCAGGCAGAGCTGTTGGCGCAACTAGTCGCCACGCAGCGAGTGAGCTATTTGCTCGTGCTCGGCAATGATCATTTCCTCAACAAGAAGCACAATCGACCAGCCATCGAATGCCTGAAGCGCTATCTCGAAATAACTCCTGACGACGGAACCATGCGGCTAAATATGGCCCATGCGTATTCTCAGCTGCGTATGTTTGCTGAAGCTGAGGCTGCCGCCGATTACGTGCTCGAACATCAACTGAGGCTGAGCACTCACGGGCAGGCGCTGGCGTTCGACATGAAAGCGATGGGCGCGCTGAGCCGTGGCGACCACAGCAAAGCCATCTCCTTCGCAGAGAAAGCATTCGACCTTGAACAATGCAAATGTGATATTTCGCTGGTGTTGCTGGCAGCCGCCGAGTCAGGCGACCTGGAAAAATTCAACCAGACCTGGTTTCAATTTCAGCAGACCTTGCCCCGGGAATTCGAGAAAGTTCAATTCCAACTCACCGCTGTGAAAGCCCTGGCTCTGGTGAAGAACAATCAACGCGACTCGGCCCGTGAGCTGGTCCAGAAGTGGAAAGATCAAGACAGAGCGGAAGGCCGTCTCAAAGCTTACTGGAAAATCTATTCCTGCGGTTCCGACGTTTGGACTAACTGGAACGAGCTCTCGCGAAACTAATCCCTTTTTGGAGTGCGGTGACCAGTCACCGCTTTGGTATTCGGCGACCTGTCGCCGCCGTCAGTGTTGGACTACAAAGCTCATCGCGCAATGCCGTGTCTCAGGACTGCGGCGACAGGTCGCCGAATTCCAAAGCCGTAACAGGTTACCGCACTCCAAATGAAGTATCCGTTGCCGACGCAGACCGCAGCATCACGGAATTGAGGCACCTCGGTATTAAGTTTATCGATGCTGACTGGACACTTGCCAACGAAGCGGGCGGCTTCAAGTCCAAATACAAATGTCGTTTGCTGACTGCTTCGCCGCGGCGCTCGCAAAACACAAGAGTGCTGTGTTACTGACAGGTGATCATGAATTCAAGCAAGTAGAATCTCAGATAGCCATCGATTGGCTGAAGTGAAGTCCCAATTTGGAGTGCGCTTACCTGTAAGCGCTTTGGAATTCGGCGACCTGTCGCCGCCGTCAATGTGGACTCCGAAGCTCATCGCAATGCCGTGTCGCGGGGACTGCGGCGACAGGTCGCCGAATACCAAAGCGGTAACAGGTTACCGCACTCCAAATGAGGGATTCCTGTCGGGTAGCTACACCGCGGCTTAGCGAACCAGGCTGTTTAGGTTTACCATTCGCCCTTGCCGAGATAACCGCTGAACATTTCTCGGCCTTCACCCTAAATATGAAACGAGATTATTACTCTGCCTCGATAACGGTGTTCCTTGCCGCTTCACCTACCGAGATCCTGTGCATAATCGTTACTAATAAAGCACCGATTGAGTGAGACAGCGACGGTTGGGAAACCAACCATGCTCAATTCATTGCATCAAGGCGAAGTCGCTACTCTGAGCGCGATAGTCACCGTGTCTTATAGCAGCATGTTAGAATCCTTGCTCAACTTGATAGGAATAATAGAATCGCTCACAATGACAGAATTGATGAAGCCAGTCTTGACGCGCAGCCCGAAGTTTATTGATCTGTTTTGCGGAATAGGCGGTTTTCGTCTAGGGTTCGAAAAAGCAGGCGGCGAATGTGTTTTCTCTTGCGACTGGGACAAGTTCTCACGTCAGACCTACGAGGCCAACTTTCACGAGGAACCGAAGAAAGACATCCGTGAGGTAAATGTCGAATGTATCCCGCCCTTCGACATACTCTGCGCCGGCTTTCCGTGTCAGCCTTTCAGTCTTGCGGGCGTCTCCAAGAAGAACAGTCTCGGCCGCAAGCATGGCTTTGACGACGAGAAGCAGGGGAATCTCTTCTTATCGATCGCCGAGATTCTTGAGCATCATCGACCCGCAGCGTTCGTTTTGGAGAACGTCAAGAATCTTCTCAGCCACGATGGCGGACACACCTTCAAGTTCATTTACAACAAATTGGAGTCTCTTGGTTACAAGAAGCCAGCGGTGGCACTGATCGATGCCCAGGGTCTTGTACCTCAGCATCGCGAGCGTGTGTTCATCGTTGGTTTTAAGGAACCACGCTTCTTCGAGTTTCCGGAGTTCCCGACTAAGGGACCGAAGCTCAAGAAGATTCTCGCGAGGCGAGTCTTGGAGAAATACACATTGAGCGACCATCTCTGGAGGTATCTACAGGCCTACGCAAAGAAACATCAAGCAGCCGGCAATGGCTTTGGCTTTAGCGTGTTCACCGGCGACGACGTAGCGCGGACCCTTAGCGCACGCTACCACAAGGATGGTTCCGAAATTCTCATCTCACAAGGACCAGGCAAGAATCCCCGGCGGCTAACGCCCCGCGAATGCGCGAAGTTGATGGGATTCCCGGCGGACTTCAAGATTCCCGTATCAGATACCCAAGCATATCGGCAGTTCGGAAACTCGGTAGTCGTGCCAGTAGTAGAACTAATAGCGCAACAAGTCGTCGCGACGTTATCGCGATCAGTAAACCACAAACCGGATTTTGTCCTTACGCCTCCCGAACCTTCTCGCAAGCGGCGGATGACATCACTTCCCTTACCGCTTGTCTACCAGAGGGCTCTCACCAACAAGGGAGAGACTAAGGCTTGAATCTCTCTTCCGTATTCGCTGGTGTCGCTCACAAGCGACTCGTGGCTGTTGATCTGCCAGGCGGTTCAAACCAGCACGAGCTCAACGGCATTGACGCACTGAAAAGTTTCTTTGGAACCGGTGAGTCAACGCACGGAACGCTGGACTGGCACTACTTTGCAGACGACCTCGATCCAACTCAGGACCAAGGACATTACACGTTTTACGATGCTCGGGCGAAAAGTGCTGCCCGAACCGGTCGAAGCGAATGGCGGTTTTATTACTACGGCAGTTTCCTTACTCATGCGAACGTTGGTGATTGGTTTTTTCTCGCACGCGCTCAATCTGGACGGCTGTTCGCATTGATATTCCAGAATGACTCTAGTTGGCTGCGCGCTGCCCAAACACTGTTCGGCGTTCAAACGTCATCAGCGTCATTCAATTCCATCGGTAGAGAAGCACTCCACAAGCAAGAGCTTGAACTACTCCGTCGCCAGATCCTCAAGGAGCTAGAATTAGAAGTTGCGCTTCCGGTACTTCCCACCGATGAAGAGCTAATGCTGGGTAAATATGGTCGAACGTTCCCGAAAACCAAGGACATGGCCGCGTTCGCCAGAACTCAGGTAGAGGTCGATATCACGAGACCCGACGCGACACTAGTTGCTTGGCTCGATAGAGAGGAGCAGCTATTCAGGGCGCTTGAAAACGTCGTCATAGGCGAACGTTTAGCCGCAGGCTTTCAGACGGTGGACGAATTCATCGAATATTCTTTGTCGGTTCAGAACCGGCGCAAATCCCGTATGGGCTTTGCGCTTCAGAATCATATCTCCGAAGTGTTTACTCAGCACGGATTGCGATTCACTGCGCAGGGTCGTACGGAAGGAAACAATCGGCCAGATTTTCTCTTTCCGGGAGAGCGGGAATACCATGACGAAGCGTTCGATCCTGCGCTGCTATTTATGCTCGGTGTGAAATCTACCAGCAAGGACCGATGGCGACAGGTCTTAGATGAGGCCGACCGCATCACTGACAAGCACCTTTGCACGTTGGAGCCCGGTATCTCGGCGAAGCAGACAGAAGCGATGCGCAACAGGCGGCTTACTCTTGTAGTTCCATCCACCCTCCAAGTGACTTACAGCACGGCTCAACGAGCGGAAATACTAAGTGTAGAACGGTTCATTGAATTCGTTCGGCAGAAACAAAGTAACCACAGCCGAGATCTTACCCCATGAGGAATAGAGTTCGTCGACGGTTTGAAGCGACCGGTCAATAACCGTGATGTCATCAAAACGCTGTAGACTGGGTCAATAGCTAAGTGTTTCAATCATGTAAGAAGGAGACGACCCAAGGAGATGAGCGCTGGGCAGATTACGGAGTTTCTGTTATCTGATGAGTGGGATGCACCTTTTTTCAAGCGACTTGCTCATAACGATACCGGGCGGGCAAAAGGACACCAAGGTGGGATGTTCGTGCCCAAGGACCTGCGGAAATTTTTCCCTTTCCTCGACCTGAAACAAATCTCAGTGGGCTCTCCAACAACTGATCGACCTCTGCGCGCCGAACTGTACCTCGGCATCCGTCACGTAGCCGATGTAGTTGTGCGTTACCAATACCAAACTTGGGGTGCGACGCGGGTACCGGAAAGTCGGATCACCGACAATTTGGGTCCTCTCCGCTCTGTTGCTAGTGCAGGTGACCTCTTAGTGTTTCAGAGAAGTTCCGTTTCTCTCGATCATTTCAGATTAATTCTGATAAGGAGACGATCGGTCGCCTTCAAGGAGATTAATGAATATATACGAGGGCGCCGTTGGGGCTCATTGTTCTTGGACGAGCAGCCCGTTACGGAAGTCGAACTCGAGCAAGCGACGTTAGCTCTCGACAATCTGGCCAATCAGCCATTCTTGATTTTGAAGCCCAATGTAACGCGTGTCGAAACCCGCCAGATGCGGATCGCAAGAAGCTCGGTGTTCCCGAAATTGATCGGAAAAGAGTACCAGACACGGTGCTGTGTTAGCGGTGTTCTGGTGGCCACTCCAACTCCTCTCTACGAAGCGCAGGCTGCCCACATTGTTCCGATCAGTGAGGGTGGAACAGATGATATTCGTAATGGGTTGTCACTGACGCGGACACTCCATTGGGCCTTCGATCAAGGACTTTTTGGAGTGCTACCGAATCGTAGAATTTACCTTCCCCGGCGAGTGCGCGGCATGAACACGAATTCCTTCTTGAAACAGTTCCGAGGACACGAAATCGCGGAAGCTAGGACCCCAAAGTTTCGCGCTCACCCCGACGCGCTAGCATGGCACTTCAAGAACCGAGTAACGGAATGGGAGTGATTGGCACTCGCAAATTGTCTCTAAAGTGACGGACGTTCTGACACCCGAGCAGAGAAGCTTCAACATGTCGCGGATTCGCAGCCGGAATACGCGACCAGAGATGATCGTTCGATCAATTGTTCATCGGATGGGCTATCGATATTCTCTCCACAAAAAGAGTCTTCCCGGCAAACCTGATCTGGTCCTCGTCCGACACCGAAAGATTATCGATGTCCACGGCTGCTTCTTTCACATGCACGACTGTCGATACGGCAGAGTAGTGCCCGCAACGAATGTAGACTTCTGGAAAACCAAGCGGCTCTCCAATGCTACGCGCGACCAAAGAAACCTCAAAGCACTCAAGCATGACCGTTGGAAAGTGATGATCGTGTGGGAGTGCGAGACTAGAAACTTGCCAAAGCTCTCTAGACGAATTGAAAGATTTCTCAAACCTCAAAACTAACTGAGCGATTGTCAGCGATCCGGCGCGCGGCGACATCGCACCTACTCGCGTTGCGCACTACGCCAAAGACCTGAGCACGAGACTGGTTGCGGACCGGTTTCAGGGTGGCGTGCGGCCGTATACGGTTCGGGAGTATGCGCGACTGCAGGGAGTGCCGGACAGTTTCACTTTCGCCGGGAGTGACAACGACGCTTATCGAATGATCGGGAATGGCGTTTCTGTCCCCGTGGGAAAATGGATCGGCCGGAGATTACGCGGTATTTCGATTGAGAACTTTGGTTTTTAGGCGTGAAAGTGGTTCAATTGACCAGGAGGTTCAGATTCATGGCTACGAATCTAGCGAAGGAAATCGCTGCTAAAGCGGCAATGCTGCCTGATGATTTGCAAAGCGAGGCATTGCGGTTCGTCGAAGCGCTTCTCGCCCGGCAGAAAAACGGGCGCGGCGAGACACAACCGTTTGAAAGCGTGAAAGGGATCCTTCATGGTAACTACGAAAGCCTGACTGAAGACATCGAGCAGCTGCGGCGCGAGGCCTTGAAGAATTTTCCTCGCGACATTGAACTATGAGCGCGATCGTCGCAGACACGCATGCGCTGGTTTGGTTTCTGAATAACTCTCCCAGATTGTCCCTGGCAGCAGGTGTCGCACTCGAACAAGCGCAAAACTCCGGCGAGCTTATCTACATTCCCTCAATCGCCATCGTCGAACTGCGCTACCTGGTGGAGAAACGCACTTTTAGCGAAGTTGAGTATCAAACAATCCTGGGGGCGATTACCAATCCGGCAACGGCTCTCATAATCGCGCCGCTTGACCTTTCCGTCGCCCAGGCTTTGGGCCAAATTCCTCGCGATGTCGTACGAGACATGCCCGACCGTATTATCGCCGCCACAGCCCATGCTTTGGGTTTGCCGCTCGTCACTCGTGACACGGAGCTTCGCAAACTAACTAACATTACAACTGTCTGGTGAGCCGCAACGACAAGTTCTCAGTAGAAGCAAACGATCCACGAAACAACACGAAGTGCGCACGAACCAGAGTCTGGTGGAGTCGTTTCGTCTGGCTTCGTGGATCGTTTCCTATGTCCGTTGTCCCGATGGTGCCGGGCTGGCCTGAATTTCCTTACGCTGAAAGCGTTCGCTAATTGCAGCCCAGGGTTGCGCTTTGGCCACCCTGGGATCACGAACGCAGGTTTAATGTGAAGACGCAACCCTGAATGGGTTGCGTCGCGGTCCGTGCACTGCAATCGTCGCAACTCCTTCAGAGTTGCGACGGAAACAAATGTGAACCCGATTTCCCGGGGTTTCAAAGCAAACCCTGGGCTAGAATTAGCGAACGCTTTCAGCGTAAAGGGAAGCGACAAACTGCGAAAGGTAAATGATGAACCTGCGGTCGTGGACAAGAAAGGTGATCGCGGTGACGTTGTTGCTGCTCGGCACTCTCCCGGTGGTCGTTTTGCTTCGGGTCACAGGAATTCACCGGATTCGTCATGAACGCGCAAGGGTGTCGTCGAATGGCAGGGAGTTGGCCGCGACAATATCCCTCCCTCGTTGGGGTTCCGGTCCTTTCCCGGCAATTGTGGTGGTGCACGGTTCGGGACCCAGGCGGGCTCAGGACCAGAGCATGGTTTGGCGCAATCTGGTTCCCGAAGGGATGGTTGTGCTCACTTACGACAAACCCGGCGTGGGAGAATCTACCGGGCAATTTCAAGAAGTCAGAACAGACACGAGCGAACAACAATTGCGCGCGATCGCCGGCGATGTTCTGGCCTGCCTTGAGGTGCTCCGGAAACACCCGCTCGTTGATCCAACAAGAGTCGGCTTGTTTGGAGGAAGTCAGGCTGGTTGGATCATCCCGCTGGCCACCGACGTCCAGAAAGATATTCCCTTCAGCGTGATCCTCTCGGGCCCGGCGACTTCGTATGGCATGGAGATGTATTACAGCTCACTCACCGGCGAGGGCCTGGGCCCGGGCTCAGGACTGAGCACTGATGAGATCGAACAAAGACTGAATACTTACAACGGCCTGGTGGGTTATGAGCCACGGCCCGTGCTGGCTGGTTTACAAACTCCGACGCTGTGGCTTTTTGGTGAACAAGACATCAGCATACCGGCTCGCCGGAGTGCGACGATCTTAAGAGAGCTTCAGAACCAGGGCGCACCATTTACCGTCAGGGTCTATCCAAACGGAAATCATAATCTCGAGGACTACGCGACCAGGAAGGAATTAAGCTTCTGGCAGGACATTGTGGATTGGCTGCGGGCGCGCCAAGTTCTCAGGTAGGGAGAACGATCCACGAAATCACACGAACGAAGACACGAAAGGTCGTTCGCGTTATTTCACGTATTTTGGTGGATCGGGATTGATGCAGTTTAGAGTTCAGACTTTAGTTTGCGTCGCGAAACCGCAGCCTAAAGGCTGAACTCTGAACTACCGACTTCAACTTGCATCAGTACCTGGCGGATCGTCTCATTGACTGACCGACACTCCCGCCCTAGAATCCTCACCGCTTTGCAACGTCCACGCAGATCGCTAACCCGATCAAGGAGTATTGAGTGAACCTGACAATCAATCGTGCCGCCTTAACGCTGGCAGCATGTGCCACCCTGGTATGGATTACAGCCTGCCAGACCAAAACCGAAGTGACGCCCGGTAATATTAATGCTCCGGCAACTAAAGCCTCTCCTCAAGCCACAGCCAGCCAAACTGAAGTAGCCAAAACAGCGCCGGGCGCCCCGGGCTCGTTAGCCACGCCGTCGGAAGCCTACAAGTTTGGATACGAGGCGCGGCAGAGGAAGGACATCGTCGCCCTGAAGCGAGTGATGTCCAAAAACGCGATCGAGTTTTTGACGATGATTGGTGAGGGAAAGGAAACGCTCGACGATCAGTTGAGGAAGTTAGCTGAGGCCAAGCAAGGGCCAACTTCGGAAACTCGCAATGAGAAGATCAGTGGCGATAGGGCCAGCCTGGAATATCAGGATGTATCTGGCAAATGGTTAACGATGGATTTGGTGAAGGAAGGTAACGACTGGAAGATCGATTTGCCGAAGGCACCGTAGCTGGTGTCACGCCGGGGCAGTAGCCCGACTGTTTAGGAGGGCTCGGCGGCGGCGCAAGAAGTTCTCCACTTGTACTCAATCATCGAAGCGAGGTAGCTCATCGCCCTGCCCGTTAATAACGTAGTCTATAGCTCTCTCAACGTGACGCTCTTTCCATAGATAAGGAGTACTGCCGTGCCGAGTCCATGGCTTCACGTCTGCAGCTAACAGACCTTTCTTGCGCAGCTTTCGCGTCGCGTAGGCTTGAAACGCCTGAAGGATTGGTTCGGGTTTTATTGCAGCCGAAACTACAGTGTGAACGTGGTTAGTCCGCACGTTGATTGCTCTTAACCAATAACCTCGATTTGTACACACCTCACGGACAGCTTCTTCTACAACTGGCCTTTGACGGGCATCAAGCTTTATCGGTGGATGCTTGAGTTGCTGAGTCTCTGCGCGCTGCAATCGCGGATTGGGGCCTATGCGAGGAGTTCCGTATTTGTTTTGCTTGCGACTCGTAGACGTGCGTTCGTCACCATGCAGCCACGTGCCGTATGTGCGGAAGGAGATGAAGTAAGCGAGCGGGAACTCGTTGTCGTCAAAATCTCTGACCATTTGTATGTCTCCGGGGTCGTGATGTCGGATCTCTGCTGAATGTCGAAACAGGGTGCTGCCGGATCTCCGAGCCCTCCCTAACGGTCGGGCTACTGCCCCGGCGATCGGTTCCCTGTTCACTGCCTACTGCCCACTACTCCCGCCCACTCTTCCACGTCAGCGCCCAGAGGATCGAGGTGAAGCTGGCGTAGTCACTGACTGCGTGTTGACTGCATCTCGAAATGGAGGCGCGGCGGGCGCGACGCAGCAAGGGAATGTCTTCCGGAAGCAGCGTGGCCACCGCGTCGACTTCCCCATCAGGGGCCTTCATGACCATTTCGCGAAAGGCGCTGTAGTCTCCGTTAACTATCCCACGGAAGGCTTGCAGGTTTTCTTCGCGGGTCAATTTCGGATGCGCGCGCGGTTTGAGTAACTTCGGGTTTTCCAATAACTCGCGAGTGGTCTGAAGATCCCTGGCAGATAGTCCCGCCGGGTTTAGCTCCCTCAAAGCGCGGAGAGCTGCGGGCGTGGCCAGGCTCGAGAGAATTGCAACGGCGTCCTGCCGATGCGGATGGGCGACTTGATTGGCAATCTTAGCCAACGTTGGGGTTGCCAGATCTTCATCCATGCTGCCAAAGATAAACACCGCTCCCAGAAACGAATCGATAGGATAACCTCCGTGCATTGAGAGCGTGTACTTGGCGTTTGGATACGACAACCATTTGGCGCCGGCTTCGGAAGTGTCAAAACCCTCGACCCCGCGACGGGCCATCGTCTTTACCCAAAATTCCAGATCAGTTCCATCCAGATCGGCGGCGATAAACTCTTTCACCTGCAGCGCCTTTGAAGCATCCGAAGGATCAACGTTAACCAGAAGCATGCTGCCGTCGATCGAGAAGAAAGAAGGCGACGTGTCTTCCCTCAGCGCTTTGCGCAGACACGGAATCAGCAGCGCAGGCGACTGCCGCACCTGGTTCCAAAACTGATCGAGGTCTGCCGACCTGGCACTACGCTGTGCATCGTTGAGGTTCGCGGGCTTGAAGTTGTAAGTCTGCTTGATTGTCTGGTTGAACGAATCGCATTGACCGGGCCGCACAACTTCGTTTGCGGGAGCGATTGAATAATTTGCGTTAGTGGTGAGCCGGCTGGTGGTGGTATCGAGCGCAAGTGGTTGTCCGGCTTTTGGTTTGACGACCCAGGCAGTGCCCTGACAGGCATCAGTGAACATTTCGCCGGCGACAACCAGACCTTCCGGAATCGCGTTTCCTTTACATACCAGCGCCTGGCCGGTTAGCGAATCGACGACCACTCCGTTTGCCGGAGTTGGTTGAGCTGGTTTGACAGGTGAAGAAGTGCGGCGGTTTTGCGCAAACGAAACAACGCCGATGAGACATAACAAACTGAGGAGAGAAGCTATGAGTATTTTCATGGTTGTCCTTTCGAGGAAGTCTGGGATGGCAGCGGTGGTTAGACAGGATGTACAAGATTTACAGGATTGTTTGTGCACCGCGCGGATGGAACAGGTCAGCAGGGTCGCAGTGTTCCATCCTGTGAATTATGTGAATCCTGTCCAGGTCTCGGGTGAAGAGGTTGGGGCGAGATGACTGACGCACGAGGGTGAACGTGCTATATGGAAACTATAGGATAATGGAACAAGAGGTCAATAGTTTTCCGGATCTACCGGTGTTGCGCTCTTAGCAAGAGTTTTTGTAAGGCTTCTGAACGCGAATCCAACTTGCAAGTGCAACAACGGAATAGTCTTCGCTCCAGGGGAGCGAGATGTTTATAGATAGTGCTACTAACTCGACTACTCGCGTACTCGCGCTCCAGCGGAGCGCAATGTTCCGGCAAGGGTAAGTGATCGACTAATGTTTCGCTCCGCTGGAGCGAGGAAAAATCCTTTGGAGGTCGCGCGTTCTATAAACATCTCGCCCCTACTGGGGCGAAGAGCAAGAATGTTTTGTTGCACTAATATTTTGCTGCACTTCTAAGTCAGGGCCGAAAGAGCGGGGGCATGCCTCCGCTCTTTCTTTTTGGCCTCAAGCTTGAGTGTCTCTGCCTGCTCCAATGCCAATGCTTCTTGGCCCCTGCTGCACCGCTACCCAAACCCTTCCTACGGTTTGCCCTTGCCTTTGCCTTTTCCGCCTCCCTGGCCCTGGCCGCCGGGGTTGGCCGGTGGTCCATGTTTCGGCGCGCCCTGAGATTGCTGTTTCATCTCATGCTTGTTTGGTTGCGGCTGCATCTGCGGTCGCGGACTCTCTGGACGTACACGAACCGGCTGTGGCCGGGCAACTGATGGCTCTTCGCGTCGCGCTTCAGGCTTTGCTGGATTAGCTACTCGCTGTCCCTTCGGGTTCTGAGCGCGTGTCGCTTTGATCTCAGCCCGAGCTGACTGGACTTGTCGACGAGTCGCCTCGGCTTGTGCCCGACTCTCTCTTCGCTGCTGCTGCTCAAGCGCGCGTGCTTGCTGCCTAGCTGCGCGGTTCCCTTCTTTAGCTTCGGCGTTAAGCCGATCTATTTCCTGTTTACGTTGCTGTTCCAGCGCCTGCGATTCCCCGCGGCGATCATGATCACCAGCACGCGTTGACTCAGCGTTTGCATCTCGGACTTTAAACTTGCGGTCCTTGTCCTTGCCGGAAACCTTCTCCACCCGCATCGACTTCGCCAGGTCTTTCCGGAATCGAGACTCTCTTAGATCACGGCCGACAAATACGGGCGTGTCATGGAGCTTCTTAGCAATGCCGGGCGGCAGATCAATCTTCCCTCGCCCCCAGGCTGAATGGATGACCGCGTTTCTGAGCGGTGTCAGTGTCAACGGATCCAGCGTTGACCTCACCGCTGCCAACCTCTGCTGATCAATCCGGCGCAGGTTGCGCCGATCCACAATGCGTCCGAAGGAATCCACTGGCACAACCGTGACTGCTCCCGGTATGCCGAGATTGATGAGTTGTCCGGGCACGACACTGGTGCGCGACAAATAGAGCGGCTGCCAGTTTGCGTCGTAGTAGCGCGGCGCATAAGGGTCGCCCGGAGCGAGCGGCACCCAGCCGATTTGGTTCACGTCATCCAACGGAACGAAAGCCACGAGCGCGGGAGCATACGCGGGTGTGGTATTGACGCCATCCGGGACCCAATACCACTGATTACCGACGTTGGCCCAACGTCCATAGTGGTAGGGCGCATAGCCCCAGGGCTCGCTGGAAACCCAGGTTGGCCCATACGGATAATCGTTGGTCCAGGATCCCTCGCTGTAAGGAACCCAGCCTGAATCCACGCGCGGGCTCCAGGCATAACCGTAGCCGTCAACATTGCGCCAGTCGCCGTAGTAATCCAGATCGTTAAT